>OGRN01002092.1_pt1 | contig 15888 bp, 17 predicted proteins | sample 1553401 | NCBI WGS metagenome assembly OGRN01 (sample SAMEA2580096, study PRJEB22360) | human gut metagenome | biome: human gut; feature: human-associated habitat; material: faeces | place: Denmark | collected 2008/2010 | reverse complement strand
ATTGAAGAGTGGTAATATAAATATTATTGAAAGGGGTATCAATGAATATTGTTCTTAGTGTTTATGCCATTGTTATAACAGTATTGTTCATAGTGTCTCTTGATGCATAAGTTTTTGTATTGAAAATGGGAGTAAATAAAATGAGTTTCATGAATATTAAAGCGTTGTCTAATTCGATTGATTTTAATGTGAATAGTATTTACGATGTGCTTGTGTATTTTGTTGATATTGCGTCCGATTGTTTAATCGAAACTCGGTTTGTCGATTGCATTGATACATACGGGCTTAGGGATGTGCTTGACGATGGCGTGTTTTATGTTCCGGGTGCGGTATGTTTGGGGTATCGGATTAACCGGTGAGCGTGAAAGGGGTTGAGCATGTTTTGTAAGCGTAATAGTTGCGATTTCGTCAGGGGTTATAGGGTTCATGGCGAACAGCGTGTTAAGCCCGTTGTTATGGGTACGAAGTGGTTTAAATGTGATTCTACCGTGTCGGATTATGTGTTTATGCATTGTCGTGATATTGTTGATTTGATGCGGCGGGGTTTATGGGAGGGGTGATGTGATGGCCTATTAGCTCAGTGGTTAGAGCGGCATTCTTATAAAATGTGCGTGCCGGGTTCAATTCCCGGATAGGCCACGCGATTGTGATATATTGGGTCATGGTATGTCGTTTGATGTGTCATGACCTTTCTTATTATCGAGGTGTTTTGATGGATATTAGTTCGATTGTAACCGTTGTCGGGAGCGTGGGTTTCCCGATTGTTGCATGCTGCGGTATGGCATGGTTTATTGCCACGACGTTTAGCGATTTTAATGATTTGATGACTAAGAATAATGTGCTGACCGAGGAACTTATTGCATTGCTCAAGGATAATAAAGGGGATAATGATGCATCGAATATGGCGTAGCGCTGTAGTTTGTGTTTGCGCGTTGCTGCTGACTGTGGTACCGTCTGCTAACGCGGACATGCGCGGTATTGACGTGAGCAATTGGCAGTGTGATATTGACACGGCAGCGGTGGATGCTGATTTCATTGTGGCGGGCGCTACATGGGGAGTCGGCGGTTTCAACAACATGTGTTTGACCAATGGCGTGAATCAAGCCGCGAATTATCAGCTCGGACGTGCGGTTGATAGCGGTAAAAGTATCGGCGTATATCATTACGCGATGGGACGTGACGCGAACACGGAAGCTGACTTTTTCATTGACAACGTGCGCGGATACGTTGGCAACGCGGTGCTTGTTTTGGACTGGGAATCACAGGATAACCCGAGTTTTGGCAACGGCGCATGGATTGAAACGTGGGTGCGTCGCGTGCATGCCCGCACACAGGTATGGCCGATTGTCTATGTTCAAGCGTCGGCACTGGGGCAGCTTAGTGCGTATGTACGGGAGCATTGCGGTGTGTGGGTTGCACAGTATGCGTCAATGGCTGTAACCGGCTATCAGGAAACGCCGTGGCTGTATGGTGCGTATGGTGAAGCCATGCGCCAGTACACGTCGAACGGATATGTGCCGGGCTATGCCGGACGATTGGACTTGAATTATTTCCGTGGCGAACAATGGCAGTGGAACGCATACGCGCGTGGCGACGGCGCGAATGTGGCCGCGCCGGAAACGAACACCGGCGGAAATACGTCACAGTCGGTTTGCGTAGTGGTTATGCCGGGTGATACGTTGTCGGGTATTGCCGCGCGTACTGGACTGTTGCCGTGGCAGTCGTGGCACGGATATGTGTCAGGCAATCCGGCTGTGATTTATCCGGGTGAAACTGTGTGCTATGGCGGGGTTGCGCAGTCGAATGTGGCGCGCACGTATACGGTTGTATCGGGTGATAGTTTGTGGTCAGTGTTCGGTTCAGATTGGGCGCGTGTCGCGTCGCTTAACGGTTTGTCTAATCCGAGTTTGATTTATCCGGGGCAGATTTTGCGTTATTGAGAATCAATATCAATAATCGGTGTGTTGCTTTTTGCGCACGCCGATTTTTGTGCTATAAATATTTATGTCGCCAAAATGGTTGACAGAAAATAAAACAGATACAAAGGATAACAAACATGCGAAAGATTCGTAAGGTAATCGCTGACAGCACCATAAGCTATTATGACCAAGACGGCGTGATACAGACGTTCCACACCACCGGAAACGTTCGCACCGTTGAAATGGCCGTCAAGACGCTTATGGACGCGGGTATCGTCAACGTGTTGGTTGACGATATCACGGTCGATAAGACGGTGTACGTGATGGACGTTGAAACGTTCATCGAGCACGCCGAGCGTGTCGCAACTGACGTTACCGGCCCTGACGTTGATAACGACAACGATAATGAAGATATTGAAATCTGAAAGGATTTGAAATGAACGAGGAAAACGAACAGATGAACGAGGAAAACGAACAGATGAACGATACCGCCGTGAATGAAACCGCGCAGACTCCCGCTGACAACTATCGTTATATTTGTACGATGGACAACAACACGTTCGAGGGTAAACGCGCTATCGTCAACGCACGTAACAGCGCCTTGTCGTTGAACGGACGCGGTGCGGAACCGTTGACGGTTATCGGTGCCTACATCGCGCCGGGCGTTCGTTCTCAGACGGGTCAGAAATGCGCAAACGTCTATCTTTTCGGAAAAGACGGCAACACGTATTTCAGTCAGTCACAGGGAATCTACCGTAGCGTATTGGACATTTACGATATGTTCCCCGATTTCAACGCACCGGACGGCATCACCGTTGCAGTTAAGCAGACCCCGTTGGGCGGTGGCCGTTCCACGAAATCGCTTGAAATCAAGTAGTTCAGAATGAAACAAAAAAGTGCCATACATGCTATGGCACTTTTTTTATAAGGTGGCGAACATGCCTAGAGCATATAAACAAGCGGACATATTGACCGCGAAACGCAAGCGCGTACGCCGCGCTATAAACAGTCTGAAAAAAAGCATTACCGAAAACATGCCCGAAAGCGAGGCGAACGCACGCCGTGCTTACATTCAGCGGCTTGAAACGCAGTTGAAAAACACGTATGTTGGCCGTGTCCGTAATAGCGGCATGCGGAATGAACTGTATCAGCGTGCGAACGAAATCGCCGATAAACTCGTGCAACAGGTGAGCGAGGTACGCGGCGGAAAAGGACGTGCGAGGGAGCGTGTGCGTTCGTTCAACATTTTCCGTGAGGAAATGCGCGTGGCGTCCAAAGGAATGCCGAGCGCGCTAGGCGATTTGGGACGGGAAAAAGTCAAGGTGTTTTGGCGATACACACAAAACATATGGCAGAAATCGAACGTTCCGCCGAACAAACGATTAGAAACCGTCATGAAAGCGTATGACGCTGATTCACTTAGTGAACTTTTTGATACTATCATGCAACGAAACGAAAAGGTGTTGGAATACGCCAAAAATATGAAAATGCATACAGGCGAATTGGAGGATTACACGGACGTTGACGGCGGTAGTCCGGTTTGGCTTATTGCGGTCTCACCCGATGTAGTACGATGATAAAGCGCAAGGAATTTAAGATTGCGGCGATATTCGACACCGAAACAACGAATATTGGCGAGGGTGCCGAAACACGCGCATATCCGATATTATACATTTTCAACGATTTGCGTAACACGCCACTGGAATCGTACACTTCCGACACGGACGATGTACGGTTTTACCGGCACACGTCCGAAGCGTTGACGTACATTGACAATCTTATCGACTATGGGCGCGCACACGATTATGTCCCGATAATCGCTGCTTATAACCTCATGTTCGATATGCAATCTCTCATGTTGGAATTGGCGCAGTCGTACGCGATTGAGGTCAATGCGCAGACCGCTACAAGCGTGTACACGCTTGATTTGTGTGTTGGTAATGACGTTGTATGCCGGTTTTGGGACACGTTTTACCTTGAAATGGGCGGACTGCGTGCCATGGGCGAAACATGCGGATTGCCTAAAGCGGTAGGCGACTGGGATTACTCGCTTATCCGCACGCCCGAAACGCCGTTGACCGAAGAGGAAATGTTTTACGCGCGGCGCGATGTGCAAGTGATACCCCAATACTTGCAATGGTTGCTACGCGCGAATCATTGGCTTACGCCGGACATGCTTGGTTGCCGCGTGCTTACCAAGACGTCGCTTGTGCGGCAGATGGCGCGGCGCGAGATTGGCGGGCGGCGTGTCACGTTGCAAGGCGGTAAGAAAATCACATTGCAACGCGCGTTCGAGATGACATGCAATCAGGAATTTCCAAAGGATTATACGTCTTACGCGTTACGCAAGGCATGTTTCCGTGGCGGTTTGACGTTTACGAGCGCTAAAACCGCTAGCGTTGTCGTGGATAACGTCGCGTCCTTGGATGTTACGTCAATGCATCACGCGTTCATCAACGGGCGACGGTTGCCGGTGAAATTTGCTCCAGCGCCTAAGGATATTCTGCAAATCGCATGCGAACGCATTATTGGCACGTCGCTTGACACCGTGTTGTCGAATTACGATGACCCGTTTTTAACGGGATTGCATGTTGCGGTGAGATTTACGAATCTCAGGTTGCGTGAAAATACATGTTTTGACGCGTGGGGTATTGCGATATGTCCACGTTCCAAGTTTGTGAAAACGTTGCAAGCGGACACCGATTACAGCAACAACGAACGTGCGAAAACACAGGAAAACAGCGTCAGGGCGCATGGGTACGTTGACAGTGCCGTTAACCCTACGTACGCTTTTGGCAAACTGTATCGCGCGGACGAATGCATATTGCATGTCAATGAAATCGAATTGTGGAACGTGGCGCAAGTGTACGAATTTGACGCTATGCATGTGTTGTACGGTGAAGCCACCACTAAGACGATTGTTCCACCTGATTACGTGACCTTACAATCTAACATGCTTTTCGCGCGAAAAACCGATGTGAAAAACCTGATTAAACGTTATCATGAGGGAATGGCGTACGTGGATGAGATACCCGATTCTATACCCGAGGGAATCGCACGCGACGCTAGGGCGGGCACGTTGAGCATGAAATTTTTGCAATCATACTACGGCAGCACCGTTAAAGGCCAATTCAACGGGATTTATGGCACGCAAGCGCAAGACGTTATGAAGGCTGATTATCGCGTGACGGAAACCGGCGAACTTGAAGTTGATAAAACCACGGTATGTACTCCCGAGAATTTCACGAAAAAACGCCCGAAAACACCACGCGTGCTCTACACATACGGTATGCGAATCGTTGCGGGCAGCAGAATGCACTTGCTGATAGCCATGATGCTGCTATATCGATATTTTGGTAATCGCGTCACGATTACGGGCGGCGATACTGACAGTTTGAAAATCAGCTGCGCCAATGACGTATCCGACATGGAACTTTTGAACGCGCTCGAACCATTGCACACCGCAATAGAAAACGCAATCAACCATACCATGCGGCGCGTCAGAAACACCGCGCCTGACATGGCATCGACGCTAGAACATATCGGAAAATTTGAAGTAGAGGATTGCGGCGGGACAACTCGGTATGTTGAGCATATGGAATTGTGGAATAAAGCGCGCGTAAGTTTGGACACGGGCGGGCGCGTGCATGTCACTTGCGCGGGACTTCCGCGACCGGACGGCATGTACACCATAGAAGATTTTATTGTCAATGTCATACGCGCGGGGCATGGTTTCGCGGAAACCGTACAAATGTCGCTCGGCTATGATGTGTTAGTCGATTATGACATATGCCACACGTTGCAACGCAATCGGCCGCATGTATGGGATAGGTACGTCGGCACCGTCACCGATTATCGGGGTGCGACATATCATGTTGACGCGCCCGAAGCGATAGCGTTGTATCCGTCCGGTAGATGGCTGGGCGAATCGGATAAACAGGCAAACGGCGAGAATCTGACATACATACGAAACACGTATAATCGAATTGTGGAAACAATGCCCCGTGAACTTATGATGCGGGACGGCAAACCTATGATTGTGAGTGTTGATGGCGAAATATTATTATGACCGGCTTAGAACGCAAATATTGCCGCGTGACGCTGACGTGAATCTTATAATTGGCGCGCGCGGGCTCGGTAAAACGTACGGCGTACGTCGGTATATGCTGGAAGATTATATTAAAAACAACATATGTTTTGTTGAGGTCACACGGTATCGAGAGGAAAATAACGACGTTGCGGCAAAATATTTTGACAGAATAATAGAAGATAATATTTTTCCCGACTACGATTTTAGAGTGCATAACAAGATAGCTGAAATACGTCGTAATGGCGAGAAAAAATGGCGGACATGCGGCTATTTCATCCCATTATCATTACAACAGCAGAAGAAAAAAAGCACATATGTTAATGTACGTAACATTTGCATGGATGAAATTATTATAGACCCGGATGACGTGTATCATCATTATTTGCGTAATGAATATGAACAATTGGCTAATCTTGTAGACACTGTTACGCGTGAACGCGCCGATGAAAACAAGCTGCGTAAGCCGCGAGTCTTTTTATTGGGTAATGCGTGCGATGCATATAATCCGTACTTCAAACATTACAACGTGCCCTTGGAACCTGAGTTTGGCTTGCAATGGCTTGATGGTAAGACGTGTATTTTCGATTATGTTGAAGATGATAAATATGCTGAGCAGAAAACGAAAAACACAGTTGCGGGGCGCATGATGAAAAATAATGATGAAGTCACCGCTAAAAACAAATTCAAACGTCATGACACTGATTTTATTGAAAAAACACACAATCACGCTAATCTCACGTATGTTTTCCGGTGGTTGCGGTGTGAATACGGTGTTTATGTTGATTTGCGTTGTGGTTACGTTTTCGTTTCTTTAAAATATGATGCGGGCACGCATGTACCATATTTCGCAATTACGACGGATGATAATAAACTTAATTATCTTACCGCAAATGTTGCAAAAGACTTGATTAGAAATCTTACGTCATATTATGCGTTAGGGTATTTACGTTATGATACGGTAGAAACGCAACACGCCGTAATTGCAATGCTCAGAAATTTCGGCGTAAAATAAACGCGGCATACGCAAGGTGTCGTAACGAGGTGCGATAAAACATTATCATTGATAACCACGGTTGACTCCGGCAATGATATGGCCGTGAGGGAAAAGCGTGCCGTCCGTCGTTGTGAATCATGTTGCAAGTATGCTATTCTTAAGTCGTGCCGGTTCGGTATTCGTTCGCCGGTACGACTTTTTTTCATATATGAAAGGAAAAATAATGGATGACGAAACCCCCGAGGAAAGGGACACCGCCGAACGCGATGACCTTACGGAAAATGAAGCGCACCGTGCGGGCGAGTTCGACGACTTGCGCGACATGTTGCGTGACGTGCTGGACAAGGTGAGCGCAATCAGCGACCGCACGGACGCAATCAGCGAACGAATTGACGGCATATACGACAATTTCACCGACTCCGTTGCGCAGATGGTCGAAAACGGCGCGACCGTCAAGGAAAACGACGATGACGCGGCGGACGCAATCGCACAGGCCGCGGCAGAGGACTTGGAAAATCTCGATTACACGCTTTAATCGATTGGAGTAAATATTATGGCTGTAGACAATGCGACAATTTTGGATAAGGTGCGTACCAGGGGCACGGACGATTACCAGCAACGTATTCCGAGCGCTACGCAGACCGGCGTAGCGAACACCATGCGCTACTTGTTCGACCCCATGAACCGCCAATACTTGAACGACTGCGTTTGGAACATGGTTAATCGTATCGGATTGACTGTAATGGCGCAGAACGCACCGTTTGAAAACCCGTTATCGATTTTCAAAAAGGAAAACTTGTACTGGGGTTCGACTGTACAGGAAATCGCAGTCAAGTGGATTAAAGCGCACGGCTACAAGGATGACGCGGAAGATTTGTTGAAAATGCACCGCCCCGAAGCGGCAGTGTGGTTCTATGAAAACAATCGGCGCGACCAATACCCGATTTCATGGACTGACGATGAATTACGTCAGGCGTTCGTTGATGATTTCGGTTTGAACCGTTTCGTCGCGCAGATTATGGAATCCCCGCGCAACAGCGACCAGTACGACGAAATGAACATTATGCTTGCGCTGATTCGTCATTACGAGCAGAATCTTGGTTTCTACAAGGTACATCTTGACGCGGTGCCGAGCGACGAAACCACCGCCAAGACGTTGCTCAAGGCATTGCGTGCGACCGCTGGCCGCATGCAGTTCCCCAGCACGCAATACAATGCGTTGAACGTCACCGACATTCCGGCGTACGCAAGCCCGCAACAAATGGTGTTGTTGATTGAACCGGAATATCTTGCGTCGCTTGACGTCGATGCGCTGAGCGCGGTTTTCCAGCTAGATAAAGCGGACGTGCCGTACCGTGTTATTGAGGTGCCAAGTCTTGGTATCGACGGCGCGGTTGCGTTGCTTGTTTCCACCGATTGGTATCAGGCGCGAGACACGCTGTATGGCACTACTCAGTTCTATAACCCGCAGACACTTTCCAACACGCTGTATCTCAATCACTGGGGCGTTTATGGCGTGTCGCCGTTCACTCCATGCGCGCTGTTCACCACCGATACGGGCACTTCCATCAAGGTTGTGACTCAGACCGTGACCGACTTCACTCTGACCCCGACCACGGGCACCGTAAAGGCGGGCGACCTTATGCAGCTCACACCGAAGCTCACCGCCACCGTAACGCCGACCGGAACCGCCATACAGGTGGCACCGAACGCGGCGACGTACGAGGTTGCGGCGAACCATGCCGCAAGCGGCGATGACGCGCACGGTGCGGCGTTCGACCTCAACGTCAACACGTTCGTGGATGACCAAGCACGCTTGCATGTCCAGCGTGACGGCCTTGTTGCCGGTGACGTCATTACCGTGACGGGCACCGCCACGTATGTCAATCCGAACGGCGAGACTACGGAACATTCCGCAACATGCACGTTCACCGTCGAATAGTCTGAATCGACTATGGTATAAAATGAGTGGTGCTTCATGTGAAGCGCCACTCATTTTTTCATATATGAAAGGATGCGATATGGACTTTCCACATCTGCAAAATACAACGGCGTTCCCGGATACGGATACGCGCGTATACGGTCAGTACCGCAACGTTTTCGATTACAATGTTTGGACGCCAAACACGGTAATCAAGTTATGTCGCGTGAATTGGTATGATGATTACCACGACGTCGTGAAATTCCCCGATGACACCACAAGAAACGAATGGTTTGACAACCTAGACGGCGAAACCGTCAAGTTGACAACGAACATGTATATTGCACGCGCCGACGCGGACGGTATAAAATTGCCGGTACCTTACATGACGGCGCAACAGTATAATTATATTGTCGTTGATTTTTCGCGTGACATTATCAATACGCCATATCAAAAAACCGACGTGCAGACACGATATCATTTTTTCATCACTTCCGTACGCGCGGAAGCGCCGAACACGACAACATGCACGCTTATGCGCGACGTATGGACGGACTATATCAACAGCACCACAATCAACGGAATGGTGTTGACACGCGGACACGCGCCGTTAACGGAAATGACACCGCAAGAACTGCTAAAAAACCCGCGCGCGAATTGTCGTGATTTCACGCTGCCCGACGTTGACTATGGCAACGCCGCATCGAATATCAGAAAAAGCACACCGGTTAATCTGCAAAACGGTACAAGATACATCTGTGTGGCCGCAACGTTTTCACCTGAACAATTGCAAACCATGAGCGGCATGCGCGGTACGAACATTACGGACAGCGACCCGACATACAGTAACGCCGACGGCACGGTAACGAATTTCTCGTGGGGTGCCGGAAACGTTTCCACGTCAAACGTCACCGGCGCGGGCACATCATACAATTCAATCGATAATCTTACCCCAAGCAACGTAAGCATGTATGCGCTCGAATCATCCAAAATATCGGGCGAATATTTCGACACGCTTTTCGCATATTATCCACATATCATGTCGCAAATTACAGCGGTTTTCGTCGCCACCGCAAACATGATGCGACTTGGTAACGCTATCAGTGTGAACGGCGTCGAATGGCATACAGTCAGCGGCGCACGGACAAAACTATCCGATATTGATTTGACTATCGACGATTTCGGCTACGCTAGTGAATACGCGCAAATAACACGACTCTATCTTGCACCCTACGCGCACTTAGAGGTTTCCGACAATATCGGCAACAAAACCCGTGTGGAAATCGCTGACTGCGGGCGACTCTCGGTACAGACAGTCACGTCTTTAAGCTATCCGATATTGCGACAAATCGTATGGCTTGACGGAATCGGTGGCGACGGTGACACGTCAATTAGCATTAACGCTATCAATGGGGCTAACATTACCACCGATGTGCCGAACGCGGACGTGCTCAAAACACTCATATCGCACGACATACCAACATACGCGCTGCAACGTCGCGCAATCGATGCGCGCCGTGCCGACGCATACAATCGAGAAGTCGCGCAAGCTCGTGAAAACGCCATTGTATCGTACGAAAACGGCGCACGCTCGGCTAACGTGGCATTGAGCAACACTAACCGAAGCAATGCGAACAGTATCGCCAACACGAATCTGACGAACGCGCTCAATTCGACCATCACGGCCAATTCCAACAACGCGTCCAACGAAATCTACAAAAACAACGTAAAACAACAAAATTTGCTGCTGAATGCATCCAATACAAAAATCGATGAAATGAACGTAGCCACGTTAGACCTAACATCGAATCTCGTAAACACGGAAATCACGGCGAGCGCGATTGGTACCGTCACCGCTGCGCTGGGCGCGATAGGCACGGCGGCGACCGGCATAGCGGTGACGGCGGCGACGGGCGGCGCGGCGGCACCGATGGTGGCGGCGGGACTCGGCGCAGCCGGAAGCATCGGTTTGTCAAGCGCGAGTTTCGCCACCGGTGCATCCAAGACGGCGGCGGAAGCCGGTTACAAGCAGTCGTACAACGACGCTGCCGCATTCACGGCGAAAAAATACAATGGGCAGGCCAATAGCGTCAGCATAGCAATGGCGGGCACGCAAAACATTCAATCCACGACGCTTAATACCAACAACACGAACGTAAGCAACGCCACGAACAGCAGCGTTGCGGCCAACAATGCGGCCACATCGAACGCGAACGCGGCGGCGTCACGTAATCAGAGCGTAGATAACGCGAAACGCGTCATGGTAAACACGCGTTCCAATGTCAGCATGGCATGGCGCGACTTGCTCAACCATGCCGCGCAGCCCGTTGGCGCGTATGGCGGTGACAATTTCAGGCAGGCCACGGGGCTTGACACCATGACCGTGAAAATCGTAACAGAAGACAACGGCGCAATCGCGGCGGCGGGCGACTACATGCTGCGCTATGGCATCGCAAGCAACAAACTCTACAATAAGCCGTTGTTGACGCCTTGTAAGCATTTCACGTATTGGCAGACCGCCGACATATGGACGCTGTGCCCGCTTGCGCAAAACGAACAATTGCAGACAATCAGGGATATTTTCAGCTCCGGTGTTACAATATGGAACAGACCCGAGGAAGTCGGCGGCGACTTCGTACACGACAATATATAAGGTGGGAAAACATGGGACGTAAACGCACACATAAAAGGCAATTGACCCGTGCGGAAATGGGTGAACGCGGCGCACCGATGTGGCAGCAATCCCAATCGCTCAATTCACAAGCGTATTCAATGGCGTATTCTCAAATGCTGAATATCGCGCTATCTCGTTTCAAGTGGTTGAATCTGCCGAAAACTTGCGACGCATGGTTTTTGGAATACAATCTATTGTATTTCGGTTACGCAACAATTGCATTTCCGCATAGCAAACCGGGCGTGTTTTTCAGCACGCAAGCGGTGACTACCTCAAATTTCAACGTCTATTACAAACCGAAGAAATGGAATAGTTACGGTATTAACGGTTGGCGTTTTCCGGTTAACAATTCCAATGGTGTTTTCATCTACGCCAACCGCGCCCGTACGCCACTCATTCCGACTATTGAATTTTTCGCGCATGAAATAGAAGATTTGTACATGACGCGGCGGCAAAATCGTTTCAATCAGAAGACACCGTTCATTCTTGAGGTTCCAGCCGGACAGCAAACGGCGGGCGTCAACGTTATCAAGCAAATCTCAGGCGGTGAAATGGCTATCATGGCGACACCGGGTTTCACAGATTCGATGAAAGCAAACGTGCTTAAAACCAACGTCGAATATATCGGCATGGAATTGCAGAACGACATTCAAAACACTTGGAACGCGTTTTACCAATCGTTAGGCATTAAAAATCTTCCGTTGAAAATGGAACGACAAACCGCCGACGAAATCAACGATTACGGCGAACCGTCCGATTTACGCGCGCTCAGCGAATTAGAGGAACGGCGTGCCGCGTGCGACATTCTCAACACAAGATTCGGAAAATACCTTAAAGAACCGATACAGGTTGTATGGAACGAAGACAATGTTTCCCGCAACTACGCTTACTTGACAGACGTTGAAAGAATGAACGACGATGACAATGCAGAATGACATAAACCATTATCAGCCGTGTGAATCGTACGACGATTTTCATGGCGTAATGACATACACGTTTGGCGAACTGCTCGATGTACCGGGCGGTGTTGACTGGAATAATGTTGCGTGGTCATGGCGGGACGTTGCCTACGATGACACGCAATATGTTCGCTGCTGTAAGAAAATCGAAAACCGCTTTTATGACCGCGAATTAGGTGTAATGCCCGTAAGCCGATGGAAACGGCATTTTCTACGATTGATAAACGAAATAATGCCCACCCTGAAACCATTGTACGCGGCGGCTGACGGCAATTCCGGCGTCATGCTATCCGATATGGACACATGGCATAAAATGCGCACCGTGTTTTCCGATTTCCCCGCAACGCAGCTAGCCGAAAACCAAGACTACGCAAGCAACGCGACTGACAATCAATACGAAACAATCACCAACGGTGATTTCATGGACAAGGTCAGCCGCGTACGAAGTGGCGATTACGTCGATATAGATGTAATATTGCTTGAGCACCTTGAAACATGTTTTAGCCCATTATGGACGATAAACATAAACAACTATTGAAAGGGATACGTATGTTTCCACTGCTGCCGTTTTTCTCGGTATGGCCGTACACGCCCGCCATACCCGCATTCTATTGGAATGCTAAAAGTCAAGAAGAAATCATAAAACACATTGCATGTGAAATTGACCATATAACGGCGTATCTTGACAAAATAGTAACCGATATAAACAAAGCATTGAACGACTACGATACAAGAATAAAAAACATTGAATCGCATATAAACGATTACGCGCTAGCCATAGCGCAAATACAAGAACAAATCGAACACATAGGGAACACACAGCTGATATGGAATGTCACAAAGGGCGAATACACTGACAGCAAAACCGCGTTACGTGACCTTTATCGCGAGTTGTCCGTTTACGGTGCGCGAATCAGTCAAATTGCTGACATTGACATAAACAAATTGGCCGAACACCGTACCGACGAAACGCCCGCAGTTGGCAACCTCACCATATTCAACGACAACACACCCCGTGTCACCGACACGGAAACCGGAAAGCCGTACCCGTCGTTATAAACGTCGAAAGGATAATTTATGGCGGAAACTCTAAACTATAAGCTTGAAAAATATGACGCGGGCAGCTCTGCTAATCTATTAGACCAATATAATTCGTCAATGGATAAAGTTGATGCGGCACTTAAACAAATCAACGATAAAGCCGAACAAGCAGGACAGGAAAACGCGTTACCGGACGGGCTTGAAGCGTTCTGCACAGCTTTAGGAATTTCCAGTAGCAACGCGGCAACCCTAGGCGCAACGCTAAACCACATTTTGAACAAAATCGGAACCGAAGCGTTTACCGTTACCGACCTTGCAAACGCAAAGAAAACCGCCGAGGGTTTCATTATCCCCGGTAGCGTCGCATAACAGAAAGATTCACCATGTCAACGGAAACACCATTCTATCATCTGCCATTATACGAAACAGGCGACCTAGCAGACCTACGCGACGGGTATAACGCGGCAATGCGGATTATTGACCGTACTATACATCAAATGCAAGTGCAAGCGGAAATTAATCACCCTCAAACGATACGAAAGGAAACCACAAAATGACAGACTACACAACCAATTTCAATCTTGAAAAATATACAGCCGGTGACGCGGCAAATCTCAATGACCAATACAATGCGTCAATGGATATTGTCGATACCAATCTATACAAAGTAAACACTAACGCTAGTAACGCATTAAACACCGCTAATCAAGCCATAACGCAAATACAAACCACAAACGATAATCTAGCGGCGTTAGGTGTAACCGACGTAAACACCGCAACCACGCTTAAAAACAAGATTGACAAAACGGCGTCGAATCTTGCTGTTACAACCGAAACGGCAAACAACGCAGAAAGCAACCTAAACGCGCTCGGCGTAACCGACACCGCTACCGCCGAAACAACTAAAACACGTTGGAACACGGCAGCTGAGCAAGCCGAAATCAATAAAAACAATATATCCACGCTCACCATTAAAACAAACCAAAATGCGCAAATCATTACGCAAACAATCGGTTACAATGATAATATTGTCGTTATCGGAGACAGTTGGGTAGACGGATACTATGGCCGCGCAAAACACTTAGCAGATTCACCGGCAAACGCCATTTATGATATTCTAAAGCCAACGACAAAACAAACACTAGGTACAAGCGCGGGCGGTTTCTACGCAACCGGCGACGACGGTACATTCCTTGACCGATGGAACGCCGTGACCGATAAACAGCATGTCAATAGGGTTATCATCATTGGCGGGCAAAATGACGCTGGAAAAATGCTAAATGATAACGTGTCACTAACGTCTATCGATAACAGCATAAACACATTACTAAACACAATACGCACCGAAGCACCAAACGCAATAATTGATATATTTCCAATGTGTCTCGCAATGGGCGAATCAATGAACCGACAAAACGCAAAGTGGGCCGTGGCACCGGATTACCGGCAACAGGTTTACAACCTTTTCGCTACAAAACACGACATTCCAAACGTGGTAATCCACGAGGGCGCATATCGCGCGGGAGTATGGGCGAGCCGCGCAGCAGACGGCGGCGACGATGGCGACGGCGCGCACCTATCGAAAGGTGGGTACTCCGCAGTTGGTCACGCTATGGGCAGCTGCATTCTACACGGTACGACATTTTTTCCGACGCAAAGCGGGTTCCCTAACAATTCACAAATTAACGGCACATGGAATAATATATCAATATTTGAAACCAACGGCATACTATCAATACAGTACAATGTAAAAACAAACGCTGCACAACACAATGGCGATAGACTATTCACAATCGCCAAGCAGTTCAGTGTAGGCGCATCGGTATTCTACAAAGACTACAGCGACAAATATTTCGTCTCAATCGACCGCAACACACTAGTACTGCAAGGCGTAAACAACATAGTCGCCGGTGACATAATCGCCGGTGGCATACGACTACTAGCGGGCTTCTAACACAAAAACCGGGCGGCACTATTACCGCCCGGTTTTTTTTGTGTATTTATATCATTCACTATCATCAATCGCGACAACATATGAACGACAATCACCACCTTTATAACTACGACACACGAAATTAAAATCGCAATCGCTATACATAATTTCAAGAACCGTGGTGAGAGCTGAATCAAACGTAATCACACTATCATCAATAGTACCGCAATCAGTAACAGTGGTGGTAAACACGCCCCCGACTTCGACTTCATAGGAATTATCTGCTTCAATTTCGGTGACGTATGCGTTAACTTTAAACATTTTATTTTTCCTTTCATCTAAGTGAATGTCTACATA
>OGRN01002089.1_pt1 | contig 15911 bp, 15 predicted proteins | sample 1553401 | NCBI WGS metagenome assembly OGRN01 (sample SAMEA2580096, study PRJEB22360) | human gut metagenome | biome: human gut; feature: human-associated habitat; material: faeces | place: Denmark | collected 2008/2010 | reverse complement strand
CCACTGCGATCAGCAGAGTTTCAAGCACATACTGGAGAATGACCGCAGGCTTGGCGATCCCCACTGCCAGCAGGATTCCGGTTTCCCGTTTCCGGCTGCGGATGGACATGGAGAGGATCAGGATAATCAGCACCATGCTCACAGCCGTGATGACAACGATGAGGGTAGTAATCAGAGTGCCGGTGTCTGAGAGGGCGCTGGAAATATTCTGATACACCTCGTCATTGGCGGTGATCTTGTAGTTATTCCAGTTAATAGAGGAAATGCTCTGCACTTCCCGAATCACATTCTCTAATTGGGCGGCGTCCGTGACATAGTAGTAGGCTTCGGAAATGCCCTCGCCATCTTCGCCCCAGCCCTTAATCAAGCCTTCGGCTGCGTCCATGCTGCAAAAAACATAGCTGGAATAGGCGTAATAGGACGCATCATCATACATATTCACTTGGTCGTTCTTATCCGCCACCACATCGAAGATACCTACGATCTCCATATCCACTTCCGGGGTGTTATTTTGCGGGTAGTAAACGCCTGTCAAGGTATCCCCAACCTTCAGCCCGTTCCACTCAGCCAGTTCCCGGCTGATAATAATGCTATTGGTCATATCATCGGTGATATGGGTGCCTTCCACCAGTTCAAACCGGCCCGACAAAAACAGCTCATGGTATTGGGAGTTGTAGGAGCCGTAGTTGTAGAAGCTGTAATTCTCATGGGCCAGTTCCTCGCCCTTATCATTGAAGATACGGGGCAGGGTAATCAAGGTGGCGTCATACCCTGCAATGCCATCCACTGCGGCAATCTGCTGGATCATGTCCTCGGACATAAATTCCTGTGTGCTGTAATTGCCGTTCCAGCCGCCCGTAGAGATGTCGCGCTCCACCGTGAAGCTGGCTCCAGTGGTTCCACGCAGTTCCTCAGCCTGTTCCTCCTGGGCGTCGGCTATGGCAAGGCCGGAAAGCACCAAAGTGGTAATAGCCAGGAGCAGGAAGAACACCAGCAGTGTCTTTTTCCATTTCCGTGCGCTATATAAAATCGCCCGTATTCCTAAATTCATATCGCGCCTCCTTTACTCCATCTGTGCCAAAATCTGTTTGGGCTTCAACCGCAGGGTAGAGATACTGGATACCAGCACCGCCGCCACCAGCAGGATACCTCCTACGATAGCCACCAGCATAAAGTGCTCCGGCGTGACAATGACATTTTCCGCCGCTTTGCCGAACAGTGTACCCAAAGTTCCTGCCACCTGCTTGCTCGATAGGTACGCCAGCGGGAAGGCAACCACTGCGATCAGCAGAGTTTCAAGCACATACTGGAGAATGACCGCAGGCTTGGCAATACCTACTGCCAGCAAAATCCCGGTTTCCCGTTTCCGGCTGCGGATGGACATGGAGAGAATCAGGATAATCAGCACCATACTCACAACGGTAATGAGAACGATGAGGGTGGTAATCAGAGTGCCGGTGTCTGAGAGGGCGCTGGAGATATTCTGATATACCTCGTCATTGGCGGTGATGATAAAGTTATCCCAGTTAATCGAGGATATGTTCTGTACCTCGGCTATCACGTTATCCAACTGTGCTGCATCCTCTACGAAAAAGTGGGCCTCTTGGAGTTTACTCCCATCTTCATAATTAACAGCCATTTCTTTCATTGCATTGTAGCTGCAAAAAGCATAATCGGCATAATCCCATAGTGTAGAAGCATCATACATGGTCGCCTCATCATTTTTATCGGCAACGATATCAAAAAAACCTACTATCTCCATATCAACTTCTGGATCGCCATTATTCGGATCATTGATCCCGGTAACTTTATCACCAATTTTTATCCCATTCCGTTCAGCGTTTTCTTTGCTAATGATAAGGCCGTTTTTTACATTTTCTGTAATATGCGAACCTTCTACCAGTTCAAATCTTCCGGATGAAAAAAGTTGGTTGTATTCAGTATTTATTGAACCATAGGTATAATAACTGTTGATAACATTTCCATTAACAAGTTCTTCACCAGCTTCATTATAATAGCTCGGCATAGAGACAACCGCTGCATCATATCCGGCAATCCCGTCTACTGACGCAATTTCCTGAAGCATTTCCTCAGATACAAATTCCTGCGTACTATAAGAACCATGAGCGCCACTTGTCCAACCACCAGTAGATAAGTTTCTCTCCACGGTAAAGCTGGCCCCGGTGGTTCCCCGGACTTCCTCGGTCTGTTCCTCCTGAGCGTCGGCAATCGCCAGCCCGGACAGCACCAAGGTGGTAATAGCCAGAAGTAGACAGAACACCAGCAAGGTCTTTTTCCATTTCCGTATGCTGTATAAAATCGCTCGTATTCCTAAATTCGTTTTGTGGTTCATATTGCGCCTCCTTTACTCCATCTGCGACAAAATCTGCTTGGGCTTCATCTTCATGATCGGGTAGGCCGCCAGTGCGGTAGAGGCCACACACAACACCATGCCGAAAGCCCACACCAGTGCGTAATCCTCGGCGGAAACAGCCACCTCGATCTCGGCAAGACCCAAATCCTCGATGGGTTCTTCTTCCGCAGTTTCGCTTTCCCCGGTCAGGTCCACCGTTTCGTAGGTTTCCGTTGTCACCTGGGAGAGCAGGCTGCTCCCGATCTGATGGGATATGGCTGTGCTGGTTCCAAAGGAGATCACCAGGGCGATGGCCGCCACAAGGATCACTTCCAGCAGGTATTGCAGCAGCACCGAGCCTTTGGAAATACCCATGGCCAGATAGACGCCGGTTTCATGGATTCGCCCACGGAGCCGCAGCGTCAGGAACAGGGCCAGTACCAGGAAACAGATCACCGATACCACCGCAATGGCGATAAAGACGATGTTCTGCAGGCCCTCCAGGGATTCCTTGGCGTTCTGATAGTCGTTGTCGTAGCGGGTCAGGGTGCAGCTCTCCCAATCCACGCCATCCAGTTCCTGCACATCGGTCATAATGCGCTCCAGCTCGTCCGGGTCGTTCACATAGAAATCCCCGTACTGGACATTGGTGGTTCCTTCCGTGCCGTAGAGCAGGAAAGAGGCGGTGGAGAGGTCGGTGAAAACAATGTTGTCGTAAAGGTCATAGGACGGGGCCATGCCGATGGAGTCCTGTTCCTCGGTGTTGGTGAAGATTCCGGCCACCGTCACGGGGATGGTCTTATCTTTGTCCTCCACATTCCCCAGCAGCATGGTGTCGCCTACAGCGAGGCCGTTGCGCTGGGCAAACTTCTCATGGATCAGCACCTGGCTGCCGGTTTCGGTGGTGATGGGGTTGCCCTCCACCATCTCAAAGCCGCCATCGGTGAAATAGCTGTCCTCCTGGGAGTTGGAGTTTGCTACCACCCGTCCGGCGTTCTCATAGCCCTCCGGCACCTGGGCAGCGCCCTCGGTGTTGATCTCCAGAAGGTTCCCGTCTGCGTCAAAATAAGTAGCGTAGGTGTAGGAGCGCAGGGTGTACCTGCCGCTCAAGCCATCCATAGCAAGGATCTGGCTCACCGTATCCTCCGGGATACCGTTTTCCAGCGTCTTGGCGTTGATGGTGAAATAGCCCAGCAGGGCTTTTTTGATATTGGCATTGGCTGTTTCCGTGGCCGATTGGATGGAAAGGCAGGTCAGCATCAGCGTAGCCATGACCAGCAGAAACGCCAGCAGCGTGAGGGTCTTGCCCTTTTTGCGGATGGAATACAGGCAGGCCCGTTTGCACAGGTTCATGTCTGAGCCACCTCATTTCCTTCGAGTAAAACCAGTGGGTTCACTTGTGTACCTCCTAACGTAGTTTTTCGCCGGGGCCGTGTTACCGCCCCGGTGGTGCTCCCGTCTGCTGGGAACACCCTTATGGTACACTACGAAGGTGGAGTTGAGGTGGAGTTGAGATATTTTTTAGGTGGAGTTGGCGATAGGGTGAAAAAAGCGGCGGCCTTGATTTGCTCAAAGCCGCCGCCAGCTGAGTTTATGGCATGGGTATGGGCTGCTGAACGACGGCTTTTTTTCTTTTGCCGTCGTCCGGCAGATACGAATTTATATAGAATATTGATCTTACTGCTTGGTTTTTCTTAACGCAACTGCAATGAAAATCAACAATGCACAGACTACAAAACTGCCTATAATATATGTCCAACCAAAGAATGATAAACTGAATATATTGGGTGCCGCCGGATGAGTGAAGAAATTGGTATAAGGTTCGTTTGACGCAATTCTTTGCAAGGCACTGCTAACATTCGCAGGATCTACGCCATAGAGAAATGCTCCCATAAGATACAGGACGATTTTCTCTATAATGTTTGGCAAAGCAATTCCCAATAGATATATCCAGATATTTGTTGTCCTTGTTGACTTATAAAGATAAATCGTGCTTATAAGGTATGGGACAAAGGCCAAACAACCGCCTAAAAGACCGGCATATAAATGGAAACCAAATACGATAAATATAAGCCGCAGCAAAAAATAGGTGCCTAAAATAATTAACCAGCTTATGGCTAAAGAAAGAACGGGGCTTTTCACCTTTGCTGCGTGTGTATTAGTTATTTGCTGCATCACTACACCTCCTAACAGATGATTTTACTTTCGGGAATAACAAAGATACTGTTGTCTTACACTTCAATTCTGATGTGATTTGTAAATCTATTGCTAAGTCCGTCGCCATTTTCTTTACCAAATACAATCCCATACCTGTTGACCGGCTCATATAGCTGCCTCTGTCGCCGGTAAAACCTTTTTCAAACACAAATGGCAGGTCGGAACTTGGAATACCGGGGCCATTGTCGGTAATTGAAAGAACGATTGTTTCCTCTCCAATATTTTCTCTAAGTTGGAACAACAATGTAGGTGACGCTGTTTTATTGGCATATTTAACACTGTTATTGATAAGCTGTCCCAAAATAAACATCAGCCCTTTTTTGTCAGAGAAAACATTGCAGTCATGTCCCCAAAAATCAATCGTAAATCCCGCTTCTTCCAACAAAGTCTGATTGTCAGCAATGGCCTCTTTGCAGACAGTGAGAACGGAAAGCGGTTCCCAATAATAATCCTTGTGAGTTGCCCCCAATCGGGAAAAGTAAAGAATTTGTTCCACATCTTGCCGCATGTGGTCGCGTACATGGAGCATACGAGAATAAACAAGGGGCGACAATTCTTCTTTTCGATTATCTAAAACAAGCGTCATCAAGGAAAGCGGCTTTTTGATCTCATGTACCCAGTTTTCGATATAACTTTCATAGTCTACAAGTTGAACACCGCTATTATCAATCTCTGCTTGTCGGGATCTTAAATTATCACCCAATTCATGGATAAAAGGGTGCATAGATATAGGGGCAGCTTCACATAAAGCGTATTCGTTCGCTTCATCCGGCTCCGTAAGGAAATGGTGAAATACGGTTTGCAGCTTGTGGTGCCGTTTCACTAAAATAAACAGTGGGATAAAGGATGTCCCAACGGAAACGAAAATCATCAACCATATAAGGCTGTAAAATTCTTCTGGATATGCAAACCATGCAAAAAAGATAAAAAGTACATTGGCACAAGCTAAAGCAATCAACCATATTTTGCAGGATGAAATATACGCTAATACTACTTTTAGTGTTTTCATATATCCACCTGCACTTTCAAACGATACCCCTCTCCGCGCACTGTTTCTATGCGATCATCAAGTCCATAATTCCGCATTGTTTTCCGTAAACGAGTAAAATTGACTTGCAGGGCGTTTTCATCTATAAATTTATCAGTTCCCCATAACGCATGAAAAAGTTCTTCTTTTGAAACTGTACGGGGATAGTTCATTAAAAGAGTCAGTAAAATTTTCCCCTCATTAGGTGGCAGCACATACGAAGTTTTTCCTACATAAATAGTGAATGTATGAGGATCAAGTAAAAATCCATTCCCTTTTAGCAAATCATGTTGTATCTGCTGCTGTTCTGTCCGCCGCAGCAAGGATTTTATGCGCGCCAGCAGACGTTCCATATTGCAAGGCTTAGTTAAATAATCATCTGCTCCCAAACCTAATGCGTGTATTTCATCCTGTAATTTGTCCCGTGCGGTCAATACCAGCACGCCCCCGATCCCTTTCGCTTTCAATTCCCTGCATATATCAAAACCCGATTTGTAAGGAAGATTGATGTCCAGCAATATGAGATCCGGCGCAATAGCCTGAATTTGGGAAACAACGTCCTCAAATTCCAATATAGGAAATGTATCGTAACCGGATTTATTCAAAAGGTCAATTAGTTCCTCTCGCATATATAAATCATCTTCTACAACAACAATTTGTGCCAATATGACCGCCTCCTTTCTTTCATTTTATTGCCCATCAAGAGTTGGGCTTCCAGTTTAGTTTTGCAATTTCCCGGTCTGCGGTTCTGGCAACCGCAATAGCGTACACTGCCAATATCAAAATGACAATGCCAGCCATAATACTTGCCATTAAATAAAATGGAGCATCACTCGCCACCGAAGGGGAAAGGTATTTCTGCATAACGTAAAGGCCAACAGTTCCGCTAATACAAGCCAGCCCCAGCGGTAAAAGAAAATAGTATAGCACTTGTCTGTGCATTGACTTTTTCATTTGTTCACGCCTTGCCCCCAAAAGCGAAAGCGTGAGATACCTTGCTTTTGTTGCCTGCATTTGTGTCAAAAATTGTAGCGCGAGTAATGCACAAGCAATAATCAAAAGCATAAAGCCCATATACAGGGTAGTATAACTACTGGACACGATATAAAAGAGCTGCCGCCCGAAATTATTTAGGTAGCTTTCAAAGACTAAACCAGATGGCCGCAAAATATCGTTCACTTCCATAATCGACGCCATTAAACCATCTGCTTCAACTCGATCTTTCGGAATACAAAAATTCCATGATACAGTAATGCTATCTGGGTTTATATAGCTTTCAAATACATTATCAGATACAATGAGCGCAGTAAAAATGCGAATGTTTCTATCCGCAGTCAATCCTTTCATCGGCACAGAGGGAATCAGAGTAAATTCCTGCCCATCAACATAGATGAGGTGCTTTTCTTGTGAGGCACCTATTATTTGGTTCAACAATTTTTCCGCCTCTGCTTGCGCACTCCCGAAGAAATCTGGATTGAGATACAAAATGGCCTCGTTATCGTTCAATGTTAAAGTATCTTCCCCCGAAGCCTCCAAAAGCTGATTATAAGAAGAAGCCCGCAGCAGGTAAGGGGCTGATCCACTCGTATCAATCAACGCTAATAGATTAAGGGATGCCGGATTATCGGCGTCAATCTCGTAGCTGACAGCTCCTTGTGTGGCTGGATCTTCCACGTTACTTGGCAGAGCATGAACAATCTCCCTGCGAAGCAGTGACCAATCCATATAAGAGCTTAGTCCACCGTCTGGCCGTTTCATAACCCCCGTTTCCATACGGTTTACATGAGAAACATAGGGGGCCATTTTTTCAGATGTTAAATATTGCTCCACTGTCTGATCTTCACCGGATATAGTAAAGTCATAAACAGAGGCCCCCCGTGTCAGTTGGTCGCTGGATGACATAATACGAACAGAGCCATCCGCAATCAACATAATAGTCAGCATCATCAAAAGAGAAGCAACGGAAATGGATACAAACTTATTTACTATATTTTCCTGCAACTGCCGTAGAGTGAAAGTATAAAGCCCTTGTGTAGATTTCTTTTTATTAGAGCCTGCCAACAAACTCAATAATCTTGCCAACCCGCGTATAAAGAGTATTGTCCCCATAATGCCTAAGAGAACCGCCAAAAACAGCATGGCCCCTCCTGCGGCCATGAAATGGTTTAATACGAGCCAATAGGCAAAAAGCAAAAGTACCGTGCCGAGAATAAGAGTGACGATACTGCCGCCGGTTTTTCCTACTTTCTGCTTTTTTGCTATTTCGCCATAAAGAAGCTGGTGGATTTCTTGACGGCATAACCGGCCACCCAAAATAAACAGGGCGATTGCCTGAACAAGCATAAATCCCAATACTGTCCAGACAACAGCACTCACGGAAAAGCTGGACTGGTGAGAAATAATGTCCTGACCTACTAATCTGGATGTCGCAAGGCTGATGATCTCTGACAGAAATCCGCCGCCAACAATCCCGCCACAAAGAGCTAAGATAGAAGTAAAAAGCCCTTCCATCAAGAGTTGGAGAAAGAGCCGCTTTCTTTTCATGCCAAAGAGCAGATAAAGCCCCAGCTCTTTACTGCGACACTCAAGTTGATATTTGTTTGCAAAAGTCACAAGAAAAAACACAAATAATAGTGCGCACAGATATACCGCAGGCATCATTGTTGTAAGCAAACGATTGACAGCATCACTCTCAATTTCTGCCAGAAAGCGTATTACATCTTGTTTTTCCAATGAGAGCATAATATAGAAAGCTGCAACGGCAGTTATCATTGTTAGAAAATATATCAAATTTTCGCTGCGGTTTCTCTTGGCATTTCTCCATGCAATATTAAAGAACATTCGTACTTCCTCCCCCCATTTGCGCCATTACTTGCAGGATACGTTCATAGAACGCTTCCTGTGTTTCCGTTTGGATTTGTTTCCTGATTTCGTGAAATATCACTCCATCTTGTATAAACAAAATTCTGGTACAAAAGCTGGCAGCATTGGGGTCATGCGTCACCATTAAAATTGTCCGCTGTTGTTTTTGATTGATTTCCTGCAATTTTTCCATGAGCTGACGCGCCGATTTGGTATCTAAAGCCCCCGTAGGCTCGTCAGCCAAAACAATAGAGGGGTTGGAGATCAGGCAGCGGGCCGCAGCGACACGCTGTTTCTGGCCGCCGGACATCTGGGACGGAAACTTTTCAAGTACATCCCTAATTCCCAAAAAATCCGCAAGGTCAAACAATTTCTTTTCGGCAGTAGACGCAGCTACGTTATGAATGGATAAAGGCAGAAGAATATTTTCCTTTCCCGTAAGATTATCCAGCAAGGCAAAGTCCTGAAAAAGATACCCTATTTTAGTGCCACGGTATTCTGCCAAATCACTTCCGCTAAATGCGCTAATATTTTCGCCAGAAAGCATGATTTGGCCGGAAGTTGGTTTTATGATCGTTGCAATGCAATTTAGCAGCGTTGTTTTTCCCGAACCGCTGGCCCCCATTATTCCCAAATACTCACTGGGAAAAACGTCAAAAGTAATGCCATTCAAAGCCTTGGTCGGTACGCCGTCTTTGTTATAAAACTTTTGAAGATTGCGTACTTCTAATAATTTTCCTGTATTCATAGTAAGACACCTCAAATCTTTTTTGCCACCGTCACTGGTTACAAATTTATTATACATAACCGAGGTGAGCATTACTACTTACATTACTTGTAAGGTTAAAATCCCACTGTTTGTAGCAGGGAAATTCCGGGGCAAGACCAACAGACTTTGCAACTGGCATTTTCTTAGGAGATAAGAGTATCAATATAGGTTATTAAGGGGTGCAGTTGCTTCTTTTGAAACATATTTAGCAGTTTGTCCTGATTTACCCATTGCGCATCCACGACTTCTGTTTTTTGTAACACCATTTCCTTGATGTCAATATCTGCATGGAATAACCACACGTCATAAAAATCCTGCATATCCTCCCGGCGAAATTGATAGATAAGTTTTCCCTGTTCAGGGGCAAGCGTTATTCCTAATTCTTCTTTTACTTCTCGGACAGCTCCTTGTAAACTATTCTCACCCGAAAGTACAGCGCCGCCCGTACACTCCCAATAAAGAGGGTATTGCTTGTCTGGATGGCGCTGGGACAAAAGATACTGTCCCTGCTGATTAACAATCCATGCACTCACAACCAAATGATACAGCCCTTTGGGGATATTTTCTCCGCGCTGCATAGTAAGCCCTGTTTTTTCGCGTTTTGCATTATATAAGTCCCATTTTTCCATTGTCACACCCCTTTTCGTGGTATGGGAGCCAGTTTGAAATCAAGTAGGTAAATATCTGCAATCTTTTCGATTTCTCTGTGCTATCATGTAACATAGCATTAAAATCTTTTTTATCTTCATTCGCCATTTCTCAACACCTCCTGCCTTAATTATAGTGGAGCAGACTATTCCATGCAATGAGACGGTTTGAAAATAAGCAAGATTTCCACTACAGAACTTTCACCACAAAAACGCCGTAAACTTCACACCGTTTTCCGTATTAACCATGTTGTGGATGATTTCATGGTGATCCAGAATGGTCTTGGTGATATACAGCCCCAGGCCGCTGCCGCCGCTGTTCCGATTCCGGGATTTGTCCACCCGATAGAATGGAGTGAAGATACGCTCCAAATCTTCCTCGGCAATGTGGACGCCGGTATTCTCCACGGAAAACACCTCGTCCTTTTGAATGACAGTGATCACCGCCCCCGCCGGCGAATAAGCCACAGCGTTTCCGATCACATTGGTGAACACCTTCTCCATGAGCCGCCGATCCCCCTGGTAGTGGTATTCCGGCTGGATGTCCATGCGAAGCTCCATCTGCTTGTCCTCAATCCGGCCACGGAACTGCTGGCAGACCTTTCGCAGCATTTGGCTGATGTCCAGGTCGGTGCGCTCCAGGTGGAAATCGCTGCCGCCCATCCGGGCCGCCGACAAAATCTCCTTGACCAGCGCCTCCATGTCATTGGTGGTTTTCATACACCGGCGCAGGTAAGTATCGCGGTCTTTGTATTCGCCAACCTGATAGATCATACCCTCCAGTTGCCCCTTGATGATGGCGATGGGGGTTTTCAGCTCATGGGACACAGCGGTGAAAAATTCTACGCGCTGCTTTTCCTGCTCGCGTTCCCGCTCAATATCTTTCTTTAACTGCCAGTTTGCTGACCGCAAGCTGGCCAGCGCATTGTTGAGCTGCTCCGCCATTTCATTCAGGCTGGCAGCCAGCACACCGATTTCGTCTTTTCGGTTGACTTCACACTTCCAGGTCATGTCCAGGGTGGTCATCCGCTTTGCCACGTTGCTGATATTGACCAGCGGCTTGGAATAGTACCGGGAACAAACCACCGCCCCAATAACGGAAATCAACAGAATCACAACGGCAATAAAGGGGATGAGCTTCAGCAGGATGTCATAGGACTGCGCCACCGCGACCAGGGCGGCATTGGCAAATACATGGTAGGTTTGCCCGCCTTGCTGGAATGTAGCGGAACAGCTCATAGAGGGGGCAGAAGTGTCCAGGTTCTCCATATCGGCAAAATTCACGGAGAACAGGTTATTCCCATAATCATCGTTGACTTCCACCGAGGCGTTGTTCGTCATGGAAAATTCCATCAGACTGTCCGAACTGGCCTCCCAGCCATTCCGCTCCAGGACCTCCACCAAGTCATAAAAATCGGAAGTGACCTGTCCCTCCAGCTCCGTATGGTAATTTCTCGGCAGGAAAATCATCACCATACCGTAAATGATAATGCAGCAGACCACCAGCAGCGCCAGCATACTGAGGAAGGTTTTGGCCTGGATGCTTTGACTAATCTTCCTTCTCAATTTTATATCCCGCCCCTCTCATGGTTTCTATGTAGTCCACACCCAGCTTCTTGCGGATGTTCTTGATGTGGGTGTTGACAATTTTTTCGTCGCCAATATAGTCATAGCCCCAAACCGTGTCCAGCAGCCTTTCCCTGGACACCACCCGGCCCTGGTTCTCCAAAAGGAGCTTCAAAATCTCAAATTCCCTGGTGGTAAGGGAAACGCTTTCTGTTCCCACAAGGACGGTAAGGCTGTCCGTATCCACCGTAATTTCCTTATAACGGATCACGTTATTGGGCGCAGCGCCGCCCTGTTCGGCCCGACGCAGCACCGCTTCGATGTGCTTCATCACAACCGGCATGGAAAAGGGCTTGGTGATGTAATCATCTGCCAGGGCGTCAAAGCCCTTCATCTGGCTGTCGTCATCGTCCAATGCGGTGAGCATGATGATGGGAACATGGCTCTCTTTCCGCAGGATCTCACACACGGCAAAGCCGTCAATTTTCGGGAGCATTAAGTCTAAAAGCACCAGGTCGGGCCTGTTCGCCCGAAACTGTTCGATCCCTTCCAGGCCATCCGCGGCCAGGACCACCGTGTAACCTGCGTCCTCCAGGAACGCCCTGATGATATTCTGAATGGATGTTTCATCCTCTATAATCAAAATCATTTTTGACATCGCTTGCACCTCCAAGGGTAGTGTAACATACAAAGGTGGAGTTTCGGTGGAGAAGGGGGCTTTTTTTGAAAAAATCCTCTGTTCATATTATACCTGACCTACGGTGCCAGAAAAAGTGTGCGAATTTGAATTTTGTATATCCTCATGGTTCGAAATTGTATGACAGGCTGTTTTTATTTGAGGAAGTCAAAAATGCCCCTCACCCAACAATATCCAGGTGAGGGGCATTAGATTTAACTCTCCAATAAGAGCTTCAACTTTTTAAGGACCTTCATTTTCCGAACATGAACAGCATTGCGGTACACGCCAAGCTCGTCTGCATATTGCCGTTCTGTCTTTTCCTCAAAGAACAGCGCCTGGATCAGCGCACGTTCTTCTGGGGTAAGCAGGGAAAGCGCGGTATGTAGCCTGTCCACTTCCAGCTTATGAAGCACCACGCTCTCCACACTTTCCTGCTCATCGGAGAATTGCTGGGCATTTTCATCCACCAGCCGGTCCAAAGAATCTTCGCGGCTGGGGATGATCTGCACCACTTGGCCCTCCTTTCCGAGAACGAACCGCTCGGTTTTCAAATCGTTCTCAAAATAGCGCATTTTCCGGTCGCCCTGCATATAGGCCCGGTACACTTCATCCGTGACCTCAACATATTGGCCGCGAATCCATATTCTTTTTTTATCAGCGTCCACGCTGTTTTACCTCCGATCAGTCTGAATTGCGAGAAATTCAGACTGGTCGGGCGGCCCCCTACAACGTGGGAATGATGGGGTTCCTCTATATAGAAAAACGCACCTGCAAAATGGGACAACAGCCCCAACAGCAAGTGCGTTTCTTTTTAGTTCGTGTAAACCATGGCATGACGGTTCAGTATAAAGGGCATAATATCCCATTGAAAAGCGGGAAGTTTTTTTGACCGTACACCGTCAATCAGGCGGCCTACGACATAGAATCATACTCGCTGCTTCTAATAAGCAGCGGTGCGAAGGATGACCAACGCATGAAATATCCCTCCAGGCCAAAACGTGGTCTGGAGGGATGGGCATGACAAACCACCCTGCCAAAACCTCGTTTTTTTTATTGGCAGGGTCAACTATACGATCCTGGTCAGTTCACTTTTATCCGCACTGTCAGTTCTCTAAAATTTGAACTGCTATGCCATTATAAATCTGGCATAAATCCTTAGAATAGAAGGAGAGGTGAACTGAAAGTGCAGAATGAACATGAAACACTTGGTGAGATCATCAAGAATGCCCGCATAAAAGCAGATATTACGGTCGAAGATCTGGCAGCCAAGGTCGGAGTAACCGAGAGATTTATATATCGTATCGAGAACGAAGGCAAAAAGCCCAGCTACGACATCCTGTACAAGCTGATTCGGGAGCTGTCCATTTTACCCGATCAGATTTTCTTTCCAGAAAAGCAGATTGAGGATTCTGAAATGGAAAGCCTTGTCCGTATGCTGTATAACTGCGACGAGCGTTCTATGCAGATCATCAAGGCGACAGTTAGGGCGGCCTTGGACAGCCAGCCCAAAGAGTAAAAAAGAGCCGATGTCCGTGGGAAATTCTCACAGGTTCATCGGCTCTGCGTCTATGCGTCTGGCTCTTTGATGACAACGATATGTAGTTGTTTCGCCTGGATCAAGCTCTCTCGTTTGCACTTCGGGCAGTAGAGAGGATAATTGATTAAAACCGTATCCTCTCTGATTCGATCACGGGTTTTATTCCCGCAGACGGGACAATAAACCCACTCTGTTTGCTGCATGGGAATCACCTCCATTCTCCTGTTTTCAAGACATGGCCGAGGGCTTGCTGCTTTGCAAGCCCGCCGGCGTGTCTTTTTTATTTATTCTTCCTTTTCCCGGAATCCCCAAGCCTCAAAATCCGTATCGTCCTCCTCCGGCTCCACCTCTTCCGTAAAGGTGGAGCCGGGGGCCTCTGCCGGGGCGTTGAGCATATAAGGAGTAACCTGTACCGGCATCTCGTTCTTGAGTGCCAGCACCTTGGGGACTGCCTTGCCGCAAAACACCATGGCGGCGGCAAAGGCGAAATACTGCACACAGCTTGTAAGATAGAGATTCACAATGGCCAGTTCATTTCCCTGCACAGGGACGCCCTGCTCAAGCTGCCGGGAAATGTTTTGATGGCAGGCCGCCAGGGAGACAAAGGCTGTAATCAGCAGCACCACCACAAGAGCATAAAAAACTGCGGAAAGGATCGTTCCCTTTTTCGAGGGTTTCGTGATTGGATTGCTGTCTATCTCCATCATTTTGCCCTCCTTTCACTGCGGGGAGCGTTGTTTCTGCGGGATTGGGACTGGGCGGCTCCATCTTGAACGCGCTCCAGAACCTGCAGCTCACCCTTTTTCAGCCGGAACACCACATCGGCCTGCTTCGCCAGTTCGTTGGAGTGGGTAACTACCACGACACACTTGTTCATCTTGTGGGCGCTCTCTTTGAGGATCTCGGTAATGTCCTGGGCGGTGTCCTCGTCCAGATTGCCGGTAGGCTCATCGGCCAGGATCACCGGGGCCTCGCTTGCCAGGGCACGGGCGATAGCCACCCGCTGCTGCTGGCCGCCGGAGAGCTTCAGCACATTCCGCCTGGCTTCTTCTTTCGTCAGGCCCAGCCGCTCCAGAATGGGCAGCGGCGGCAGCTTGGAGGTCAGCGACACATTCTCCGTAGGAGTCAAGTAATCGATGAGGTTGTACGCCTGGAAGATAAACGCCACATGGTTTTTCCGGTGGTCGGAAAGGCCCGTCTTGGCAATGTCCTGCCCATCGAAGTAAATCTGGCCGCTGCCGGGGCTGTCCAGGCCGCCGATCAGGGAGCGCAGGGTGGTTTTGCCGCAGCCGGAAGGACCCAGGATGGCGTAGAGCTTGCCCTGTTCCATTTCGGCGTTGACGCCTTTTAAGACTTTCTTTTTATTATCGTAGGAATATCCCACTTGCTTGATTTCCATGATACTCATAGTGATTACCTCATTTCGTTATTTTAGGGGGTGGATGGTCTTATTCCATCTGCGACAAAATCTGCTTGGGCTTTAACCGCATGGTCGAGATACTGGACACCAGCACCGCCGCCACCAGCAGGACGCCGCCCACGATGGCTACCAGCATGAAATGCTCCGGGGTGACGATGACATTCTCTGCCGCTTTGCCGAACAGCGTCCCCAGGGCGCCGGCAACCTGCTTGCTGGAAAGGTAGGCCAACGGGAAGGCCACCACCGCAATCAGCATGGTTTCCAGCACATACCGGTCGCCCACCTGGGTGGTTTCCACAGAAATTCCCGCGCGCCGCGCCGCCTGGTGCAGCCCAAGATTGCTCATGACGGTTGCGGCCAGCGTATCCTGCCTGAGCCGCCCCTGGGCCTTTAGCTGGCAAGCCAGGATCATCATGATCTGGTCGCCGTCGACCATGCGTCCTGTATGATCCACCGCCAGCAGCCGGTCGGCATCCCCATCAAAGGCCAGACCAACGTCGGCGCCCAGCGCTCCCACGATCCGCGCCAGCGTATCCATATGGGTGGAGCCGCAATGGTCGTTGATATTCAGCCCATTGGGGTGGTCGAATAGGCTCATTACATTGGCGCCCAGCTGGTCATAGAGTTCCGGCGCGATGACGCTGGCCGCGCCATTGGCGCAATCCAGCACCACCTTCATCCCTGTCAGATCCAGGGCCGGATCCACCGTTGACCGAAGGAATTCAATATAATCCTTGCGGGCGGTGACCATATCGCGCACCATGCCGACCTCAGCGCCCTGGCAGCATCTCATGCGCTCCGGCTGCCCCAGCAGCTCTTCGATCTCGTCCTCCA
>OGRN01002087.1_pt1 | contig 15913 bp, 9 predicted proteins | sample 1553401 | NCBI WGS metagenome assembly OGRN01 (sample SAMEA2580096, study PRJEB22360) | human gut metagenome | biome: human gut; feature: human-associated habitat; material: faeces | place: Denmark | collected 2008/2010 | reverse complement strand
GTTATGTAGGCTACAGCGAGGACAGCAAACTGGAAGCCGAATTTGACCTGACTCCATATTTAAAACCGGGTCAGAAAAACCTGATCGCCTTCCAAGTATTCCGCTGGTGCGACGGTACCTATCTGGAAGATCAGGATTTCTTCCGGTATAGCGGCGTGGGACGTGACTGCTATCTATATGCCCGCAACAAAAAACGCATTCAAGATATCCGTGTAACTCCCGACTTGGACGCAGCTTACCAAAACGGCAGCCTGGCTGTCAATCTGGATTTGAAAAGCAGTGGTAAAGTCGATTTGGAACTGGTAGATGCACAAGGCAAGCAAGTGGCAACCGCTACCGCCAACAAATCCGGTCTGGTGACCATGAACGTAGAGAACCCCAAAAAGTGGAGTGCCGAAACACCTTATTTATATACCTTGCGTGCCAGCATGCAGGGCAGCAATGAAGTGATTCCTGTCAAAGTAGGTTTCCGCAAGATTGAATTGAAAGGTGACCAGATCTTGGTTAACGGTAAGGCAGTCCTGTTCAAGGGAGCCGACCGCCACGAAATGGATCCGGACGGAGGCTATGTAGTATCTCCCGAACGTATGCTACAGGATATCCAGATAATGAAGCAATTCAACCTGAACGCTGTACGTACCTGCCACTACCCGGATGACAACTTATGGTACGATTTATGTGACCAATATGGTATTTACGTCGTGGCCGAAGCCAATATAGAATCTCACGGTATGGGCTACGGCGACAAGACGCTGGCCAAGAACCCCTCTTATAAGAAAGCCCATCTGGAACGTAACCAGCGCAATGTACAACGCGGATTCAACCATCCGAGCATCATCTTCTGGTCATTGGGTAATGAAGCCGGTGACGGCCCCAACTTCGAACAATGCTATAAATGGATTAAAGCAGAAGACCCCAGCCGTGCCTGCCAATATGAACAAGCACGCCAGAAAGAACATACCGATATCTTCTGTCCGATGTACTATGATTATAACGGCATGGAAAAATATGGTCAACGTACCGATGCTACCAAACCATTGATTCAGTGTGAATATGCCCATGCAATGGGTAACTCGCAGGGTGGTTTCAAAGAATATTGGGATTTGATCCGTAAATATCCGAATCTGCAAGGTGGATTTATCTGGGATTTCGTTGACCAGTCCTGCCGCTGGAAAGGAAAAGACGGCGTGATGATCTATGCTTACGGAGGAGATTTCAACCGTTTTGACGCTTCTGACAATAACTTCTGTGACAATGGTTTGATCAGCCCCGACCGTGTTCCTAATCCGCACATGTATGAAGTAGGTCACTTTTACCAAAATATCTGGACTACTCCCGCCGATTTAAGCAAAGGGGAAGTAAATGTATTCAATGAGAACTTCTTCCGTGATCTGTCCGCCTACTATATGGAATGGCAAGTACTGAAAGATGGAAAAGTAATCCGCACCGGACGCGTGGATGATTTAAAAGTCGCTCCTCAGGAAACAGCCAAGATTACGTTGAATATCGGCAAGACCTGCACCTGCAAGGAATGGTTGCTGAACGTTTCCTACAAACTGAAAAACCGCGAAGGTTTGCTGCCCGCAGGTTTCACCGTCGCCAAGAATCAGTTGACACTGAATGATTACAAAGCACCGTCTATGGATTTGAAGAACGTGGAAACGACCAATGTAGCCACCGTTGTTCCGCAAATCATCGACAACCAATATCATTATCTGATCGTAAAAGGCAATAACTTCGTAGCCGAGTTCAACAAACAGAACGGTTACTTAAGCAAATATGCAGTGGACGGAACGGAAATGCTGAAAGAAGGCGCAGCCCTGACCCCTAACTTCTGGCGTGCCCCGACAGACAATGATATGGGAGCCGGCCTGCAAAACAGATATGCCGCATGGAAAAACCCGGGATTGAAACTGGTTTCCTTGAATTCCAAAACAGAAAATGACCAGATAGTAGTGAATGCGGAATATGACATGAAGAATGTTTCCGCCAAATTATATCTGACTTATGTCATCAACAACGAAGGAGCCATCAAAGTGACCCAAAAGATGACAGCCGACAAGAATGCCAAAGTATCTCCGATGTTCTGCTTCGGTATGCAAATGCAGATGCCTAAATGTTTTGAAACCGTAGAATATTATGGTCGTGGTCCGGTAGAAAACTACAGTGACCGCAACCACAGCACAGACTTGGGTATTTATCGCCAGAGTGTGGATGAACAATTCTACTCCTATATCCGTCCGCAGGAAACAGGAACCAAGACCGATATCCGCTGGTGGAAGCAACTGAATGCCGGCGGTAACGGACTGAAGGTAGTAGGTGATGCTCCATTCTCTGCATCCGCTTTGCATTATACCATCTGTTCACTGGATGATGACGAACAAAAAGACCAGCGTCACTCGCCCGAAGTACAGAAAGCAGACCTGACCAACCTGATCATCGACAAGGCTCAGATGGGGTTGGGTTGTGTAAACAGCTGGGGAGCTCTGCCGTTGCCTCAATATATGTTGCCCTACGGTGATTATGAATTTACTTTCATCCTGACTCCGGTAAAACATAGCGTCGAGATAGAATAAAACACAGGTTAAACAATAAAAACAAGGTGGCTGAATTTGTTTTCAGCCACCTTGTTTTTATTCCCTCTGTTCTTCATAGCTACTGCCATCTACAATTTTCATAAAACAAGTATCACACAAGTATCTGCCCCAACCATCTCTTCAAAACACATTTTCCACCTTTTTTCCTTCAAATTCTTCATACGCGGGCAAGACTTTGAACCTCAAGCCATTACAATGAACCATTCTTATTCCAATCCTTCATAAATTCTTCATAAAGTTATATCCGTTCCCTTCGCATGAACCAACCACGGGAATCCATTCCGACAACCCATCGAATCTTTTTCCTTATTTTACCGTACCCGATTACAAACCTCGGTTGTATTACTCATAAAGAACAATTAAACACTAGTAAAATGAGACCAGACGGCTATTTGAAAACAGCGTGGATCATGACCGTATTATTCAGCATCATCCTTCCGCTTCATTCACAAACACCCCGGCAATTCTCTATAGAATTAAAGGACAAACCACTTCCCGCCGCCCTTAAACTAATCGAAAAGGAAGGCGGAAAGAATATTATCTTCTCCTATAACGAAACAGAAAGCTACCGGGTTACAGCCTCCATCCGGCAAAAGACCGAACTTGAAGCCATCGGCACTGTCCTGAACGGCATTCCTTTCATTTGTAAAGAACGGGAAGAATACTTCGCCATACAGAAAAAGGGAAGAGACATACGCATTACCGAAATACGAGGACAAGTAACCAATGAAAAGAATGAACCGCTGCCCTACTCCAATGTACTCTTATTGACTCCCGGCGACTCCACCTTTGTAAACGGATGTGTCACCCGTGAAGACGGAAGTTTCCTGATGATAGCGGAAGAAGGGATACCTTACTTGATACGGGTTTCTTATATAGGCTATAAGACGGAAGTGCAACCTTGCCACCCTACTCTTACGTTTCACCTGCTTCCCGACACCCAACTGATGCAGGAAGTAACCATCAGCGCCCGACGCCCCATGATAGAAGTGGGTCCCAACGGACTAAAAGCCAACGTGGCAGGAACTTCCCTAGCCCGAATGGGGTCTGCCGCAGAAATGTTGCCCCATCTTCCTTTCGTCACCGGCCATAACGGCGAATACAATGTAATGGGATGCGGTTCTCCTGTAATCTATATAAATAATAAGAAAGTACGTGACATGACAGAACTGGACCGTATCCGGGCCAACGAAATCTTATCCGCAGAAGTCATCACCACTCCCGGAGCCGAATATGCCTCGGACGTAGCAGCCGTCATCCGCCTCCGCACCATCCGCCGGCGCGGACAAGGGTTGAGCGGCCACTTCAATACGACTTATTCACAAGGACATTCCGCCAACGCCAACGAATATATGGCATTAAATTATCGCACCGGCGGTCTGGATCTCTTTGTAAAGGGATATATGGCACAGCAAAACTCGTATGGAAAAACCACAAATATGAACCGCATCAAGGGTTCCGCCATTTGGCAAACCAACAAAAATGATGTGCAGACCCATAAGAGCCAACGTTTTTCCGGTGAGCTGGGATTCAATTATGAACCGGATGAACACCATTCTTTCGGTCTGCGCTATATGCCCGAAACCGGAATAGGGAATGCAGACAGAAATTCATCCGGTAAAACCGTCACCAGACGTAACGATGAAGAAACCGACCGGATAAACTTTACTACAGCAGAACAAATACATACAGGTTGGGATCACGCGGCAAACGCCTACTACGCAGGAGAACTGGGCAAATGGAATATTGACTTCAACGCCGATTACCTGTTCAAACGCTCGCATTCCGACCAGAACGCCATGAATAATGACGATGCAACCGTGCAAGCAGACAGTCGTATGCGCAGCTCCCTCTATGCCGCCAAGCTGGTAGTCAGTGCCCCTTTATGGAACGGACGTTTTTCATTCGGTACGGAAGAAACTTTTACCAACCGCCATGATATCTTTACCCAAAACGGTTTCTCTGCTGATGCCGACGACCACATCAAACAATCCGTATATGCCGCATTTGCTGACTATTCAAGATCCATCCGCCATTGGAAACTGAATATGGGAATACGTTATGAACATCAACAAACAGATTATTATGAAAAAGGGATAAGGATAGATGCACAAAGCCCTACCTATAATGATATTATTCCTGTATTGGCCGCCAGTTGGTCACACAATGGCAAAAGTTTCAGCCTCTCTTACCGGTTACGTAAAAATAACCCCGATTATAGCCTATTGACCAATTCCATCCGCTATCGCAGCAAATATGAGTATTCTCAAGGAAACCCTTTGCTGAAAACCCAAAAGACGCATCGCTTTTCGGCCGGCGCCTCTTGGAATTGGCTCTATTTCTCAGCCTATTTCAGCCGTATTCTCAATATGTATACCAATATAATTATGCCCTACAAGGAAGATACACATCCGGGCGTCCTCTTATTTGCCACACAGACCATTCCTACAACCCATAATTACGGCATTAGTTTCAACGCCTCTCCCAAACTGGGGTGTTGGGAACCACAACTCAATGTGAATATGGCTTTTTTGGACATGAATGCGAATAAAATAGGAATCACCGAACACCGGAACCAACCCCGTTTCTATATCAGTCTGGACAACAACTTCAACCTTCCCAAAGGCTGGTTCTTCAATATGGAAGGATATCTCTCCACCGCTTCCCGGCAAGGATTTTTTGTAACGCGCACGGAAGGACAAATCAATGCACGCCTTTCCAAATCCTTTTTAAAAGAGACACTCACCATAACATTCACCGCCAATGATATTCTTAGAACAGGGTATTTCCATTTTGATTTATACGGCATAGATGCCTATATGGAAAATCGGATTTACCGGGATTTCCAACGCTTCGGCCTCCAAGTATCCTATAAATTCAATGCCACCAAGAGCAAATATAAAGGAACCGGAGCCGGACAAAGCGAAAAGAATCGTCTGTAACCCCAGCGGAGAAAAGGAAATTTCCGTACCTTTGTTCACGGAAGACAAGGAAACATGCAGATTTTATTCAGGAGAAGAAACCATAAAGAAGAGCACTTCGAACGACTGTTCGCAGAAATGTACCCACGCCTCGTCCGCTTTGCTACCACCCTGATGAGCAATACGGAAGAAGCCAAGGACATAGTAAGCGAAACCATGGAACAAGCCTGGAAGGAGTTCGACCAACTAAAGGAAAACACCCGTAGCGCCTGGCTCTATGCCACCGTGCGTAACGGATGCCTCAACCGCTTGAAGCATTTGAATGTGGAACAGCAACACATAGACCGCCTCATCGAAGCCACCCGTGCGGAAATGAATCAGGGTTACCGCGCACACGAGGCACTGTTGCAGCAAGCGGAAAACATAGCCCGCAGTTTGCCCGAACCGACTTGCACCATCTTGCGAAGCTGCTATTGGGAGAAAAAAACATATCAACAGGTAGCCGACGAATTGGGAATCAGCCCCGACACCGTGAAAAAACATATATCAAAAGCATTGCGGACTCTGCGCGAAGCGATACTGAAAAAGGAGGATAAACAATGAAAAAGGAGTTTTCAACAAATGACCACATCCATCCGGACAACGGAAAGAATCCCCATAACCAAGACTCCCCCCAAAACGGAACTTGGAATGACCATCAATTGGAACAACTCTTTGGTGAAGCATTGGGGGATATTCCCACCGCAGACGAAACCCGGAAAGCCTGGCAGACATTCATCCGTCGTCACCGTATCAGACACCAATCTATCCGACGAATAACGATACCAGGTATAGCCGCCGCTGTCATCGCCTTGGTACTTGTATTCCAGCCTTTACTACAACCTGAGCCGCAGGAAGTGGAAGTCTTCACTTCACTGGAAGTTCCTGAGGAAATTACTTTTCGGGAAGAAGGGAAAAGGATAATTGTAAGCACCCCGCCCGCTACCATTACCTCCGTTCAATTAAGCGACGGAAGCAAGGTATTGCTCAGCGCAAACAGCCGTCTGGAGTATCTAAAGGAGTTTACAGATACCATTCGCAGTGTCAAACTAAGCGGAGAGGCCCGTTTTGAAGTAGCCAAAGACGCTTCCCGCCCCTTTATAGTATGCACCGAGCAACTACAAACACGAGTACTGGGAACGGTGTTCGATGTGAAAGCCTATCCCCGTTACTCGCCGGATGTCATCCTCTATCAAGGACGAGTGAATGTAAGTCATACCAAGCGCAATCAAAGTAAGGAAATGCACCCGGGGGAACAAATATCCTTGGATAAACAAGGAAAACTCCAATTGAAAAGAGTTGATACGGAGAAGAGAAAAGGATGGGCGGAGAATGAATTTTCTTTTGACAATACCGACTTGAGGCAAGTCATGCAAGATATAGGTTCATGGTATAACATCAGCATCGTATTCCGTTCACGTCCGTTACTGGACGAACGCATCTATTTCCATATCAACCGCCAACTCCCGGTGAATACCGTACTGGACGCCTTGAATGATTTGAAAATCGCACAGTTCACCATGAAAGAAGGAAAAATAATAGTGGAAACACCACAAGACAAGAAACGATAACATCAATGGGAGTTCAATAAACAAGCCTGTATTTTCACCTGGAGATTAACATATCAGCGTTCTTTTCATCTTCAGGTGAGAACCATTCGGTTTATCCCCCCTGTGCTAAAGAGCTGACAGCACTATCTCTCTTTCCAGTTCCCTCGTGTGAAATCGGGAATCTCCACCGGTACACTGCCCTGTCGCACGGAGCGCTCGCTCAGTTCCGTAATGCAAGACCATTCGGCAGCGTCATACACATCCTGATCCAACGGCAAACCGTTCCTCAAACAATGAATAAGCCGGTAGTCCATGATATAATTCATCTCATTCGGCATATTCTTCCGCCGCGCCTCCTCGCCGATAACTGCCGTAAAAGGATGTTTATACTGCTCCATCATCCGCTCAAACTGCTCACCGGACAAAGGTTCCTTGCCATATTCATCGAGCAGAAGACAGGGAACAGGATATTTCTGCATGAATCCCTTCGTGCCGCACACCGTCTGATGGCGGCTGTACGGGCGAGGAGTGGTCACATCATATTGCAACAAGATAGTTCTTCCTTTTGCGGTATGAATCAGCGTGGTATTCACATCCCCCATCTCATAACTCTGCGCCGCTTCTTCGGAGGATGCACCAAACACCTGTCCGGCATAAGCAGACAGACCGGCCTGACGCGAGGACATGGAAACCAGATACTCCATACGGTCTCCCCGATGAATATTCATCCATTGGCAGACAGGACCCAAGCCGTGAGTAGGATAAGGATTCCCCGTATGCTGCTGGCTGTAAAGCTTTATCCAGTGATTGTGATACCCACCCGCTTTTTCGTCTGCAAAATAATGCTTGCGCAAGTCATGGATGTATGATCCCTCGGCATGAGTAATTTCGCCCAACACCCCCTGCTGCACCATGTTCAATGTAGTCAGGGCAAATGCATCGTAACAACAGTTCTCCAGCATCATGCAGTGACGGCGGGTTTCTTCGGCTGTATCCACCAAACGCCAGCAATCGGCCACACTCATGGCGGCAGGAACCTCCAACGCCACGTGACGGCCCTGCTGCAAGGCATAAACGGCAATATCAGTATGAGTCAGCCAGTCCGTACAAATATAAATGAGGTCTATCTCCTTGCATTCGCACATCTTGCGCCACATCCCTTCTTCCGAATAGTTCTCGGCTTCGGGACGGCCGAACTCCCGTAAGATATGCTCTGCACGCTCTATATTCTCTTTCCGCAAATCACAAAGCGCTTTCACCTCAATGCCTTCCAGGTGCATATATCTCTCAAGTGCAAGAATGCCCCTGTTTCCTAATCCGACAAAACCGATCCGAACTACGGGGATGGCAGGGCAGGTTAAATTAAGTACGTTGGGTCGTTTCATGGACTGCTTTATTTTTCCGGCAAAGATAAAGAGAAAAATCGAGAGGCAGAGGACTGCCTGTGAATAATTTGCCGGTATACCGGTCTGATGTCTTTCCGTATCGGAACCTAACCTCTTTCAACAGCAAACATAAGCCTTTTTCTCCATACAACTAAGGTCTTTATTCCTATTATCTTCTATAGTCTTCCGATGCAGACCGTACAGTCCACTGTAGCAGACCGTACAGTCCATTACGGCAGACTCTACAGTCCATTGCAATGGACTGTAGAAGGTTTCAGTATAAAAGCCCTTAATCATCCGGAAGAAAACGCTTAGCCAAAGAGAAGACAGCACTTAAAAGCCGCTTTATAACCAGACAGTTCCCTTTCCCGGAAAAAGACAAAGAGGATGTGTCCGGACCGAAGTGACAGCCACAGGACACATCCTCTATTTTCGAATGAGAACAGCACAAACGGTGCTTAAATAATAGAAGTACGTTTGGTAAATTCTATAATTTCGGGAATATAACCGAATGCCAGACCGGTCACCGTGTCGGCACAACCATAATAAACGGCCACCCGTCCCGTTGCCGGATCATGCAAAGCCGCACAAGGGAAGCATACATTGGGCACATCACCCATGCATTCGTAAGGTTCACGCGGAGAGATAAGATAAGGTCCCGAACGGAATTTCACCTTCCACGGCTCGTCCAAGTCAAGCAATGCCGATCCAAAGGCATAGACATAACCGTTGCAGGAACGAAGCACACCGTGATAGAACAGCAACCAGCCCTCACTGGTTTCGATGGGAATGGGGCCGGCGCCAATCTTCAGGCACTGCCATGCACTTACTTCAAAAGGCGCGGGTGACATGACGTGACGATGGTGTCCCCAAAACTCCAAGTCGGGCGACTCGCTATAATAAATATCTCCGAAAGGAGTATGCCCGTTGTCACTGGGACGGCTCAACATGGCAAACTTACCATTGATCTTGCGGGGAAACAGCACGCCATTACGGTTGAAAGGCAGGAAAGCATTCTCCACCTGATGGAATGTCTTGAAATCCGTAGTCCATGCCACGCCGATGGTGGGCTGGCCCTTATATCCGTTACACCAGGTCACATAGTAACGGTCGTCGATAAAGCAGACACGCGGGTCATAACCGTACACCCATTCACCAATCTCAGGAATATCACACTGGAACTGCAACTTCTCCGGATTGATGTCCCAATGAACGGCGTCCTTGCTGAATCCCACATGGAGCGCCATCCGGCGGTTTGTATCATCACAACGGAACACTCCGGCATACCCTTCGCCGAAAGGTACTACCGCACTATTGAATATACTATTGGATGTAGGCAGCAAATCACGGGGAATGATGGGATTCGCGCTACATCTCCACATTACATTTTTACAACCTTCGGGACGTTCCTCCCACGGCATACCGGGCAACGGATTGCCCGCAATCTTCAATTCACTCATATTCTCTTTTTTGTTAGGTTAATAGTTTTTCTCTATTTCTTGTCTTCGTGCGTGAAGGGTACAAACCAAGTCATCAGGAATGCCGGAATGGCAGCCACCAGCACAAAGATGAAAAACAGTTTATAGCCCAGCCAGTCGCTGACATATCCGGACATCATACCGGGCAACATGACACACAGGTTCATGATACCCGATGCAAAAGCATAATGCGCCATCTGATGAGGGCCGGCAGCCACCTGTTGCATCATGAACAAGGTAAGTCCCACAAAGCCGAAGCCATATCCGAAATACTCCAGCACAATGGCTCCGCCGATAAGAGGCGCACTCTGCGGTTGGAAAATGGCAAGCAGCGTGTAAGCCATAAAAGGCAGATTGAATACACAACACAAGGAGAACAAAGTCTTTTTCAATCCACGTGCGGAAATATAATATCCGCCCAGCAATGAACCGAGTACGAAAGCTGCCGCTCCGAAGGTTCCGTAATAAATGCCAATCTCCTGTTCTGTCAATCCCAAACCGCCCACATCACGACCGGCTTTCAGGAACAAAGGTACAATTTTCATCACAAACCCTTCGGCAAAACGATATAAAATAATAAAGCAGATGTAATAAACGATATGCTTTTTAGTAAAGAAGTTCCGGATGACATTCCATAACTCGGCCATACTCTGCGAAAAAGAGGTGACCGAATGGGCATGCTTGCCCGAAGGCAGCATACGGGTATGATAAAGTCCCAAAGCGAACATCACTCCTCCGAGGACAATCATAATGACCGTCCAGGAATAGAGTACCGCATCTTCGGCAGGACCTTCGTATTCATCTTTCAAGAAACCGGCCAGATAAACCAGCAGACCTGTACCGATAATCTTGGCTACGTTATAAAAAGCACCTTGCCAACCTATATACTTAGCCTGTTCCTGTGCATTCAACTCGTCCATATATACCCCGTCACAGGCCACATCGTGCGTTGCCCCGCTAAAGGCGACAATGGCGAACAAGGCGATAGTGATTGCAAAAAAGGACGGAAGATGAAGCGACAAGGCAATCAACCCGAAAGTGACTCCCGACACCATCTGGGTGAGGACGACAAAGAATTTCTTGGTACGGTACATCTCCAGCAACGGACTCCAAAGGGGTTTCAGTGTCCAGGGAAGCATGATAAGGGAGGTCCAGAAGGCTATCTTCGCATCACTGACTCCTAGACCTTTGTACATCAGTACGGCTACCATATTGAGGACAACAAAAGGGAGCCCCATACCAAAATAAGCGGTGGGAACCCAAAAAATAGGACTACGGCGTCTGGCCGGAGTTGGGGTTTCGGTTGTTTTCATTTATATCTAAGTATTAAGGTTGTTGAATTCGGCTATAACCGAAGATAACTTCATCCCCTTTCAGAAGGAGATGAAGTTACCTTTCGGAATCTATAAACGCAATAGGACGAAGCATTTGGTAAATCAGTCAGTTATAGGAATAAAGCTCACCGCCTGCCCGCCACCTTTTGCCATGACTACAGACAAGGTATCGGCTGCTGTCACCTCTTTGTCCTTAATCTGATACGAAGTAGGATTCGTTTTCCAGTCGGCATCTTCTCCATCAGCATAAATCACGGCATGGTATTTTTTATCTTTCTCCAGGAAATCCAATGGAATGGTGAGTGTACGCGACTCTTCATTCGTGGTGGCTCCCAGGAAATATTTATCTTTCGCTTTCCGCACCACAGCTACAAACTCTCCCGGTTCGCCCTGCAAGGCTTCGGACCAGTCACAGTCCGCATCAAAATCCCGGAAGAACTGGAAGGCAGGATGCCCTTCATAGTTCTCAATCATATCCGAGGCCATCTGCAACGGAGAATAAATGACAACCCAATTGGCTATCTGCTTTGCCAAGGTGGTATTCACACGGCTGTTTCCTTTATCCAAGTCATTCCACTTCTTGCGGCGTGGGGAATTGCGTGTCTTTTCATAAAGAATATCAAAAGTACCCGGTGTATAATCCATCGGACCGCCCAGCAAGCGGGTAAACGGCAATAACTCGTGATGTTCGGGGGGATTACCTTCACTCCATCCGTTCCACTCCATGCCGCGGGCGCCTTCGCGCGTCATCATATTGGGGTAAGTACGACGAATTCCTGTATCTTTGATCGGTTCGTGGGCATTAACGGTTGTATGATAACCGGCGGCAGTCTGCACCACCTTGCGGTAATGGCGTACATTGAACTGTCCATGATGGCTGTGACCGCCCGGCAGTCCTCCGGCATAACCGGTCTTCACGCTGTGCACTCCCAGGTCTGCATACCATTTGTAAGCATTGTCCAGCTGGCGTTCGTAATTAAAGATATTGCCACCCGTTTCGTGGTGACCGATTATTTCAATCCCTTTCTCCTTGGCATAACGTGCCACCTCTGCCATATCGAAATCGGCATAAGGCTTGGTATAGTCAAAAGTCTGCATACCGCCCCAACTTTCCCAGCCTTCATTCCAGCCCTCGAACATCACCGCTTCTATGTTATTGGCAGCAGCAAAATCTATATATCGTTTGGCATTAGCGGTGGTAGCGCCGTGGCGTTCATCCATCGTCCACGTTTCAACCCCCAGATGCATTCCCCACCAGATACCTACGTATTTCATAGGACGTATCCAGCTCAAATCACCCTCCAGCGCACAAGGTTCATTCAGATTCAGTATCAGACCGGAGTTTATCAGACCTACCGCTTTGGGAGCTATCTGGATACTGCGCCACGGAGTAACGAAAGTTTCTCCGGCAAAACGGGCTTTTACCCCATCGGGCCAGGAGGCCAGTTCCGATTTGAAGTGACAACCTTCGGTATGCTTCAAAGTCATTTCGGGGAAATCGGTCAAAGCCGCTTCGTGAATACTGGCATATACCCCGTTATCTGTTTTGAAAGTCATCGGGGTGTTGGCATTATCCACCTTGCTGACGGGCAGGGTACGATACAGCAACTCGTAGGTTTCAAAACTGGCGGGAATAGACCATGACTTGCCATCCTGCGCCAGATTGAATGAAGTGAGCTCGTCCATCACGAACACACTGTCCACTTGGGGTACTTGATATTCATAACGAAAGCCCAGACCGTCGTCGAACACGCGGAAACGGAGGGTCAGCCGTGTATTCGCCGGATCTTTCAAGCGCACAGCCATCTCGTTATAATGGTTCCGGATAGATTTATTCTCCCCCCAAGGCTGGGTCCAGGTTTCATCCTTTGTGGTAAACTCAGTATTTTCTATCTGAAAATCTTTGGAGAGATTGAGCCCGTCACGACCTTCAAAGCCCATAACAGAAGGAGTGATGAACGGTTTTCCTCCTACAGAAACTCCATAGGTCATCGCTCCTGCCTCATTCAGGTTGAATACTAATTTTATATTGCCATCCGGCGATGTTAATTCCGTGGGACGGGAACATCCGCAAAACACAACTAACAAAAATAATACATAGTAACTGTATGTCTTCATACTATTAAATTGGATTAATGATACAAATATAGAACAATTAAGTAAGGTATCACACTTATCGAAGGAGGAAAATTATTTTAAATGGGAGAAGATTACATATAATGAGAAGTATCAACAGAATAAAATAACAAACGCCGATAAAGCCCTTTTAAAGACTCTACCGGCGTAAGTTCACCTATTTAAAAAATCAGAATTCCAAGTCAGCCAACTGAGGATTATGGTCGGAAAGTAAAGCTTCCGGTACTTCAGCCGGTATTTCACAACTCTTCACCAGAACTTGCGGAGTGACAAAGATGAAATCAATCTTTTCACAATCCTCGGCCGGGATACGGGCAAAATCATGAAAAGTATAATCAACGCCGGTCACACGGGCAGCCGTCTTATAAGCATCCTTCATCACAAACTCGTTGGTGGTGATTGTTTCGTATGCATCGCTCGCATCGGTCACATTAAAGTCGCCCGTAACCACTGCGGGACGTTCGCCTACGATCTCTTTTATCTTACGGATAATGAGCAATGCGCTTTGACGGCGGGCCTCTTCACCCACATGGTCAAAATGAGTATTGACAGCCATGAATATCTTTCCGGTAGCCTTGTCCTTAAATTTTGCCCAAGTGGCGATACGGACACAAACCGCATCCCATCCCATCATTCCTACGCTATCGGGATTTTCGGCCAACCAGAAAGTATTGGAGTCCAACACCTCATATTTGTCCTTACGATAGAAAAGCGGCGCATATTCACCTGCTGTCTTCCCGTCATCACGTCCCACACCGATACCATCGTATTCGGGCAAGCCTGCGCGAAGATCTTGAAACTGGTTATGCAAGACTTCCTGCATACCGACAATATCCAGCTCATGGTCCTTAATAAACTGGCACACACGGTCTTTCCGATATTGCCAATTGTTCAAACTGTCCTGCGGATTGTCGTAACGGATATTAAAAGTAGCCCAACGAACGTCGGTCTTCTTCTCTTCCGCACAGCCGCCCAATAACAGGACGGCTACCAATAAAAATAGAATTTGCTTCATTTTGTTTCTTTTTATGTTCCCTAGGATACAAAGATAGCAATTTCTAGCGGAAATTATTCGGAGTATGCCACTGACCTCTATCATTCATCGTATCGGCCACATCCCACCATACACGGCTACCCTGATTCACATTGCCCGGTTTATTGGGGTTACGGGACTCGCTGTTAGGATAGTTGATGCGTTTGATAAGCTTGCCGGACGCCACTTCTCCATTGGAATTGTTTCCATTGACCGGAGCCAGCAGATAACGCGGATAGTCGGTACGGCGCACTTCCGCCCATCCCTCATTTCCATTCGGGAAAACGGCAATCCACTTCTGAGTAATAATCTGTTCCAACTGTTCTTCCTTGCTACTACCGGCAAATGCTTTTACGCCATCCAGATGACTGATGTATTCATTGGCCTTGTCCGCATCAATTTCATAATAATCCATAGATGCCTTGATACCTTTCAAATAAAGGGCTTCGGCTGTTTCATCCACCAATGACGGCCAGCGCAATGCCGCTTCCGCTTTCAGGAACAAGCTTTCAGCATAACCCATCCAGACAATTTCACGAGCCAGATTCCACCAATAATCCTTGTTCATGGCATCAGATGACAGAATACAGCGGTTGGCAGAATATCTGTTCAGATAAGAACCGCCTACATTGGTTTCTCCATTCATCACTCCGTTGAAATCTTTCTTCAGATTCTCTGTAGGAAGCGGACTGGTAGTCAACGAATCAAACGGAGTAGGACGGAACCATAAAACTTCACAACGAGGGTCGAGATAACAGTTCTCAGAATTCTCATTGAAAGTAACGGCATCGGCTGCCGCACCTTCTTTCAAAGCCTGATTCTTATAAGCCCGTTCCATTTCTTTCGACAATACAGCATTGCCGGTCCAACTGAACAACAACGCGTAGATATTTTCATTACCGCCGGCGATATACTGACGTTTCGGAGTCTGCTTCATATTGTCATCCTGACTTTGCATCAAACCGGCAGGATCTGTCAAAGCCGCCTTTGCCTGAGTCTGGGCCAAAGCCGGGTCTACATTGGATACACGCAAAGCAAGGCGCAAACGCAGTGTATTGGCAAAACGACGCCATTTGTCCACATCACCCCCATAACATTTGTCATTGTCACCTAAATCATACTGACTGACAGCAGGAAGATTTTCCTGATGCAACTCTGTTATTGCCTGATCCAACAGCTGGAAAAGGATATTATAAACTTCCTTTTGAGGTGTATAGGTCACATTTTCTTCCGGTGGCATAGCTCCCTTCACATAGTAGGCTACAGGAATATCTCCGTAAGTGTCCGTCTGCATGGACAACAAGAAAGCATAATAAATACGGGTGATATAGAATGCCGTATGGTAATAATCCTTATTGCAGAAATAGAATGTCTTGACCAACTGGCTGTATTCCGAAGTGCTGCGGTCATCATAGAAATGCTTCCAGCGGCTGGCCGACC
>OGRN01002080.1_pt1 | contig 15949 bp, 11 predicted proteins | sample 1553401 | NCBI WGS metagenome assembly OGRN01 (sample SAMEA2580096, study PRJEB22360) | human gut metagenome | biome: human gut; feature: human-associated habitat; material: faeces | place: Denmark | collected 2008/2010 | reverse complement strand
GGCCTGCCCCCCCTGCGGCAGCTGCTCCGGCATGTTCACCGCCAACTCCATCTGCTGCCTCTCCGAGGCCCTGGGCATCGCGCTTCCGGGCAACGGCACCATTCCGGCCGTCTACTCCGAGCGCATCCGTCTGGCCAAGCACGCCGGCATGAAGGTCATGGAGCTCCTGCGCGCCGGCACCACCGCGCTCGACATCATAAACGAGAAGAGCATCAGGAACGGCATGGCCCTCGACATGGCCTTCGGCGGCTCCACCAACACCATGCTCCACCTCACGGCCATCGCCCAGGCGGCCGGCTGCCCCGTCACCATGCAGGACTGGGACGACGTCTGCGCTGCCACGCCCAACATCGTGCGCATCGCCCCGGCGGGCCCGCTCCACATCGAGGACCTCAACGCCGTGGGCGGCGTGGGCGCCATCGTGGGCGAGCTCGGCCGCACCGGCCACCTGGACCTCACGGCCCAAACCTGCCACGGCTCCGTTGCCGACTGGGTGGCCGAGCAGCCGCCCGTGGACGGCGAGGTCGTACGCACCGTGGACAACGCCTACTCCCCCGACGGCGGCCTCAAGGTCCTGCGCGGCAACCTCGCGCCCAACTGCGGCGTGGTCAAGAAGAGCGCGGTCTCCGCAGACATGCGCCAGCACCGCGGCCCGGCCCGCGTCTTTGAGTCCGAGGAGGAGGCCTGCACGGCCATCTTCGGCGGCAAGATAAACGCCGGCGACGTCATCGTCATCCGCTACGAGGGCCCCGCGGGCGGCCCCGGCATGAGGGAGATGCTCACCCCCACCTCCGCCATCTGCGGCATGGGGCTCGACAAGTCCTGCGCGCTCATCACCGACGGGCGTTTCTCCGGCGCCACCAAGGGCCCGGCCATCGGGCACGTCTCGCCCGAGGCGGCGGCCGGCGGCCCCATCGCGCTCGTGCAGGAGGGCGACGTCATCTCCATCGACATCGACGCCGGCACGCTCACGCTCGAGGTCTCCGACGAGGAGCTCGCCAGCCGCCGCGCCGCGTGGCAGCCGCCCGCGCCCAAGTACACCACGGGAGTGCTCTCCCGCTACGCAAGGCTCGTTACCAGTGCAGACAAGGGGGCTTACCTCTCATGACGACGCTCGAGGAGAAGATGGCCATGCGCAAGCTGGCCATCGAGGGCAAGCCGTTCGGTCCCGGCAGCCACACCCCGCACGAGGGCAAGACCATGACCGGCGCCCAGGCCATCATCGCCTCCCTCGAGGCCGAGGGCGTGGACACCATCTTTGGCTACCCCGGCGGCCAGGCCATCAAGATTTACGACGCCCTCTACGACAGCAAGCAGATCCACCACGTGCTGGCCCGCCACGAGCAGGGCGCCACGCATATGGCCGACGGCTACGCTCGCGCCACCGGCAAGGTGGGCGTGGTCCTGGTCACCTCCGGCCCCGGAGCCACCAACACGGTGACCGGAATCGCCACGGCCTACATGGACTCCATCCCCATGGTGGTCATCACCGGCCAGGTCACGCGCGGCGTCATCGGCACCGACGCGTTCCAGGAATCCGACATCGTGGGCATCACCATGCCCGTGGTCAAGCACTCCTTCCTGCTCCAGTCCACCGACGACCTCACGCGTACGTTCCGCGAGGCCTTCTATATCGCGAGCACCGGTCGCCCCGGCCCCGTCCTTATCGATATCCCAAGCGACCTGTCCAGCGCAGAGATGGTCTTCCATTACCCCGACAAGATCAGCCTGCCCAGCTACCGACCCACCTATAAGGGAAACGCCAAGCAGGTGCGCCAAGCCGTGGCATGCATCCAAAAATCCAAGCGTCCGCTCATCTACGCCGGTGGCGGCATCGTGACGAGCCACGCCTGCTCCGAGCTCACCGAACTTGCCGAGCGCATGCAGATTCCCGTGGTCACCTCACTCATGGGCAAGGGCGCTATGCGCTGCTCCAATCCGCTGAACCTCGGTCCTGTGGGCATGCACGGCTCCAAGTACGCCAACATGGCCGTCACCGAGTGCGACCTGCTCATCGCCGTGGGCGCGCGCTTCTCCGACCGCGTGACCGGCAAGGTCGATGAGTTTGCCCCGCACGCCAAAATCATCCACATCGACATCGACCCGGCCGAGATCGGTAAGATCATCGACCCCGCTGTGCCTATCGTGGGCGACGCGAAAGTGGTACTCGGCGCCATCAACGACCGCCTCGAGAAGACCGAGGCGCAACCCGTAGGCACCGACTGGGTCAAGACCGTGTGCGAGTGGCGCGAGCGCTGGCCGCTTTACACCGAGGACTTCGAGGATTTCCCCGGTATGATCGCACCCGAAGTCGTGCTCTCCCACCTTTCCGACAAGCTCGATCCCGAGGCCTCCATCGTCACCACCGAGGTGGGCCAGCACCAGATGTGGGCGCACCAGAACATCCATCGCGAACATGCGCGCACGTTCCTGTCGAGCGGTGGCCTGGGCACCATGGGCTTTGGCTTCCCCGCCGCTATTGGCGCCAAGATCGGCTGCCCCGAGGATGAGGTCGTCTGCATCGCAGGCGACGGCTCCTTCCAGATGAACTCGCAGGAAATGGCCACCGCCGCCATCAACAAGGTGGGCGTCAAGGTGCTCATTATGGACAATCGCGCCCTGGGTATGGTTCACCAGTGGCAGCGCCTGTTCTACAACGAGCGCTACTCGTTCACCGAGCTCGACGCCAACCCCGATTTCGTCAAGCTCGCCGACGCCTACGGCTGGCAGGCAGCGCGCATCAGCAAGCCCGAGGAGATCGACGGGGCGCTCGACGCGATGCTCTCGGCGGAAGGCCCCTACCTGCTGGATGTTCAAATCCCCATCGATCAGACGGTCTACCCGATGGTCGCCCCCGGCGCGCCAATCGACGATATCATCGGCGCGCTCGACGTCACCCTTGGCGGCGTGCGTGTGAGCGAGAAGGGCTTCGGGCCCAAGAAGGGAGGCGAGTGAGCATGAAGCACATCTTGTCCGTTCTCGTCGAGAACAAAAGCGGCGTGCTCTCACGCGTCACCGGCATGATCTCGCGTCGCGGCTTCAACATCGAGTCTCTTACCGTCGCCCCCACCGAGGACGAAACGCTCTCGCGCATGACCATTATCGTGGAGGCAGACGAGGTGGGCTTTGAGCAGATCACTAAGCAGCTCCATAAGCTCGTGAGCGTCTTTAAGATTTCCGACCTCACCGAAGCCGATGCTATCGAGCGCGAGCTTGTGCTCTTCAAGGTGCTCGCCACGCCCGAGCGTCGCCACGAGATCATCGAAATCGCAAACGTCTTTCGCGCCAAAGTGGTCGACGTGGGCAAAAACACGCTCACCGTCGAAGCCACGGGAACCCCCTCCAAGCTCGACGCCATGGAAGACCTCTTTCGCGGTTATGGCATTCGCCAGCTCACGCGCACCGGCAAGATCGCGATGTCCCGCGGGGCACACGACCACGACCTGTAACGCCTCGCGCGGCGGCGCCACGGCGCAGCTGCGCGCCCACTCATCGGTTTATCCGCCCATCCGGCGAATAGATAGCCCCCACGGGCAAACATGTCACACCTACCAACGATTCCTAAGGAGACAGACGACATGGCAGTAACGATTTACCACGAGCAGGATTGCGATCCCAGCATCATCCAGGGCAAAAAGGTCGCCATCATCGGCTACGGCTCCCAGGGCCACGCTCATGCACTCAATCTCATGGACTCCGGCTGCGACGTGCGCGTCGGCCTGCGCGAGGGTTCCTCCTCTGCCGACAAGGCCCGCGAGGCAGGCCTTAAGGTGACCGACATGGCCACCGCCGCCAAGGAGGCCAACGTCATCATGATCCTCACCCCCGACGAGACGCAGCCCGCCGTCTACAAGGAGTTTGTGGAGCCCAACCTGGAGGCCGGCGACACCCTGTGCTTTGCCCACGGCTTCAACATCCACTACGGCTACATCAAGGCTCCCGAGGACGTCAACGTCATCATGATCGCCCCCAAGGGCCCGGGTCACATCGTTCGCCGTCAGTACACCGAGGGCTCCGGCGTGCCCGATTTGGCTTGCGTCTACCAGGACGCCACCGGCGACGCCTGGGATATCGCCCTCTCCTACGCTTGGGGCCTGGGCGGCGCCCGCTCCGGCATCATCAAGTCGACCTTCAAGGACGAGACCGAGGAGGATCTCTTTGGCGAGCAGGCCGTGCTCTGCGGCGGCCTCGTCGAGATGATCAAGGCCGGTTTCGAGACCCTGACCGAGGCTGGCTACCCCGAGGAGCTTGCCTACTTCGAGGTCTATCACGAGATGAAGATGATCGTCGACCTTATGTACGAGAGCGGCATCCACTTCATGAACTACTCCATCTCCAACACCGCCGAGTACGGTGAGTACTACGCCGGCCCCAAGGTCATCAACGACGAGAGCCGCCGTGCCATGAAGGAGATTCTCGCCCGCATCCAGGACGGCAGCTTTGCCCAGGAGTTCGTGGACGACTGCAACAACGGTCACAAGTGGCTGCTCGAGCAGCGCGAGGCGATCAACGAGCACCCGATCGAGAAGACCGGCGAGAAGATCCGCTCCATGTTCAGCTGGATCAAGAAGTAACTCGAGCGCAGACTTTCACATCGCACGCAACGAAAAACGGTCGCCCCACACAAACCCGGGCGACCGTTTTCCATCCATGTGACAAAAAGTCGACAGGTTTATTTTGTCACATTTTCACACGGCCTTCATATTTGGCCGCGCACAGCAAATACCTTGCTCGGCAGGACTCTACTCGATGAGCATCGCATCGCCAAAGCTAAAGAAGCGATACCGTGCTTTGACGGCCTGCTCGTAAGCGTCCATCACCTGATCGCGCGAGGCAAGCGCCGAGACAAGCATCATGAGCGTGGAGCGCGGCACATGGAAGTTGGTAATGAGCGCGTCCACCACGTGATAGGTGCTTCCCGGCATGAGGTAGAGCTGCGTGGTCGCGTTCTCATGCACGGTGATATCGCCGCGGCCGAGAGTATCGGCGCCATCAGCACGATTCTCGAAGTACCGTGCGGTAACGGGTTTTGGAGCCACGGGCGCATCCGCGTCAAAGGCGCTTTCGAGCGAGCGCACAGCGGTGGTCCCCACAGCGATCACGCGATGGCCCGCCGCCTTGGTGGCATGTACGGCGTCAACCACCTCGGCCGGCACATGATAGCGCTCGGTATGCATGACATGCTGAGTCGGGTCGTCTTCCTCCACCAGACGGAACGTATCGATACCCACTTCAAGCTCGACGGCGGCAAAATGCGCACCCTTATCCTCGATGCGCTGCATAAGCTCGGGCGTGAAGTGCAGACCCGCCGTGGGCGCCGCAGCCGAATGCTCTTCGGGCATTGCGTAGACGGTCTGGTACTTCTCGGGATCGCCCTCGTAATCAGTGATGTAGGGAGGCAGAGGCACGTGGCCCGCAGCATGAATGGCCTCGTCAAGCGTGCGCGACTCGCCCGTTGCGGGATCGGTGCCTTGAGGCTCAAAGCGAACCAGGCGACCACCACGGCTGTCCTCGACGTAATCGGTAACCTCGGCCGTCAACACGACCGGCGCGCTCTCGGGAGCATGGGCGCCGCCCGCACGATATTCGATCTTCGCGCCGGGCTTTAGGCGCTTACCCGGCTTGACCAGGCATTCCCATACGTGACCCAAAGGATCAACGTCCTCGCGGCGCTTGAGCAAAAGCGTCTCTACCACACCGCCAGTCTCCGCCTTGCGCCCCATCAGGCGCGCCGGCATCACGCGGGTCTTGTTGATGACCAGCAGATCACCTGGCTCGATGTAATCGATAATGTCGCGGAAGATGCGGTGCTCGACCGTCCCACCGTGCTCCAACGCCACGGCGTCTGTGGCGTCGCTTCCCTTGCGGTTAAGTACAAGCAGACGGCACGAGTCGCGCGGCTCGGCAGGCGCCTGGGCGATAAGTTCCTCAGGCAAGGTGTAATCAAAATCATCGGTACGCATGGTCACGATTGGCATCCCCTTTTAGTCAAAGTTCGTTGACCATCCTAGCATGACCGCGCAAACTCAACGCAAAACATACGACCCAGGCCCACTGCGCATTAAAAACGCCACGGCACCTGTGCGATGCCGTGGCGTTAATTCCGGTCGATACGACCGTCGTCGCTGTAACTTACCGGACCTTAGTAGTTCTCGGCCTTAACCTCAAAGTAGGCCTGCGGATGGTTGCAGACCGGGCAAACGTCCGGAGCCTTTGTGCCCACGACGACGTGACCACAGTTGCGGCATTCCCACACCTTGACCTCGCTCTTCTCAAAGACAGCAGCGGTCTCGACGTTGTGCAGCAGCGCACGGTAACGCTCCTCGTGATGCCTCTCAATCTCGCCCACCTCGCGGAACTTCGCGGCAAGCTCGGGGAAGCCCTCCTCCTCGGCGGTTTTGGCAAAGCCGTCGTACATGTCGGTCCACTCAAAGTTCTCGCCATCGGCTGCAGCGGCGAGATTCTCGGCGGTATCGCCGATGCCCTCGAGCTCGCGGAACCACATCTTGGCGTGATACTGCTCGTTTGCAGAGGTCTTACGGAAGATCTCGGCAATCTGCTCGAAGCCCTCCTTCTTTGCGACCGAGGCGAAGTACGTGTACTTATTGGTTGCCTGCGACTCACCGGCAAAGGCAGCCGCCAGGTTTTTCTCGGTCTGGGTTCCAGCGTATTTAGACATGGTTCCTCCTCTACGCCGCAGCATCGACACCGCGGCACTGTTGGCATATGGCATACCTACCCGGCTTGCTGTGGATTGAATCGCACGGGCGCTTTTGCGGCGCCGGCGTCACAGAGTCGTCAAGTGAAAACTCCTATGCAAAATGCATTCGTATTCGATTGGGCAAAAGCGCGAGAGTCAAAGCGACACTCGAAGGCAAAGCTAAGTATCGACTCTTGAAAGACATGTTCGCCCCCCATTCTGTCGTGATATATCAACTAGGTCGCAACAAAAAATCACTTCGCTGCAACATGCACTGATCTATCTGGTAAAAAAGTTTAGAAATGCGCGATGGGGGGCCTTCGGGACCCCTTCATTTATCAATGTATAAAAGCCTTAACATGCAAAATGGTTCATGAACGCCGTTCATGAACCATCCCCAAACCTTCAAATGCCCCGTATGAGCCAAAAAGACATCTTGCCATCGCGCAATACTTGACTTTTTTGCCATTTCGGAGCAGCCGGCCTGCAGTCAAGCGCCCCAAAACGTCAATATGGGAAAACTGAAGTTTTCTTGATACATTTATACAGCAGATTTGGAGATTTTTATACATTTTATACTATCATTCCACTTCCCAGACGCTCGGCAAATCAGCCCCATCCGACTTCGAACCGCAGCATTCAACAGGCGCAGGCCTGCTAACAAAGCGAAAACCAATCCAAATCTAGATTCCTCGTCAGACCATAGCCATTACCTATATATATCGATAAATTCTTAGTACTTCCCTATGGCAAAAGCCACTGCCATACTCTGGTTTACCAATCAAACCAGAGAGAGGACCCCAATGCCCACTACCCATAACGCACCGTTTCGCTACGACATCGTCGGAAGCTTTCTGCGCCCCGACGTGCTCAAGCAGGCTCGCGCCGACCATGCTGCAGGCATCATCGATGACGCCGCGCTCAAGACCCTCGAAGACGTTGCCATCCGCGACCTCGTAGCCAAACAAAAGGCCGCCGGCCTGCACGTAATCACCGATGGCGAGTTTCGCCGCAGCTATTGGCACCTCGACTTCATGTGGGGACTCAACGGTATCGAGCGTCGAGCGAGCCGCACTGGCTATATGTTCCACGACGAGGAGACCACGGCCGATACCGCCGTCGTTACCGGCAAAATCTCCGGCGAGAACCACCCGTTCGTCGAGCACTTCAAGTTCGTGAAGGCACTCGAGGAGGACGGCCAGATCGCGCGCCAGACCATCCCCGCCCCCGTCCAGACCTACTCCGAGGTGATTCTTGACCGCTGCGACGGGCAAATCGAAAGCCTGCGCTCCGTCTACCCGACAGACGAGGCCCTCATCGATGATATCGCTGCCGCCTACCGCACCGTCATCGCCGACCTCTACGCCGCAGGTTGCCGCAATATCCAGTTTGACGACTGCACCTGGGGCATCTACTGCGACACGGACTTCGTGGCCAAGACCGGTATGAGCCCGGTTGACATCCAAAAGGTCTCCGAGCTGGGCGTTCGCCTCAACAACCTTGCGATTGAGAGCAAACCCGAGGATCTGGTGATCACCACGCACGTGTGCCGCGGCAACTACCACTCGACGTACGCCTTCGAAGGCGGCTACGACCCCATCGCGCCCTATCTTTTCGCCGAGGAGAACGTCGACGCTTTCTACCTTGAGTTCGACACGCCGCGTGCCGGCACCTTCGAACCGCTCAAGTATGTAGCGCCCGGCAAGAAGGTCGTGCTCGGCCTCGTGACCTCCAAGCAGCCCGGCCTTGAGGACGAAGAGCTCTTGATCGACCGTATCAATGAAGCCGCCAGGTACGTGCCGCTCGAGAATCTTTATCTCTCCCCGCAATGTGGCTTTGCCTCCTGCGAATGCGGCAACAAGCTTACCGAAGATGAACAATGGGCAAAAATCGCGCTGGTCAAGCGCGTGGCCGAGCGCGTGTGGGGCTAAACAACCTCTCGGGTATCGCAGTAAAACCCATTTACATACATAGCGCGGCGCGCAGAGCCATGGGCATCTGCGCGCCGCGCTTTGTTGCAACGGGAACTTGCGCCTACAAATCCTCTCGTTCAAAGGCCATGCTCATGCAGTGAGGACCTCCCCTACCGCGCGAAAGCTCGGATGACGGGACCTCGATAAGGTCGAACCCGCTCTTATACAGGAGGTCGTTCGTGACCGAATTTCGCTGGTAGACAATAACCTTGCCGGGACTTACGGCCAGCGTGTTGGCGCCGTCATTCCACTGCTCGCGGGCAGCCGCCAACGGGTCGCCACCACCGCATTCGTAGATTCGAACGAAATCGACCCCAATCGCATCGGCCAGTACACTCTCGAGCGGCATCCCCTCGAGGCTCCTGATGGCAGTCGAGCCAGCGCTCGCCCCACGTGTCAGCTCAAAGACCTTAAGCGTTCCAAGAATCCCGGGGTGCACCAAGAACGCGTCGACATCAAGCTGCGTAAACACCGTATCCAGATGCATGCACGAACGTTTGCGCGGAATCGAAAACGCCAAAACCCGGTCGACGCCAGAGGCGGGACTCCCCCACAGCAGCGTCTCGGCGAGAGCGTCGATACCAGCAGCATCGGTCCTTTCGGAAATGCCGATACCAATCGTACTCGGCCCGAGCACGAGAATGTCTCCGCCCTCGATACATCCGCTCGCCTCATGGCCGGGCTCGTGCCATACGGGCGCGCCCGCATAAACAGGATGATGCTTGAAAACAATCTGCCCAAACAACGGCTCGCGACGCCGCGTGACCGACCACATACTGTTAAGCGACACGCCCTGTCCGATGATGGAAAAGGGATCTCTCGTAAAGTACAAGTTAGGAATGGGATCGATAAGAAGGCCACCGTGCTCATTACCGTCTGCTGCAACAACATCGGCAAGCGAACGACACGCCCCACTCGCGCAAAGCTCGAGCTCGTCGGCCCTCACACCTTCAATCAGCTTGTCAACAAGGACAAGGGGGTCCTCAATCCTTTCGAGCTTATCCTTCACCGCCTCGAGAACCGAAGGGGAAGAAACGCCCGACTGCGCAAGCCAACCATCCAGGAGCTCTTCCCGGGCAGTCGCGTTCGATGCGATCGACTCGGCAACGAGCTGGTCAAGGTACAGAACCTCAACGTCGTTTTCGCGCAGGAGCTCGGCAAATCTATCGTGCTCCTCTTGCGCCGCCGCAAGATACGGGATGTCATCGAACAGCAAACGTCCCATACTGTCCGGCGAGAGATTGAGAAACTCCCTGCCCGGTCGATGGAGCATGACTTTTTTCAACCGGCCGATCTCGGACCGGATATGTAGGCTATCACCCATAATTCTCCCTGGTTTATCGTCTTGGCCGTATTATCCCCGCTTTGGGCGTTTGATACCCTTGGAATCGAGGAACGACCAGAGGGGCAAAAACAGGTACAGGCTCGCCGCGCTTCCAAATGAAGCAAATAATCCCACTTAGGGACGCGGTCACGAGCTCTAAATGGGATTATTTGCTTCATTTGCGCAGAGGGGCGAGCCGGTTCCCGCACGGCGCGGTGGCACTGGTCGAATTTACTTCTTGTGCGCAGTTGGGTACCACCCGAGCGGCCCCTCCGATTCCTAACATGCTCGTAAGAAAGCGCACGCACGACACACCGTCCAAAGTCGTCATGTAAACTTTCGAAGAAAGCATGTAAACCATCGAGGAAACCGAATCTATAGAGGAGACCCCATGGCTCAAGATCCCCGCACCTCCCAGGACGAGGTCCAGCACCTGCCCGTAGACTCGACTGAGACCTTGCCGCTCTTGACCACCGCAGACCCCGAGCAGCAAGATTCTTCCATCTCCGATGAAGAGGCATACGCTAAGCTCAAAGCCAAGCGTGCCGAACGCCGCCGCAAGAAGCTCATCCGTCGCGGCATTGTCGCGGGCGTCATCGCCAGCATCATACTCATCGCTGTCGTTGCGACCGCCATCATGAGCTCGAAACCGCAGTCCACAAACGAGCCCGTACTCGAGACGGTCCAGGAAGGAACGTTTACGACCTCGGTTGAGGCAAAAGGCCAGCTCAAGCCTATCTCGGCATCGGTAGTCTCCCCTACCGTCGACGGAACCGTGGCAGAGATCAACGTGCAGACGGGCCAGCAGGTCAATGCCGGCGACGTGCTCATGACTATCAAGAACGACGGCCTCGATCGCGATGTTACCGAGGCCCAGCGCACCCTCGCCGCGGCGCAGGAAGACCTCGCCGCTGCAAAAAGGACCCTGGCCAGCGCACAGAGCGCAACGACCGTCGATGATGAGGGCAACCCTGCCTCTACCGACACCTCCTCGGAACAAAGCGCCGTCTCGAGCGCCCAGCGCTCGGTAGAATCTGCCCAGGCGGCCCTCGACCAGGCCAATGCCCGCGCCGCCGAGCGCACCGTGAAGGCGCCCAGCTCGGGCAGCATCGTGGAGCTCAACGCCAAGGTTGGCGCCACCGTCTCGGGCGGCATGGTCATGGGCGAAGGCGACACGAGCGGCGGCAAGCAGTGCATGCAGATCGCCGACCTCTCCAAGATGAAGGTAACGGTCCAGGTGGGTGAAAAAGACATCGCAAAGATCGCCGTGGGCCAAACCGCCAACGTCACCTATCCCGCATTTCCCGATATCACGAGCCAGGGAACCGTCACCGCCATCGCCTCGGTGGCAAGCGGTGATGGCAGCGATGGCGTGAACTTCGACGTCGACATCCTCATCGACGCGCCCGACAAACGCCTAAAGCCCGGCATGACCGCCGAGGTCTCGATCATCACTGAACAGCTGGACAACGTTGTCATGGTTCCGACCCTCGCCCTCATGACCGGTGATGACGACACACACTACGTCAACCTGGCAACCGACGAGACGGGCGCTGAGACCCGCCGCGTCAAAGTAACCATCGTGACCCAAAATGACGACGAAGCCGTGGTGGGTAAGGTTGAGGTCGAGTACGACGACCAGGGCAACGAGATCAATCCAAACGTTCCCGTAACCAAGCTGCGCGGCGGCGACACTCTTGTGGTCAACACGGAATCCGGCTCCAGCGATGCCGACGCTCCCGCAGACGCTACGCCATATGAGGACATGTAATGCGCCCCGTCATCGACATCCGCAACGTTCATCGCATCTTTGAGAGCGAGGCCGGCTGCGCGCACATCCTCCATAACGTGAGCCTAGCTGTAGATCCAGGCGAGTTCGTGGCCATCACCGGCCCCTCCGGCTCGGGTAAGTCGACGCTCATGAACATCCTGGGTTGCCTGGACAAACCGACGGCGGGAGACTACTTCTTGCAAGGACTCAATGTAGCCGAACTCGATGACGACGAGCTTACCGAGGTGCGCGCCTTGAGCATCGGCTTTGTCTTTCAGAGCTTCAACCTGCTGCCGCGCCTTTCGGTTATCGAAAACGTGATGCTCCCCCTCTCCTACACCGACGTGCCGCGCTCGCAGCGCGAGATGCGCGCCGTACACGCACTGCAAGCTGTCACGCTTCCGGTCGACCATTGGGACCATCGCATATCCGAGCTCTCGGGTGGCCAAATGCAACGCGTCGCCATCGCGCGAGCGCTCGTCAACGATCCGCCCATCATCCTGGCCGACGAGCCCACGGGCAATCTCGACTCGACCACCGGAGCCCTTGTCATGGAAACGTTCCACAAGCTCCAGAGGCGCGGCAAGACCATCGTGCTCATCACGCACGACCCCGGCATTGCCGCCGAGGCCGACCGCGCCGTGACCATCCGCGACGGCCGCCTGCACGCGGGCGCCTATATTCCGGGCGCAGCGCACATGCGAAGTGCCGCCAACGTTGCCAGTGCCACCGGATTTCGCTCGGATATCGCCACGCTTCCCACCCTGCAACCACGAGAGGGGACGACGCTATGAGCATCCGCGATTTGATTCGCGAGGCACTGCACTCGCTTGAATCCAACAAGGGTCGAAGCCTGCTTACCATCTTGGGCATCGTCATTGGCATCGCCTCGGTCATCGCCATGACATCTCTCATCGGCGGCATCCAAAACGGTCTCATCAACAGTCTGGGCCTCAATGCGGCGCGCATGATCCAAATCTATTCATCAGAAAACCTCACCGATTCGGATATCGAGAAACTGCGTAAGACGATTCCCCAAATCGAGCAGATAGGCATCATCGACAACGCCTATACCGATTATCAAAAAGGCGACACCACATATAACGTCTCAACTGAGGGCATGGACATCTCCGTGCTCAAGATTAAGGGGTATGACGAGCCCCTCTGTGGACGCTCCTATACTGAGGCCGAGGCCAAGACCGGCGCGCGCGTGGCAATGATCAGCCGCAACGGCGCTGAACAACTTTTTGGCCAAAACATGGAAAACGCCCTGGGAAAGACAATCAAGGTATCGAGCGGCGAAGTGCGCATCATCGGCGTGGTCGATAATGGTGCCGAATCCCTGGGATCGCTGTCGCTCATCATACCGAGGGCGACAATCGCCGCGCTGTTCACGGACTCGAATAGCGTATTCCCCAACGTGACGGCCCTCGCACGAGAAGACGCCGATATCGACGAGCTGTGCAATACCATCAAGACCAAGATTCAGGAATTCAAGGGGCTGAGCGGCGACGATGAAAGCGGAGACGTCATGGTCAGCTCGATGAAAAGCGCTATCGACGCCATGAACTCCTTTATGGGGTCGTTCTCGCTCATCATGGGAGCTGTGGCGGGCATCTCGCTTTTGGTGGGCGGCATCGGCATCATGAACATGATGCTCACCAACGTTACCGAGCGCATCCGCGAGATCGGTATCCGCCGCGCACTGGGCGCGAGCAGGCGCGATATCACAGCCCAGTTCTTGGCCGAATCCTCGGCGCTGTGCATCACGGGCGGCATCCTGGGCGTTGTCATCGGATACCTGCTTGCCTGGGCGCTGACGCTTTTTGCCGCAAACTCCGGCATCCTGAGCGAGCTTGGCGCAAGCGGAGGAATCGCCCCAAGCTTTTCCATCACGACGGTACTGCTCGCCTTTGCGGTATCCGTAGGTATAGGCGTGATCTTTGGCTTTTACCCCGCCCGCCGTGCAGCAAAGCTCGACCCGGTGGAATGCTTGAGGTATCAGTAGGGCGACTGTGGGTGTGGGCGGTCACGGGCATTGGCATTTTCGTACGCTGGCGATTGCGCGGACTGGCGATTGCCGACGTGGGCGATTGCGGGCGTTGGCACATGTGCGTGCTGACGATTGCCAGCACGGACTCTTGCAAGCACAGGCCTCTGCGGGCACGAGCGGGCGCTCGGCGCTCGATGGCCGCCGGGCATGAAATGGCCACCCGACGCACAGCGACCGCCTGACGGCGCCCATCCATCTATCCCCGCATGACAGTGCGCCGCAAGGTGCCGTTGCTGCCTCAAAACGGGACCTAAGGGTCTAGGCACACAGAGCGAGCCTGCCCATACTTGGTGGTAACAGCCCAAGCGTTAAGGAGGCCCACCCCCATGGACGAGCTCTTTGCCATCAAGTGCCAAAACTGCGGCGGTCCCATGTATTCGCACCAGGCCAATCGCTCATTTGAGTGCGCATACTGCGGAACGACCACACCGTGGGCCCCGGACGCGAGAGAGCCCAAGAGCGCTCTGGGCATTCGGCATCAAACGCTTCAAGTTGTCGACGGTCTGCTCAAGCTCACCCATGTCTCGCAGCTCGAAACGCCCGAAGACCCCGATTGGTATTTCTTCAATCCCCATTGGCGCAACCAAACGGTGCTCGAGCATCTTCTATGGGAAGACCGCGCCACCGCTTCTGAGTACCAAGAAGCCGAGCACGTGACCATCCCTTGCCCGTTTTGTGGTGCGGCCTTTGAGGGCTCGTCGACACAGCGCGTGTTCGAGTGCCCGTCGTGTGGCAATAAAATCGGTGTCGCCGACCTGCTCAAACCCGGCGCATTCAGCAAGCGCCTGACCATGGGTGTTGGCGCGGAATACGTGCCCGAGCAGGGAATTTCCTGCACGATTACCGAGCAACAGGCACGCGCCAACGCTTTGCACCTCGTGCGGCAATACCCCGATGCCTTTGCAGGCCATAACGTGGAAGACGCCATTCAAAACGATATGATGCTCTTCTACTTCCCCATGGCGCTTGCCGACCTGCGCATGATGGCGTCCTTCCCGGGCAAGGGCTTGAACAAAGAAGCGCTAGTGTATTACGAGGTGCTCGATTGGGCGTACCCCCGTGCCAATTACCTGGACGTTCGCCTCATGGGCATTCTCGAACCGTGGGATTTCTCGAAAGTCGCCCCGTTCGACCCCGCAATGCAGGAGGGTGACTTCCGCGTGATTGCCGTCGATGCCTCGACCAAAGACAACGTCGTTATCGACAAGCTAGCGCTCGATATCGCGGGCAATGACGCCGAGTCTGCCCTAGGGTTCAACAAAAAGAGCATCCGCAAGTGGGCTCGCAAGGCGCGCAGGCACAAGGACGGCCTGGTCATGGTGCCCGTGTACTTTGTTGACCGTCCGGCGGAGGATGGTCGAGACGGCGAACAGGTGCGTATCGCCGTCAACGGACAGACCGGTCGCGCGGCAGCAGTGGTGTTCAGCGAAAAGCGCGAAACGCACATCGTGGCGCCCCTCAATCCGAGCCTGCGTCTTTCGAGCGAAAGCACCGTGCACGCAACGCCTATCGAGGTCAAGTACGTCAAGTCGCCTTTCTTGTACCAGATCGTCCGCCGAGGTGGCGAGGGCACCGGACAGCAAACTGCTGCGGCAAGCCAGGGTGCGTATCGAGAGGAAAAGACCAAGCGCAGGGGGCTCTTCGGCGCAATTTTTGGAAAGTAGCCGAGTGACCCGGCAGAAAATGGGACCAGGGCGCCGCGGCGCATCTGCCAGCGGTGCCCTTTTGTTGACAGCGGCGGTTGCAGCGGCTTGGAGCGGTGCTGGATCGGAACGAGCGGCAGGCTTGCCGCGGCCACGGACACACCGACCATCGAGAACGATGCTGTTCCTGGATGAGTGGCGGTTTTTAATGCACTTGCGAGCACGGCACCCGTTTGGGCCATTGCATCGTTTCAAATGAGTGGCGGTTTTCGAACATTTTTGAACGAGTGGCGGTTTTTGAAACGCCTCAGGGCTAGATACGGCCCGCTTCCGCACGATTATCCGCCACTCATTTTGAAATGCACGTTTTACCGCCACTCATCAATCGGCGAATACGAGGCCGAGCACCGTCTCGGTGCCGCCTTGGTGCGCTCACGAACATGTTGCCCACCATGGCGGCGTCGCCCGGAAATGAGTGGCGGTTT
>OGRN01002078.1_pt1 | contig 15958 bp, 14 predicted proteins | sample 1553401 | NCBI WGS metagenome assembly OGRN01 (sample SAMEA2580096, study PRJEB22360) | human gut metagenome | biome: human gut; feature: human-associated habitat; material: faeces | place: Denmark | collected 2008/2010 | reverse complement strand
AGTCCAGCTTAAAGAAAAACGGGCTCATCGGTTATCCGGTGGAGAAGTTTATGTGCCGCCATACGGACAAACTCATCACCATCACGCAGGAGGATTATGACCTTGCTTCGGCAAAGTTTCCCACGCAGGTGGAGCGCATTCACGGTGTCGGTGCAAACTCTGCAAAGTATCGTAAGTTGTCCGAAGCCGAATGCGCGGCGCTGCGGTGCGAGCTTGGCTATGCTGCTGATGATAAGCTACTGCTTTGTACCGGAGAATTGCTGTCGAACAAGAACCAGATCACGGCAATTCACGCGATGAAAACTCTGATAGAGCATCAGCCGAAGGCAAAGCTACTGCTGGCAGGTAATGGTCCAACATTGCCGGAATTACAAGCAGAGGTTACCGCGCTTGAATTGCAAAGCTATGTGGAGTTTCTTGGCTATCGCACTGATCTGGAGCAATATGCCAATATCGCGGATGTGATCGTTTCTTGCAGCTACCGCGAGGGACTGCCGATGAACATCGTGGAAGGAATGCTGCTGGGCAAGCCTGTGGTGGCCTCCTACAACCGGGGCCACCGCGAGTTGATCGTGCCGGAGAAGACCGGCTATATGGTGCCGCCTGCGGACAGCGACGCGTTTGCGGAGAAAATTGCAGTGCTGCTGAACGATGGCGAGCTGGCCGGTCGCATGGGACAGGCCGGATATGAAAAGGCACAGCTCTATGCGGACACCAATGTGCGGCGCGAGCTGCAAGCTGTCTACGAGCTGTAATACAGGAGGATATCAATGGGCGAACTGTGGATCGTGCTGGCCATTTCCTGCGGACTTGCATTTTTAAGCGAAAAGTACACATTTGCATGGAATGGTCGACCGAGCAAAGTGCTGAACTATGGCATTGTTGTCCTACTGATTGCTTATCTGAGTCTCTTTGCAGGCCTCCGTACCAGCTACAACGATACCTCTGCATACATAAGCGGCTACAAGGCGATGTCAGCCTTTCCGGCCATTCTGACTGACTTCAGTTGGGAGCTTGGTGATAATCCGGGATTTACCCTGCTCAACTCCATGATGAAAGCGGCAGGATTTAGCGCACAGACCTTTGTGCTAACTTATTCAATACTTTTTGTAGCCGCAGCGGTTTCTTTCTTGAAGAAATACTCCAGCAGTTTCACGCTATCAATCTTTCTTTTCGTTTGCGCATACGGCTACTTGTTTTCTATGGCAGCCATTAAGCAATGTGCCTCGATTGCAATTGGCCTTATCGCAACTCCTTATTTGCTAAAGAAAAAGTGGATTTCGTATGTGCTGATCATTTTTTTTGCAGCGACATTTCATCCTTATATTCTGCTATTTTTACTTATGCCACTCCTGCGTTTTAAACCATGGACAGGAGGAACTTGGATTTTGTTGCTCACCGCAGTAGGAGCAGGCTTGTTTCTGCCGCGGATTATCGGCACAGTGGTAGATGCCGCAGCCTTGCTTGGCGATGGTTATGATGCAACGAAGTTTATCGGCGAGGGTGTCAATATTTTTAGAGTATTGGTCGCGAGTGTTTCTGTGCTGCTGACCTTAGTGTTTCGCCGTCTGGTTATTGGGAATGATACACAAGACAACATTTTTATTAATTGCTGTTTTCTTTATGCAAGCATTATGTTTGTTGGCCTTTTCGGTACTGCAAACTACTTTGGCCGGTTGGCGAACTATTTCGTTCTTTTTCCGGCGATTGTGTTGCCAATGATACTTAAGAAACTTCCAATTCGAGACAGACATTTTCTTTCTATAGCGATGGTTGTTTGCTATTTGATATATTTCTACTATGGAAATGCAATTAGTGAAAACTTTTCGCAAGAGTTCTCCCGGATGACTATTTGGGACTATTTAGGATTGTGACGTGAGGATTATGAATTCAACTATTTCTGTGATTATGGGTGCATACAACTGCGCCCACACTCTTCCGGAGGCAATTGCCGCCATTCAGCACCAGACGGTATCGGACTGGGAGTTTATCATCTGCGATGATGGATCGTCTGATGAAACGTGGCAGGTTGCCAGTGAATTTCAGCGGAACGATGAGCGCATTGTCCTCCTGAGAAACGAGAAAAATCTTGGACTGAATGCAACCTTGAACAAATGTCTGGCTGCTGCAAGCGGATATTATATTGCCCGCATGGACGGCGATGATATCTGCACACCGGACCGGTTTGAAAAGGAACTGGCACTGTATGCCGAGCACCCGGAGGCGGGTGTTATCAGTTGCTCCATGAGCTTTTTCGATGATGAAGGCATCTTTGGAAAAATGATCTATGACGCCGCGCCTCAGCCAAAGGATCTTCTGCATGGCTCTCAGTTTTGCCATGCAGGAGCGCTTATGCGCCGAGATGTTCTGGAGGCGCTGGGCGGATATTCCGAGAGCAAAGATACGCTGCGCGTTGAGGACTATGATCTTTGGGTTCGGATGTACGCTGCCGGTTACCGCGGCTTTAATACACAAGAAATCCTGTATAGTATGCGCGATGACCGCAATGCAATCTCGCGTAGAACGTTTCAAAGCCGGATCAACGAGAGTAAGGTCATTTTGAGAGCAGGGAAGGCGTTTGGCTTCCAGAGTTTTTCTTATGCACAAGCATGTATCCCTGTTTTAAAGGGCTTTTGCCCAACCTGGCTGTATAAATATCTGCATGGGAAAAGGCTGAGCAAGAAATAAATTGCACTAGAATTGGAATGCGATTGAGGTGAAGCAATGAAAAAAATACTTTTTCTCATTCATGACCTTGGTCAAGGCGGTGCTGAAAAGGTGTTGGTCAACTTGGTCAACAACATGGATCGTTCTAAATTTGATATCTCTGTGACAGTGCTTTTCGGCGGTGGCGTGAATGAACAGTTCCTTGCGCCAGATATTCGCTTCCATGCAGTGTTCCCCAAAGAAGTGCCGGGTAACAGCAAACTGATGAAGCTGTTGACACCGGCGCAGCTACACCGAATGTGCGTGAGGGAGCATTACGATATTGAGGTCTCCTATCTGGAAGGTCCTTCTGCGCGTGTCATCAGTGGTTGCCAGAGCAAAGATACAAAACTGGTGTGTTGGATTCATAGCACCATTTCAAACATCGAAAATGCTGCCAGTTCTTTCCGTAGTATTCAAGAAGCGCAAACCTGTTACAATCGTTTTAATCAAATCGTATGCGTTTCTAAATGCATAAAGCAGAATTTTTTGCGTGTTTTCCCTGAACAATCTAATTTAATTGTTCTGTACAATACTATCGAAAGTCAAAAGATTTTGGAACAGTCAGGGCTTCCGATTCCGGACGGTTTATTTCGAATCAACGAGATCAAGATTATTGCCGTAGGAAGCATGAAGGTGGTTAAGGCGTTTGATCGCTTGATTCGCATTCACGACCGCCTGCGGAGAAGCGGATATCCTGTCCATACTTACTTTTTGGGCATAGGGCCTGATCTTGAGAAGCTTCAAAATCAAGTTGCTTTACTTAATCAAAATAATAGCATCACCTTCCTCGGATATGAAACAAATCCGTACAGGTACGTTGCTAAATCAGACCTGTTCGTTTGCTGCTCTTTGTCAGAAGGCTTTTCTACCGCAGCCACTGAGGCGCTGATTGTTGGTACGCCAGTCTGTACCGTTGAGGTATCCGGCATGGAGGAGATGCTGGGTGTACACAACGAATGGGGCATCGTGACTGAAAATAATGAAGAAGCACTATATCAGGGAATTAAAGACTTGCTCTGCCACCCGGATAAGCTTGCGCACTATAAGGAAAAAGCGATTGAACGAGGGAAGGCTTTTTCTACGAAAGAGACAGTTTGTGCAGTGGAAAAGTTTTTTGAGACTCTTGTGGAGGAAAACAAAAAATGACCGTATTACAAATCTGCGCATTTGGAGCGCCAAGTCCAGGTAACTTTATTTCATCCTTGACTTCTCTTGAACAGACTTTAAGTGAAGAAGGAATCCAAACAATTTACGCTTTTGCAGAGACTGCAAAAGGTCGGCCTTGGTGTGAAGAACTCTGCAAGCGAGCAAAGGTCTATTTCCTGCCAGTGTCTCATGCCAGAATATTGCCAAAGACGTATCAAATAGTTCGCCAGATTTATCAGGAAAATCAAATTGATATCGTACATAGTCACTTTGAACTGTACGATATCCCCGCGACAGCAATGGCACCAAAGAACACAAAGGTCTTTTGGCACCTGCACGACCCAATTGGGTATAATAAGTCAATTAAAATCTCGCGCCGAATCTTGGCCAAATTACAGTACGGCTTCTTCAGCAGAAGGGCCACATTGCTTTCAGTTTCATTAGAACATGCAGAGCATGCAGCAAAGCTGGGATTTGACCGTAAGCATATCCACTATGTTCCTAATGGGATCAACACCGCACGAATCCAGACTGCTTTCAGCGAATCAAAGCCTAACAACTTCTTGATGTTTGGATGGGAAGTTATCCGTAAAGGTGTGGATTTAATTGTGACTGCTGATAGCGATGGTACACTTCCACCTTGTAAAATCCAAATTATCGGACAGGCTGCCTGTCAGCAGTATTTGCAGGATCATCCAACAGAGCATATCTCGTTTAGCAAGCCAGTCAGTGATATCAATGCATTATATCGAAACAGTAAAGCGTTTCTTCATGTTAGCCGCGCTGAGGGCCTGTCCTATGCACTACTTGAAGCTGTTTATGCTGGCCTTCCTGTAATATGCAGTGATATTCCAGAGAACCAAGTAGCAAGGGAGTTTAGCGGTATTTTCTGGGTTAAGAGCGAAAATGTTGGTGGTATTAAGAAGCAAATTCAAACTATATGTGATCTGGCATCTCCCGTGTCTGAGAGTGAGTATCAGGAGAATAAGGCCATCATCCAACGAAAATATTCTCTTGATGCTTGGAAAAAGCGTATTGTTGAACTGTATTTGGCGAAGGAGAAAACTTAATGGGCAAATCTCCCCTTGTTACGGTAATTGTTCCTGTATACAATACTGCCCCATATTTAAAGGAGTGTTTTGCATCAATTTCCAGCCAGACATATCAGAGACTTGAAATTATTGCAGTGGACGATGGCTCGACGGATGGCAATGCTGAACTGCTTGATGAAATTAGTGATCTTGATCGGCGAGTAATAGTCATACACCAAAAGAATAGCGGCGTATCTGCTGCACGTAATGTGGGGATCAATTTTGCGAATGGCGAGTATATTGTGTTCTCGGATTCTGACGATATCATGGGTAATAAGAACATTGAATATCTTGTCGCAGCAGAAGCTCAAACTCACGCACAACTGTGTGTATCAACGCAATTTCACTGTTTTGATACGAGTGTGGAATTATGCAAATATGAAAACAGCCCGTTCTCGATACAAGAAAGTAATGCCCCCATTCTAAAGCTGACAAGTTCAGTATGGGGGAATTTGTACTCTACGGAGCTGATTAGAAGGAACCAAATATTGTTTGACCATACGCTTCATAACAAAGAAGATGGATTATTTAATATAGAGTATCAGCTTCATACTTCAAAATGCGCAGTGGTTACGGGACCGGTTACTTTTTATCGGCAAAGAGAAGGCTCGATAACTACAAAGTGTGCAGATCTACTTTGGGAAGCAGAGTCTCTGTATCTTGCGTTGATGGCATTATGCGATGCATGTAAAAGTAAAAAGAATTGTAACAAATGGGCAATTCTAAATAGGAGAATCTGGGTAAACGATTATTACGCCACCGTTTACAAAATAAAACGAGATCAACGGAGAATGTGCAGAAAGTTTGACTGGAGCAGAACGAAATATATATTCAGAGGTCGGGTCTCGGCTTTTTCGAATGCCTGAAAGAGCTTATTTAAGTACGTCATGCATAGAGAATGCGTTTATATATCCGAAACTAATCTGGATTAGGAGCCTATTGAATGGTTAGTGTAATTATTCCTGTGTACAACGCCTTGCCGTATCTGGCAGAATGCATTGTCTCAATCTGCAATCAAACATATCGGAATCTTGAAATTATTGCCGTGGATGACGGCTCGACGGATGGCAGTTCTGAATTGCTTGATGAGATCGCGGGAAAAGATACTCGAATCAAAGTCGTGCATAAAGAGAACGGCGGGGTTTCGTCTGCAAGGAACAAAGGCCTGGAGTTGGCGCATGGAGAATACATATCCTTTGTGGACAGCGATGATATCTTAGAGCCAGATATGTACGAGACGCTGATCTCAACAACTGAACGATATAATGCGGCTATTGCACATTGCAGTTATAGTAGGTTAACGGACTCTGATCAGCGTCCAGTTGGAGGCAGCGGCAAAATCTTTGTTCAGACGGGAACTGAGGCTCAAATGTGTCTGCTTAAAGGGGAACTCTTCACCGGGAGCCTTTGCGATAAATTGTTTCGGCGAGAATTATTTGAGTCTATACGATTATGCGAAGATTTGAGAATAAACGAAGACGTTCTCGCAGTTTTTCAGCTTTTCCAATGTGCAGATAAGACCGTTTTTATAGATGTTTGCAAATATAACTACCGAACCAGTTCAACATCATCTTGCGCAAAAACAGACTGGCTTAAAAAATCGCAGGATTGCATCAAAGCAACTGAGAGAATGCGAGACATAGCGACAGACCAAACTGTGCAGAAACTCGTAGACGAAAGACTGCTGCGCTGCTTGCTTGAGTATTACAGGAACTTGCTATTAAGCGGATATGGGAACAGTACTACAGAACGCAGCAAAGTTTTGCAAGAAATTCGAGAACTAGAAGAACGCGGGACAAACATCAGCGGGAAAAAGCTGTTTGAATACTGGTTAATGCGGAATGCTCCATATGTCTATGTGGCGATGTATAGTATTTACGATAAAATAAGGAAGCCTAATTGGGATATATAATGAAAGATTTGATTAGCGTAATTGTTCCCGTATATAAAGCGGAGCCATATCTCAACAAATGCATATCTTCTATTGTGAACCAGACTTATAAGAATCTTGAGATTATTCTGGTCGATGACGGTTCCCCTGATAATTGCCCGGCTATGTGTGATTTCTGGTCAAAACGAGACAAACGTATCAGAGTCGTTCATCAGAGTAACGAAGGTGCGGGGGGTGCCAAAAACAAGGGGTTAGATGTTGCGCAAGGAGATTATATAGGATTCGTAGACAGCGATGATTATATCGAAGCGCATATGTTCGAACATTTACTGAGACTAATGGAAAGTAACCACGATATTGGAATTGCAGAATGCAATATCCTTCAGGTAGAGGATGATGATGCACAGCTTGATAACGGTCAAGAATATAAGAGAGACGTTTACGAAACTCTGGCGGCGATGGACTTACATATTCAAGATAAGATATTTAAACAAACTCCTCCCAATAAGCTCTACCGGCGAACCGTTATTAGCGGTATTCGTTTTTCCGTTGGTAAGAAGATTGATGATGAGTTTTGGACATATAAAGTAATTGCTAACGCCAAGCTACTGGTTCATTCTTCCTGCTATATGTATGCATATCGTCAGCAGCCAGAATCAGTTATGCACTCAATTCCGATAGCAAAGCGGCTTCAGGCTATAGAAGCAAAGGTACAAAGGCACGGCTATATTCAGCAGCATTTTCCTGAGTTGGAGTGTATTAGTGCTCGCAATTTGTGGTTCACCTGTATCTATCAAGGACAGTTGGCAATGCGAACGCTGGACAAGGCTGAGGCCAAGAAGATACTATCCTACTTCGAAAGAGTGATGGAAACACATCCATTTCAGGCAGAAGGGTGCAGTATGAAAGAAAAGCTTTGGCTCAACATGGCAAAGAGCAATTTGATGGCTGCATGTCGTGTCCGCAATGCGCTGAAGATTGGACTGTAAAGAGAGAAAATCGTATGAGGATAATAGACATTATCAAAAAAATTGTACGCGGGGGGACATCTCCTGAGAAAGCGACAATGGATTATTGCTTCGCTCACGGGTTTACAGCAGGAAAGAATTTTCACTATAATAGCGGCTACCCTATAGATGCAAATTGGCCATGGCTAATCTCTGTTGGGGACGATGTGACATTGTCAAGTAACGTGAGAATTCTTGCACATGATGCAAGTACCGTGAAAGTGGGAGCTCATGCCAAGATAGGTATTGTCAAAATAGGAAACAATGTTTTTATTGGGGCAGATAGCGTTGTTCTCTGTAATACCAGAATTGGAGATAATGTAATTATTGGTACGGGCTCTGTCGTAACACACGATATTCCGTCTGACAGTGTTTATGCAGGAAACCCGGCAAAATTTGTGTGTTCTTTTAGTGAATTTCAGGCGAAACACTTGAAAAATCTTGAGACAAAGCCGTATTTCAGCGAACATCGCTGGGACGAATGGGCAAATGCCTCAGAAGAAGAACGGCAGGAAATGCGCAAAAGGTTAGAATCTACATTTGGATATGTATAAGCTTGTTCCAAGGACGAGGTAGGTATATGGTTTCAATTATTGTCCCGGCTTACAACTGCATTAAATCGTTAGAATATTGTGTTCGTTCAATTCAACAACAAACCTATACCGGCTTTGAACTGATCCTTGTGGATGATGGTTCCATCGACGGCAGCGGCGAACTGTGTGATAAATTTGCGGCGGCAGACAGCCGTATCAAGGTGATACATAAACCCAATGGCGGTGTGTCAGCGGCACGGAATGCGGGAATTGATGCAGCGACTGGTAAGTATATCACATTTTGCGACAGCGATGATTACCTTGAGCCAGATTATCTTGAAACTCTTGTTCAAACAGCAAAGTCCAACCCGGATTGCGGTCACATATGGTGCTGCTTCCGGACTGTAACAGGATATCAAAAAGAAAATGCTGTGCCCAATTACATATCGGCAGAGTCAGTTTTGCATTATACGCTAAAGGATTATATGACGCTGCACGAGATGTGGTTAGATACTGGCCCATGGAACAAGTTGTATATAGCGAAAATTATCAAGGAGCATGGTTTGCATTTCTCTGAAGATTTGTCTCTAGGTGAGGATTGGCTTTTCAACCTGACGTATATTGACGCTTCCGCAAACAACAAAATTGCCGTTGTAACCAAGCCACTATATAATTATGTGCGCGGCAATAATGATAGTCTCGATTCAAAGTACCGTCAGGATTTATTGAATATATACCGTAGGCTTAATGCAGAATGCTTGGCACATCTGGAAAAATGGGGAGTGTCGCAGACACAGATAGAAAAACTGTATGATAGTAGATTCTACATGTATGAAAAGGTTTTGCGTAACACGATGCGTGCACCCGATATGAGCAGAAGAGAAAAGCGTAAATGGAATAGTACATTTATGCGGAGCAAAGAATTCCAAGAGGCACTTAATACAAGGAAATGTTTTGTGCATCCACTTTATCTTTCTGCTTATCGTTCTGGTAGCTTTATAAATGTTTTACTGGCAGATTTTCTATGTAAAGCAAAAAATGCTCTTATGTTCAGGAGAAAGTAACATATGATCAATCTTTATTATCACGGGGGCAGCGAAAATCACGGCTGTGAGGCTATTGTCCGCTCAACTTCAAAATTGCTGGGCACAAAATTATTCCTTTGGAGTACTGCTCCCGATACTGATTGTGCTTATGGACTGGATAATATGGTAAGCATTTGGAAAGACAACTCCGCACCGCTTGCAGGTTTGGAATCGTTGCAGTTCAAAATACACCACAAGCTTACCGGAAGCGATATCTTCTACACAAAGTTTTCACATAGAAACTTCTTTTCTGCTGTGCAGTGCGGAGATGTCTATCTATCTATTGGCGGAGACAACTACTGCTATGCCGGTAAAGACATTCTGGGACACTACAATCAAATCATTCATGAGAAAGGCGGAAAAACAGTCTTCTGGGGATGCTCTTTTGAGCCGTCCGAAATGGATGCTGCCACCGCAAAGGATATTGCACGGTACGATCTTATAACAGCAAGAGAGAGCATCAGCTATGAAACGCTGAAAGCCGTGAATCCAAACACGATTCTCGTGGCTGATCCTGCATTTGTGCTGGACAGTGTGGAGCTGCCGTTGCCTGAAGGCTGGAAAGAAGGCAACACAATCGGTATTAACGCGAGTCCTCTTATCATGCAATGTGCAAAAGACGGCAGCGTTGCCTATGAAGCATATCGATGTTTAATTAAGCACATTTTGAATACTACAGATGCCGTGGTTGCATTGATCCCTCATGTTGTCATTGCGAATAATGATGACCGGATTCCACTTCGCAATTTGTATGAGGAATTTGCTTCCTCTGGTCGCGTGTTGCTCATAGAAGATCATAACTGCTGCGAATTGAAAGGCTATATCTCCCGTTGCAGAATGTTTATCGGTGCCCGTACCCACGCAACAATTGCGGCCTATTCCACTTGCGTACCAACTTTGGTACTTGGCTATTCTGTGAAATCGAAAGGGATCGCGCGGGATGTTTTCGCCACGGAGGAGCACTATGTTTTGCCTGTGCAAGAGATGCGGAACCCGGCCGAGTTGGCGGATGGTTTTGATTGGCTGGTGTCCAATGAGGAAAGCATCCGCTCACATTTGAAGCGTGTGATGCCAGAGTACATTCAGCGAGCGTACACTGCCGCAAAAGCCGTTTCAAGACTCAAATAAACAGGAGAATTTTACTATCATGAGCAAACCGAACCAGCTTCGCGCTGGTGTCATCATGACTTATATAAATCTTGCCCTTGGAAGCTTAATTCCGATGCTTTACACACCGGTCATGCTACGTCTCCTTGGGCAAAGCGAGTACGGACTTTTGGGACTGGCTCAATCTATCACAGGGTATTTGTCTCTGTTGAGCTTCGGATTGGGCAGCACGATAATCAGATATCTCTCGATATATAGAGCAGACAATGACAAAGACGGTGAAGAGCGCGTGATGGGACTCTTCATCGCCATATATAGCTGCGTTAGTGTGCTTGTGCTGATTGGTGGATGGATATTATCCTGTTATGTCGAACCTATTTTTCATAAAGGTTTGACAGGCGCAGAACTGGATAAGATCAAGATTCTTATCCGCATTATGTCGTTCAATATGGCAATATCATTTCCTATCAGTGTATTCGGAAGCGTTATTGTTGCGCATGAACGTTATATTTACCGGCAAGCAATCAACATTTTTTCTACGGTAGCAGCCCCGGTTGCAAATCTCGTTGCTCTTTATCTTGGCTATGCATCCGTTGGAATGACTTTGGCGGGAACACTGATGCAAGTAGTAATGCTACCTCTGTATGCGGTCTACTGCGTAAAGCAACTTGGACTGCATCCAAAGTTCAGAAAAATGCCCGGTCGACTGATTGCCGAGATTTTGGGGTTTTCCCTGTATGTTTTTATCGGCTCTATCGTAGATATGTTGTTCTGGGCGACAGATAAAGTCATCTTGGGCATGGAGGCAAGTACGGCAGCTATCGCTATATATAACGTTGGCGTAACATTCAATTCAATGTTTGCGAACCTTTCTACGGCGGTCAGCGGTGTATTGCAGCCGAAGGTTACCATCATGGTGAAGCAGAATGCCCCTAAATCAGAACTTTCTGCTGTATTTATCCGTGTTGGCCGATTGCAATATGCTCTGATTTCCTTGGCGCTCTCAGGCTTCATCGTCTTCGGCCAAGCTTTTTTGCGCAAATGGGCGGGTAATAATTATTCTGATAGTTATTGGATTGCTCTGGTTACACTGATTCCCCTGACTGTTCCGCTGATTCAGAATACTGGAATCAGCATTGTTATGGCGCAGAACAAGCATAAATTCAGAAGCCTAACTTATCTTGCCATTGCTATTGTCAACGTAATTTCTACATATCTTCTTGTTCCGTCCCTTGGTGGGTTCGGTGCGGCACTCTGTTCAGGTGTGTCTTATATTATCGGCCAAGGGATTATTATGAATATCTATTACTATCGCGTGACGGGAATTGACATTCTGTTGTTCTGGAAAAATATTTTTGAAATGTCTGCTGTTCCGGTGGCGATGCTTGTGATCGGGCTGGCAGTTGCACGGTATATTGACTTTGGTAGAAGTTGGGGCGTGCTTTTTGCTGGAATTATTGTATATACACTGCTGTTTTCGGTCGGATCATATTTCGTTACATTTAACGCATATGAAAAAGATGTTGTGAGTGGAGCACTCAAAAAAGTTCTGCGACGTGCGAGGTGAGAAAACATTGATTCAAGAAAAGGAATCCTGCACTGGCTGTGGCATGTGTGCGGCGATCTGCCCATCCTCTGCAATTCAGATGCAGGCCGACTCGCACGGCTTTCTGCATCCGGTAGTCGATGCAGGGGAATGCACAGATTGTGGCCTTTGCGCTCGAAAATGCTCCGTTTCCACGCCGCCACAGGTATCTGCGCATACAGATGTTCTAACCGGCTACGCCAAGGACGGAGCGCTCCTGCCCCAATCCTCGTCCGGCGCGATCTTTCCCGTATTGGCAGCGGAGATCATCCGCAGAGGCGGCCTTGTGTTCGGCGCGGCTTTTGACGGACAGTTCCATGTGATGCATACTGCCGCTGAGAGCGTGGAGGAGCTTTCTGCGCTTTGCAGCTCCAAGTATGTCCAAGGCTGCATTCCGAGCGACTGCTATGCGCAGGTCAAGGCCGCGCTGGCCGCCGGTCGCTGGGTCTATTTCAGCGGAATGCCGTGCCAGGTCGCAGCGCTGAAAAGCTATCTCGGTCGGGAGTATGAAACGCTAATTACACAGGATACCGCCTGCCACAGTGTTCCGTCGCCTTTGGTGTGGGAGGGATATAAAGCGGAACTGGAGAAGCAGTATGGCGGCAAGCTGACCGCGTTCTCCTTCCGCAAAAAGGCAAATGGCTGGGAGGCGTACCATATTCGCGCCGCGTTTGATAACGGTAGAGAGTTCGCCCAGCCCGCTGCCGAAAGCCCCTATCAGCGCGGTTTTATCAAGGGACTCTATTCCCGCAGCTCCTGCTTTGTATGCAAGTTCAAAGGGATCGAGCGTTGCAGCGACATCACGCTTGCGGACTATTGGGGCGTCAAGGGAATTCAGCCGGACGCCTACAACCCGCAGGGCACATCCCTTATTTTGCTGCATAGCGATAGGGGACGTGCTCTGCTGGAGAGCTGCAGGGACAAATTGCAAATTATAACCGCCGCAGATGGCGCATTTGCTTATAATCCGGCGGTACTTACACCCATTCAAAAGCCCGTCCGCTATGATGAATTCTGGGAGGGCTACGGTCAAACGTCCTTTGCCGATCTGGTTTCTGCCTGCTGCGAGCCGACCGAAGAGGAACTTGCAAAGGAACGCCGGAACAAGAGCCTTTTGGCCCGCGTCATGCGCCGCCTGAAACGATAACACACGATGCTTCGACGAATCTACGCAATGAACCCATGGACGGTGTGCATTTTGCTGCTGTCCCTGCTCCTTCTCTGGCCCATGCTCTGCCAGCGGGTCGGGGAACGGAGACGAGTGCTTCTCAACACCGCGCTCGCCTGCGCGGCTGCGTTCATCATTCTTTACGCCACGATCCTGACCCGCACACCGGGAGTCTCCGCTGTCATCCTCGCCCCCTTTGCCTCCTTGACTTCCGCGCGGGTACAGCCCGAGCTTTACCGCGAGATGCTGATGAACGTCTTCCTCTTCTTCCCGCTGGGGCTGACGCTTTCCAACGCCCTACTGCGAAAGTGGCACCGCTGGCTTAGAATCATCCTCACGACGCTCGTCGGCTGCGCGCTCAGCGCGGGAATCGAGTATACCCAGTACCGCTACGCTCTCGGCATGGCGGAGGTGGATGATGTGATCTGCAACACACTGGGCGCATTCATCGGCTCTACCTCACTTTTCGTCGCTCACGCCATCGAAAAATCCAAAGAAAGGGTTCGGCACACGAACATGACCCTGACCACCACGGAGAGACAATTCCTTCATATCGCCAAGGCTGCCGTTTCCGGCGGGGATATCCCCGCCGAAAAGGTGGACTGGCCTGCCATTTTCACGCCGGCCAACCAGCAGAAGCTGCTGCCGATCCTTTTTGAGGCCGTCCGCAAGATGCCTGCCGCCGAGGAAAACGCGGCGGTGTTCGCTGTGACCAAACAGCAGGTCATCGGGCAGGTGCTAAACCAAACCGTGCGGTCTGCGGAGTTTGCAGAACTCTATCGCAAGCTCCGCGCTGCGGGACTGCACTCGGTCGTGGTTAAGGGGCAGCTTTGCAGCCGACTGTATCCGCTGAAGGATCACCGCATCAGCGCGGACGACGACCTCTACATTTCCGACGCGGAGTTCATGGCCTGCCACGAACAGCTTCTGGCAAACGGTCTAACCACCGACACGCCGACCGACGAGTTGGCCACAGCGGACGAGGTGTCCTACACAAAAAACGGCAGCCCGCTTTACATCGAGCTGCACAGGCATTTATTTGATTCTGCCGAAGATGCCCACGACGAGCTGAACCACTTTTTTACCGACCTCAAGCCCATCGAGGTAGATGGCTTCTTGACCATGCCGCCTCATGAGCATCTGCTGTACCTGATCCTGCACGCCTACAAGCACTTCGTGCGCAGCGGCATCGGGCTGCGGCAGTTCTGTGACATCGGCCTGTGGGCGCGGGCGTATCACGGGGAGATCGACTGGCAGCGCCTGCACGAGCAGTGTGCCAGCGTCCACGCGGCGACCTTTGCTGCGGCGGCGTTCCGTATTGCCAGAGACTATCTCGGCATCGAATTTGACCTGCCCGCGCCTTGGGATGCTTCCATCGACGTAGAGCCGCTGCTGCATGACACCCTCTGCGGCGGTGTGTACGGCTCCAATGACCTAACGCGCCTCCATTCCTCCACCGTCACGCTGAACGCCGTCAAGGCCAGCCGGACGGGGGAGAAGAGCAGCGTCCTGAGCACGGTGTTTCCTAAGCGGGAGTATCTGGAGCACCGCTATCCCTATCTCAAAAAGCGCCCGTACCTGCTGCCAATCGCGTGGGTGCAGCGCATCGCGCACTACGCCAGCGAAAAGCAGTCCGGCGCAGACAGCAGCGCCTCCGGTTCCATCAAGCTGGCCAAGGAGCGCATCGAACTGATGAAGCAGTACGACATTATGGAATAGAAAGACTGGGTGGAAATATGTTTGCAGCAAATACATATGACGAAATCATTAGATGTGAGAAAGAAGTAGAAAATCTGGAAATTGTGGTACTTCTATTTGTTCGTCCCACCAATCAAGCTGCGCTTGATATTATTCGTGAATTTGAGTACATACACTATAATTCTGGGAAGTATTGCTCGGTTTATGCGATTGGATATAGCAACGACTTTGCAAAGGCGAAGGATAGGTGCTATAGGAAGGCGACTAACGTGGCAGGTGTCGATTGGTATTTCAGTGATCAGGTATTTGTAGAATTCAAAAGCAATCTGGAAAGGCGGATTAAATGGCAGTACTCTGGAGAAACAGAGATTATCGTTCTGCAAAACAATCCGGGAATGCGGGACCCTCTAAATTTTCAGAATTATGTTGCAATTGATGTAAACAAAGGAATCAAAGAGGGATACATGGATTCCTTTCAAAGATTTATGGAATCGCTCGTGCGAAGTGCACGCAGTAAAGTAACAGCAAAAGAAGCTATTGCAGATGTTCGAAGAAGCCGTATCAGTATTAAAGATACTATCACAGAGGCGATAGATGATTCTAAAAAGATTCCAAAGCCGGTCAAAACTATTCTGAAGGACAGGCTCTTTTATCGCTGTGCAAATAAATAGTCGCTGCCATCCACGCTTAAGGCATATAAACGCACGAGTAAATTTGACACTTATAAAAAGAAAACGGGCGGAAGGGCGCATATCATTGCTCCCTTCCGCCCGCATCTTACCGCTCCATACCCACGGCCTTCTGCTTTTTCGCCTGCTGCACGGCCTCTTCGGCGCTGCGGCGGCGATTGAAGAGCAGCAGATCCCGCGTGTTCTCATAAAGATCGCCCTTGCCGGACTCGAACACGGCGACCATGTATTTCTTCGTCTTATACTTGG
>OGRN01002068.1_pt1 | contig 15995 bp, 10 predicted proteins | sample 1553401 | NCBI WGS metagenome assembly OGRN01 (sample SAMEA2580096, study PRJEB22360) | human gut metagenome | biome: human gut; feature: human-associated habitat; material: faeces | place: Denmark | collected 2008/2010 | reverse complement strand
CCGCCGTACCAAGAATAGGTCGCGACACCCATTTGGGAGTGTATTTAGTGGCCGCCTCCGAAAGGCAAAGTCCCGTTGCAATTCCTAAATGTGCTGCATTGTGCTGCAATATGATCAGCATGATGGTCGATAACGTCACCATCCACAATAGCTCATATCCGAATCCGGAGCCCGCCGCAATATTCGAAGCCCAGTTTCCCGGATCTATGAATCCTACTGTAACCAGAAGCCCCGGACCTAGATAACGCAGGAAATTAAGTGTCTTATTCTTGGATTGATTCTTGGATTTCCGCTTCATATATAATGAACTCCTTTACTTAGTAGAATCTAAGTTAGTTGTAACTAACTTAGATTCTACTAAGCATTTTCTTCTTTGTCAATTCATTATATGAATATCATTTCTCATTTAGAAGCAAAACGCTGAAAAATCCGTCCTCACAGGTTAAATAGCTCTTGTGTATTTCTTCAGCCACTCCTGCTCTTCCTCGTTCAGGTAAGGAGCAATCACTTCGTATACTTTTGCATGATAATCATTCAACAGTTTCTTGTCTTCCTGTGTCATAATATCCGGATTGATCGCATCCAGATCCATTGGAATCAGGGTGATTGCTTCGAAGTACATGAACTGACCATATTCATTCAATGTTCCTTTGCAGGTCAACAGTTCGTTCTCCAGACGGATTCCGTGAGATCCTTCAATATAGATTCCAGGCTCATCTGTGATGACCATGCCTTCCTGTAATACTTCTGTCTCACCCTTACGATATTTCCAGCGGAAACCTGCAGGTCCTTCGTGGATGTTCAGAAGGTATCCGACTCCGTGTCCTGTACCATGGTTGAAGTTTAAGTCTCTGTCCCAGAATGGTTTTCTTGCAAGGATGTCAAGAATCATACCGGTAGAACCTTCCAGGAATTTTGCACTGCCAAGCTGTAAGTTACTGATCGCAACCAATGTGAAGTGATCTTTCATGATCTGCGGAACTTCGCCGAGTGCGTAAGTTCTGGTTACATCTGTGGAACCTTCATAGAATCCAGCTCCTGTATCCGTTAAGAATAACTGTCCTTCTTTTAACTCTACATCTGTCTCCGGTGAAGATGTGTAGTGTACGATCGCACCATGCTCTCCAAATGAAGAGATTGGTTCAAAACTTGGACGGATAAATTTGCCCATCTCAGCACGGAATTCATCCAATTTATCAGATGCGCTCATCTCTGTGATCCTCATCTTGCCAACATTTTCTTTCAGCCATTTCATGAATCTTACATGCGCAACACTGTCTTTGATCTGTGCCTTGCGGATGTTCTCGATCTCAACCGGGTTCTTGATTGCTTTCATGAGAATTGCCGGATTTCTCTTTTCTACTGTCTTAACATTTTCAGGAATATTGTTGAACAATGCATAATTCAGTTTTCCAGGATCGATCATTGCAACCACATCACTGCCAAATTTCTTCACGTCTTCGTAAATGTCGTTGTATGGGTGTAAGTTTACGCCATCTTTTGCAAGTTTGGCTTTTAACTTGTCATCTAATTTTTTCTCATCGATATACAGCTCGAAACTGTCCATTGTGATGATTCCATAAGATAATACCAGTGGGAAGAAGTCTATATCATTTCCACGGATATTTAACGTCCAGCAGATGTCGTCGATCGTAGATACAACGTGCACATTGGTTCCTGCTTCTTTCATCTCTTCACGGATTCTTGCAAGTTTGCTTGCAACAGTTTCTCCGGCATATTTTACATCCAGATTAAATGCAGGCTCTTCGGATAATACCGGGCGGTCTTCCCAGATCTCATCGATTAAGTCTACCTGATAATTTACTTTTGCATTCTTCTTCCCAGCGATGGCTGCATAACCTTCTCCTTCACCGACAGATACGACTCTTCCGTCGAATCCAAGTGTCTCGCCTTCCTTTAATACCTCTTCAATATATGCATTCATCTCTGGCACACCAGGCTCACCCATTTTCATAAGTTCTACAGTTGTCCCCTCCAACTGTGCTGTTGCCTGGATGAAGTAACGTCCGTCTGTCCAGAGTCTTGCTTCTGTCTTTGTGATCACGGCCGTTCCCGCTGATCCAGAGAACCCTGTAATGAACTTTCTCGCTTTGAAATGTTCCCCAACATATTCGCTCTGATGAAAGTCTGCAGTCGGTACTACATACACATCAATGTTCTTTTCTTCCATACACTTACGAAGTGCGGAAAGTCTTTCTGGTACTGTCATGTTTTTGTTCCTCCTTGATATATACAGTGTATTGTTATTATAACGCATTTCTTATCATTAATCTTCTATTAAATCAGATAATTTTTCTTATCTTTCATAAGTAATACTTCTTTTGAATGGATGACAAAAAAAAGACTTTGAAATAGATTTTTCCGAATCCCTTTTAAAGTCTTTTTTGCTAATATTATTCTATTTATTTTTATATCCGTCCTGCTTTTCCAAGTTCCACCATCACCGGTGTAAGCCCTGCAACATCCCAGCCTTCAAAACTGATCATACATAATGCACGGAATAATAACTTCACCGTCTCAGATTCTTCTGTCTGATCTGCATGATACAATTTTGCTGCAGTCTGGCAGATTACCATCAGGATTGTATTCTTAAATGCTCCGATTTCTTCGGATTCTTTCCACAGATTCTCCATATCATAGTCATCCGTATTGCCACATGGCGCTGCACATGTTACACATCCCGGTGAGACTGTATATTTTTCATTTCTTACCTTTTCTAACATCTCACTCATATCAAAGATACTTGCCGACCAGTCTCCGGCCACCGTCAGTGCTTCTAGGAATACCCGGTTAGTGTTCTCTGTCTTTTCGTTATTCTCACAGGTTCTTGCAAGTCCGATGACTGCCCCTGTCAGTTTCTGTCTGATCTCTTCTTTCACGATTTACCTCTCTTTCTTTGCCGGAATCACAAAGATAAATATCATAGAACTCACAAATAATAAAAACGGATAAAAAAGCTTCGGCATGATCTGAAATGCTGACACATTATATCCCAGTTCACTCGCCGCAGATATCGCAACCAGCATCTGTGCTCCATAAGGAATGATCCCCTGAAAAACACATGAAAATGTATCCAGTATCGAAGCTGCTTTTCTCGGTGTGATCCCATATTCTTCCGCCATATCCTTTGCGATCGGATTCGCCATTACGATCGCCACAGTATTATTCGCCGTTGCAATATCCATCGTTCCGACCAGAAGTCCCATACCAAACTGACCGCCTTTGCGGCCTTTGAATACTTTGTGGATTCCTGCCAGCAATGCATCAAAACCACCATATTCACGGATCAGTGCACACATCGCTGCTACCAGGATTGCCACCATACTCGTCTCGAACATCCCGGAAGCTCCGGAACCCATATTGGCAAGCAGATCTGTCGCCGCAATGTGACCGCCGGCCAGCATAATAATAGAACCAGATACAATCCCGATCAGAAGTACCACGAATACATTGATCCCGATAATTCCTCCTATGAGAACCAGTACATATGGAATAATCTGCACTAAGTTATAACTCTTACTTACCCGTCCTGCAATATCCGTCTGAAATGAAAGAACCAGGATCAATACCAGAGTTGCAATCGCTGCCGGAAGTGCAATTCCAAAGTTCTCCCGAAATTTATCCTTCATCTGGCATCCCTGTCCGTTGCATGCCGCAATCGTTGTATCCGAGATAAATGAAAGATTATCACCAAACATCGAACCGCCCATAACCGAGCCGATACAAAGTGCCATATCAAATCCAGATGCCTTGGATACGGACACTGCGATCGGCGTGATCAATGTAATTGTCCCAACCGACGTTCCCATGGCAACCGACACAAAACAGGCTACCACAAATAATACCGCAACTGAAAATCTCGCCGGAATCAGTGACAACATGAAATATGCCACACTTTCCGCACTGCTTCTTCCTACCACTCCGACAAATGCCCCCGCTGTCAGGAAGATTAGAAGCATTGTAATAATATTCTTATCCGCAAGTCCCTGTGCCATAATTTCCAGTTTCTCGTCAAAACTCACCTTACGATTCTGCAGACACGCCACCAGAATTGCCGCAAGAAATGCGATAATGATCGGGACATTATAGAATCCCATCGGAATCTTCATCACATATTCGAATAAAATTCCAAGTCCCAGATAGATACACAAAAATACGCCGATTGGCAGTAATGCTATTGTATTTCCTTTTTTCATTCTTTATCCTCTCATTCTTTCCAATAAACTTTTATGAACATTTCTTGTTCTTCCTTCGGCTTTTTCTACCCGATTCCTCCAAGTACAATTCCAAGAATTAACACAATAAAACATACCGGAACATAAAAATATTTACATACCGTATGATACCATGATACATATGGTTTCTCTCTTCCGGTATTGACCTGTTTTTCCACAAATGCCTTGCCACATACCCAGAAGAACATGATTCCCGCAAGTCCGGCTCCGAGCGGACAGATATAGATAGACAGTACGTCCATCCAGTCTGATACAATCCCCTGGATCAGGAGTGACACGACCACTCCCACGATCCCCGTAAGTGCACATGCCGGAACTCTTCCAAGCTTTAACTTCTCCTGCACTGTAGCAATCGGAGCCTCGTACAGATTGATCAGCGAAGTCATACCTGCAAGCAATACTGCGACAAAGAAGATGATCGCGATCAGCCATCCCCCAGGCATTCCTTTGATCAGATTCGGAAGGAAGATAAAGAGAAGTCCGGGACCTCCCTGATCCAACTGCGCTCCCGTTGTTGCCATCGCCGGAATGATAACGAGTGCGGCAAGAATTGCTGCAATCGTATCAAATAATGCAACTCTTCCTGCAGAAGCCGGAATGTCCTCTTCATCCGAAAGATAAGATCCATAGATCAATGTTCCATTTCCTGCTACCGACAGGGAAAAGAATGCCTGACCAAGTGCAAAGATCCACGTTGCCGGATCTTTGAATGCCTCTGGATCTACTCTGAAAATATAACGGTATCCTTCACTTGCTCCCGGCTGGAATCCGACATAGATTCCCAGAATCACGAACAATGCGAAAAATATCGGCATCATGATCTTATTTGCTTTTTCAATGCCGCTTCCGACACCTAACATCAGAATCAGCATACAGGCCACAAGCGCAAGTATCTGCCATATATTATTACCAAATGCTGACGCCATCTTACCAAATGCCGCCCCGAATTCATCCACATTTTCAGGCGAAAGTGTTGCTCCTGTAAATGTTCCAACAGCATATCTTAGGATCCACCCCATTACAACCGTATATCCGATCGCCATGGCAAGTGATCCGAATACAGGGATCATCCCCAGTGCTTCTCCGACTTTTCTCTTTTCTTTTTTCTCACAGGCAATTCCAAATGCATCGATTGGACCGGCCTTTGCCGCACGCCCAAAACTCATCTCCCCGATCACTCCCGTCGAACCGATCAGTATTACAAATATAAAATATGGTATCAGAAATGAACCGCCTCCATACAATGATACTCTTGTTGGGAACATCCAGATATTTCCCATACCGACCGCTGAACCGATACAGGCACAGATAAATCCCCATCTGCTGCTAAATGATTCTCTTTTATTCATAATTTTCCCTCTCCAGCCATTAGGGACGGGGTTTTTGGTCTTTTTACTGCCCCTGCCGGCTCAAAATATTCCATACACATGGTAGATTTCTCTATTTTAGCATGATTGCTATAAAAACGTCAAAAAAAAGGGGATATAAACTTATCCCCTTAGTGTCGCTACCATCCTTTTCGGCATTGCAAGTACATCCAGTGCTTCCTCTATCGATCTGGTACAGATATCAACATTTGCAATCAGTCTTCCATACGCACCTTCCGCCTCTATAATTCCAACACTGAGTTCTGCTATCCTGCACATAGGCAGGTCATTCCGTCCGTTTCCTACTGCAATACACCGTTTCCCACCCAGTTGCTCTATGATTTTTCTTTTTTCTTCTGCTGCCGCATTACCAGGAAATGTCTGTATCTTTAACGGTAGTCCTTCACATATCTTTCTCGCAGTTCCATGTGTATCTGCTGTCAGAACATAAATCTCATATATTCCACTTAGCTTTTTCAGCCGTTCCTTTACACTTTCGGGTATTATGCCGTCTTTCGCAATAGTTCCGTTATAATCCAGAATCAGATATTTCAGATCCATCGTTTTATATCCGGGAATTTCTATTCTCATACGTTCTCCTTTACTCTTACATATACTGTATCTGCTCTCTTGCAGGTTCGGATGACGGATGCTCAAAGAATGTCTTTGTGTCTGTCACTTCCAGTACTCTTCCCTGATCCATAAAGATAATCTGATCTGCAATTCTTTTTGCCTGTGCCAGATTATGTGTTACGATCACAAATGTATATTTTCCCTTTAATTCCAGAAGTGTCTCTTCTATCGCAATGGTATTCTTCATATCAAGCGCAGAACACGGCTCATCCAACAGCAGAATTTCCGGATTCACACACAAACTTCTTGCTATGGCAAGACGCTGTTTCTGTCCACCGGATAATTTTTTTGCAGACTTCTTCAGTTGGTCTTTTATTTCATCATATAGTCTTGCTTTCTGCAGACACTCTCTGGTGATCCGCTCTATTTCTCCGGCTTCTCTAATTCCATGATATTTCAGGACGTATGACAGATTCTTCTCTATACTGTACGGAAATGCGATCGGCTGTTGAAATACCATTCCGATTCTGGTTCTTAATACTTCCGTTGAAAGTCCTTTAATGTCTTCGCCGTCAAGAATGATCTTTCCTTTATAAAAGCCGCCCTCCTCTTCTATCATTCGGTTTAATGTCTTTAAAAATGTTGTTTTTCCACAGCCGGATTGTCCTACGATTGCCGTAATCTTTCCTTCCGGTATCGTAAGACTGATATCATGCAATATCTCCTGTCTGCCGAATCCACAACTTATCTGTTCTATCGTTAACATATCAGTAATCCTTTCGTATATAAGTAATACATTTACATATGATCTGTATGAGCAGTAAGAATAACATCAGTACGAACGCCGTTCCATATGCATAATCCAGAGAAAATCCATTATTTACCAGCATATACAGATGATACGGCAATGACATAAATGGATCCGTAAGTTTTCCCGGAACATCTGCGACCATAACCGCACCCGTATACAAAATCGGTGCAACCGCTCCCATTCCGTATGCCATTCCAAGCGCCACCGTTCCAAGCAATTCCACTGCACAGACCGGAAGAATTAATCGTATGACCGCATATTCTCTGGACATTCCAAGTGCCAGTGAATTCTTCATGTATTCTGTTTCCTTTTCTTTCAGTATCTTTTCTGCACGGATTGCAATAAACGGCACGATCATAACAGCCACACAAATAGCTGAACATAAGAGACTTCTTCCCAGACCAAATTGATAGATCAACAATGTATAGCCGACCAGTCCGAACAGAATAGAAGGAATTCCGGACAGTCCTGTAATGCAGGCACTGATTACATGGTAAAATATACTTTCCCTTGTATAAAACACAAGATAAACAGCCACACCGATTCCGATGATTCCCCCCATGAGTGCCGAAAGTGCGCCAAGATAGATAGATCCCATCAGTGCCGGATAGATTCCACCTGCTGTTCCAAGCGGTACCCCCGCCGGCTTATCCAGAATAAACGAAAGACTCATCACATTCTTTCCCTTCCAGAAGATATACAGGAATAAGAACAACGTCACTGCAATTGTAAGAATTCCAAGGATCCCTGCCAGGATGCGTATCACATACTTTGTCAGTTTATTTTTCATGTTCTGCAAACCTCCTCTTCAACAACTGCCCTGCCAGTGTCACTACAACAAGTATCACAAGCAGCACAAGATTTGCCACATAAAGCACCGACAGATGTATACTTCCGTATTCAATGCTTCCCATCTCAAGAGCTGTCAGCGCCGGAAGCGTCTGCCCGCGTCCCAACAGCTTCGGGAAAATTGCAGAATTACCGATCACCATCATTACTGCCATCGTCTCCCCAAGCGCACGTCCGAATGCCATCATCGCACTTGCTACAATTCCCGGCCGGATTGCCGGAAGTATCACTTTGATCAACACATATTCTCTTGATAAGCCAAGTGCCAGTCCGGATTTTTCATATGTCCGTTTTGCATTTACTAATGATTCCTGACATGTCGATACAACATACGGCAGAAGCATGATTCCCAGTACAATACCTGCCACCAGTACACACTGTCCCGCTGCCATCTTCAGATATTTTACAAATGCTTTTACCAGCACGGTTAATCCGATAAAGCCAAAGATTACCGATGGAATACCTGCTACCAGATCTATAAAGGCCAGGCAGACAGATGCAAGTTTCTTTGGCATGAAAAAAGTAAGAAAGCAGGCACATGCCACTCCCAATATCATCGCAAACAGTACTGCCAGTCCGGACACATACAAAGTACCTGTAACAGCCGGGAGAAGACCATACTGCGGGGCCGCACTTACCGGACGCCATTCCGATGACGGCAGAAACATTTTGATTCCTACTTCTCTTAATGCCGGAATACTTTCCATCAAAATATGTATCAGCATAATCCCCATCAGTGCCGCTACCACAAAAGCAATCATATATATCAAGACTTTACAAAATGTATTTGCTATTTTTCTGTACATAACAAAGTCCTTTCTTGCATACTTTGGTAAAAAAAAGGATGTATCTATACGACACACCCTTTTTCATATTTTTCTATTTCATTGGAATGAATCCCATATCTTCTACAGTCTTTTGTCCTGTCTCTCCAAGGATAACATCCAGGAATGCCTGCTGAACATCTGTCGGATCCCCTGAACCAACGATCAAAAGTGGTCTCTGGATAATGTAAGAACCATCAATGATATTTTCTTTTGTCGGCTCTACACCATTTACCTTCAGAGTAACTACTTTACCGGCGTTCTGATTTGCAACACCAAATGATGCATATCCGATTGCATATTTGTTATCAATGATATCCTGTACCAGTTCTCCCATAGAAGATGCCTGAATTGCTTCGCTGGATACCTCTGTATCACCCATGATGTTCTTCTGGAATACTTCATGTGCCCCACCATTGATATCACGTGTGATCACTACGACCTTTTCATCAGGAAGAGAAGGATCAAGATCCTTCCATGTTGCATATTTACCTGAGAATAATGAAACGATCTGCTCTGTTGAAAGATCATCCAGAACACCTGTTACAGGGTTTTCAGGATTAACAGCGATTGTTAATGCATCAATACCTACCTGATATTCTTTTTCGTCTTTAATTGCTTCTTTTTCCTCATCTTTTACACTTCTTGCCACCATACCAAATGTAGAAGTTCCATCGATGACTGCTTTTGTTCCCTGTCCGGATCCACCTGCTGATACATAGATTGCAATGTCTTCTTTTGGAAGTGATGAATCATATGCATCCCATGTTCCATATGTGTCGAAGAAATCTGTCGCAATCGATGTAATAACCGGTGCTAATGTAGATGATCCGTTAAATAAGATCTGGTTACTCTCTGTTTTCTTCTCTGTGCTCTCTGTCTTCTTTGTATCCCCAGAGTCAGAAGATGCCTTTTTGTCTGATCCACATCCTACAGCCATTGATGCAACCATGGCTGCCGCAAGAAGGACAGACATCAATTTCTTTTTCATAGATATTTTTCCTCCCATTAATAAATTTTATCTATATTGAATAGTATAGACTTGAATCCAATTATTTTCAAATTGATAATGCCTATAAGCGCATCCACTTATAGGCATTATCAATATATTTATGTAAGTTTTTTCGGAATTTTGCCTTACTCTTTCAATTCTACCTTAGATTGCATCCAACGCATTCGAAATATCTGCAATCAGATCCTCTTTATCTTCCAGACCAAGACTGATACGAATCAGTTCCGCCGGTACTCCTGCCTCTTTTAACTGTTCATCCGTCATCTGTCTGTGTGTAGACGTTGCCGGATTCAGACAACAGGTTCTTGCATCTGCTACATGCGTCTCGATCGCACCAAGCTTTAATGTCTTCATGAAGATAGACGCTGCTTCTCTTCCACCTTTTAATCCGAACGATACAACACCGCATCCTCCGTTTGGAAGATATTTCTGTGCTCTTTCATAATATTTATCAGACGGAAGTCCAGAATAGTTCACATATGCTACCTTTGGATGTGCTTCCAGGAATTCTGCGACTGCCTGTCCGTTCTCTACGTGCTTCGGCATACGTACATGCAGAGATTCCAGACCAAGGTTTAAAATGAATGCATTCTGTGGTGACTGCATAGATCCGAAGTCACGCATCAGCTGAGCCGTACATTTGGTAATGAATGCACCTTCTTTGCCGAATTTCTCCGCATATGTAATTCCATGATAGCTTTCATCCGGTGTGCAAAGTCCCGGATATTTATCTGCGTGTGCCATCCAGTCAAAGTTGCCGCTGTCTACGATTGCACCGCCAAGTGCAGCTCCGTGTCCGTCCATATATTTTGTAGTCGAATGAGTTACAATATCTGCTCCCCATTCAAACGGCCTGCAGTTGACCGGTGTCGGGAATGTGTTATCTACGATAAGCGGCACACCATGTGCATGTGCCACTTTGGCAAATAATTCAATATCTAGTACGGTAAGTGCCGGGTTGGCAATCGTCTCTCCGAACATAACTTTTGTGTTCGGCTTAAATGCTTCATTTAACTCTTCTTCTGTTGCATCCGGTGACACGAATGTTACATCGATTCCCATCTTTCTCATCGTTACATCGATCAGGTTAAATGTTCCACCGTAAATGGATGAAGATGCTACAATGTGATCTCCGCACTCACAGATATTAAACAGTGCGAAGAAATTGGCTGCCTGTCCGGATGAAGTCAGCATCGCTGCCGTTCCACCTTCCATCTCTGCAATCTTTGCCGCAACCATATCATTAGTCGGATTCTGCAATCTGGAATAAAAATATCCTGACGCTTCCAGATCAAATAATTTTCCCATATCTTCACTGGTTGCATATTTGAATGTTGTTGACTGTACGATCGGAATCTGTCTTGGTTCTCCGTTTCCCGGAGTATATCCGCCCTGTACACATTTTGTTCCTATTCTGTATTCATTCATGAATTTTCCTCCTTAGTGCATGTTTTTTCACGCACTCGCTAAATCATACCTTTTTAGTATACTTTAGCACTATACCGAGGAAATTTCAAGGAAAGATAATAAGACTAATTTATCGTCTTCTCAAATCATACAATGGGTTCTTGCCGAAGAACATGGGAATAAAGGAAAAACTGCCAAACGTCTTGGCATAAGCAGAAGCACTCTCTGGAGAATGTTGAAAAAATAAAAAAAGAATCACAAACGGAAGAGGATGAAGTAATACGCCCCTCGTCTAATTAACAGGGAACATATTACTTCATCCTCTTCCACCTGTGATCCTTTTTATTTCATATTCATATTATTTACTCGATCGCATCCGTCTCAATCACAAATTTTACATTACCATCCATTGCTTTATCCTTACCGCTGAATGTACTATATTTGCAATTTTCTGATGTCAGTACATCGATTCTGTCAAGTACATCACCAAGTTCATCTTCCACGGTGCTCTTCAACTTACTTGTTCCTTCTTTGTCAAATTTCGCCATGCCTTCTGCAAGTTCTTTTGCCCCTGACTGAAGTTCGGAAGCTCCGCTTCTGAGTGCACTGCTGTTAGCCGCAAGTGTTGCAGATCCGGAAGACATCTGGCTTCCCAATGTATTCAGTCCGCTTGCCAACTGATTCGTTCCACTCTGAAGTGTATTGACACCGGCTACTAATGTCGGACTGTTGGATTTCAGTTTATTTGCACCGCTTACCAGGGAATCATTGTATCCGCTTAACTGAGCGAATCCTTTATTCAATGCTGTGATTCCCCGGATTGCTGTCGGGAACTGAGCGGATGTTGCATTATTCAATGTTGCCAGATTGCTGTGCAGTGTTCCGATCGCACTGTTCAGTCCCTGCATACCTGCATTTAACTGATCTACACTTCCTGTCAGTGTACTTAACTGTCCTGCCTGTGCAAGAACACCTTCTGCATCTTCGATACTCTTCAACTGTTTTTTCAATTCCGGAAGAGCTTTTAACAATGCTTCTGAAGATTTCTGCAATGTAGCTGCATTTGTCATGATCGTTGCAGCACCGGCTTTTAATGAATCTACATCTATTGTCGGCATCTTTGTAGTATCAATGCCTGTTAACTCTTTGAGATTCTGTACGGAATCTGTGGAAGCCTTTGCACTCTTCAGTGCAATGATCGAACTCTGTAATTGTTTTGCTTCTTCGGAATTCTTATCTGAGATTCCTGCATACTTTGCTTCCAGTGTTTTTATGGATGCTGCAATAGAATCGGAACTGTTCTTCGCTGCTGTCTTTGCAGCCTTAATCGTCTGATTATCAGAAGCAACTACCTCATTGATATTCTTGCATGCATTCTGTAATGCTGTCTGAGCTGCATCTATATTTTTCAAGGATTCCTGCATACTCTGTAATGTCTGGCCGATTGTTGTAAGTGGTTTTTCGATACCTTCCGTAAGTGTTCCGCTTAATGTCTTCGTCTCTTTCATCAGCGTATTTCCGGTTGTTACCATAGAATTTACCTGAGACATCAGACTCTTTACTTCTTCTGTTCCAAGTGCTGCTTTCATCTGTGCAGTTCCTGCCGCCAGTGCTTTGGATGCTGCCTGAAGGTCTTCTGTCGTTGCACCCTTACCATCTGTTGCAGCTTCAAGCTGTGAGATAGCGCTTTGTACCTGCTTCAGTCCTGTACTTAACTGTGTCAGCTGTGAAGCTCCGGCTGCCAGCTGCTTCTCGCCGTCTACATAACTGCTCACACCGTCTGCAAGTGTATTCACACCACTTGTATAATCCTGTACACCTTTGACAACTTTGTTTACACCATTCACATACTCTGTGACGCTGCCATTCAGCTCTCCGTTAGAACCAAGGTATTTCTGGATGCCGGCGTTCAATGTATCAACGCCTTCTGTATAGCTGTTCACACCATCTGCAAGTGTTCCTGCTCCATCTGCAAGTGTATCGGAACCACTTACTAACTGAAGTGCCGCATCCTCCAGATCATCCAGAGCGTTCTGAAGATCATCTACATTTACGATACTGTCCATATCCACATCATCTAACAGATCAGATAATGCAACAGTATAAGTAGAAGACATTGTAAAATCTTTTACATCTGCTTCAATACTTAAGCTTTCCGGAATCGTAACTTTGTCACTTTCTTCACTGCTTAAGTTCAGGCTGTCTTTTAATCCCGGCATTCCGAATCCGACCACGATATTCTTATTTCCATCGGAAATAATCTTGCCGTTATCAATCGTTACATTGCTGAATGTCTCATTCGGAAGTATCATACCTGTCATCATGACGAATGGTGTACATACTTCTGTATCTTTTCCGTCTACAGATACATTCTTCTTTTCATTATTCTTATAATCCACTGTGATCTTCAGGTGTCCGCTCTTTCCTTTTAACTCAGATGGTTTCATCTCTTTTCCATCCAGGTAATATTTTAATTTAACAGATACCGGAAGTTTCTTATCTGTCGTTCCCTGATAATAGATGTCCTCACCGTCTGTAGCCCAGGTCAGTTTATCTCCATCTGACGTATATTTTTCATCACCTTTTACATTCTTGATATCGCTCAGTGTACTCTCGTCTTCCAGATCTCCGGATACACTTCCTGAATTCTTAAGCCAGTTGGATACCGTTACTTTATCTGTCTTGCCGCTTGCTTTAGCATTCACATATACCGTCTCTTCTTTATATACCTCGCTGTTCGAAGTTCCATTTGCTGCGAAAGCTGGTGTCACACCCATCATCACTGACATTCCGACTGCTACAGATGCTGCAATTTTTCGTTTCATTTTTCTGTTCTTATTCATAATTCCTGCTTCCTTTCTTAATTATCATGGATTGTTAATAACAGGTTACTTTGCTTCACTTGTCTGTGCTTTTGCCTTTTTCCCAAGAAATCCGATGGATGTCTTGCAGATTAATTTGTCAAATATCATGAACATTGCCGGCAATACCAGAAGCACGACTACCATACTGATAATGGCTCCTCTTGCAAGCAATGTACAAATCGAACCGATCATTTCAACCTGAGAATAGCAGGCAACTCCGAATGTTGCAGCAAAGAAGCTAAGTCCACTGCTGATGATGGACGGCATACTCGTTTTATGTGCAATGCTGATTGCTTCCATCTTATCTTTTCCACGGCTTCGTTCTTTCTGATATCTTGTCGTCATCAGGATTGCATAGTCAACGGTTGCTCCTAACTGGATCGCACCGATAACGATACTTGCCACGAACGGAAGGCTGACTCCCTGATAGTACGGGATTGCCATATTGATCATGATCGCAAATTCAATAACCGCTACCAGGATTACCGGCAGTGAGATTGATTTGAAAATGATCAGAATGATTACAAATATAGCTGCGATCGAGATAATATTTACATTAACCAGATCAACATCTGTAACATCCTGCAGGTCTTTCATCAAAGGTGCCTCTCCGATGACCATTCCCGACTTATCGTAGGATTTTACGATCTTATCTATCTTTTTGATCTGTGTATTTACCGGATCTGTTGCGGATTCATATTTCGTACTGACGAATGCCAGTTCATAATTCTTACTCTGCATCATCTTACGGACATCCTTTGGGATCATGGAATCCGGTACGCTAGGACCGATCAGTGAACTCATGCTGATGGTCCATTTTACACCTTTTACTTTATCAATCTTCTTGAACATCTGCTGCTTATCTTTGGCACTCATGTTCTTATCCATCATGACGATGTGCATGTTACTTGTACCAAAGTCATCTTTTACTTTTTTGATCGATACATTACTGTTCAGTGTTGCAGGAAGTGAATCTGCAATGTTGTAGTAGATCTTTGTATGATTATTACCGTAAATTGCAGGAAGTAATAATACAAGAAATGCTACGATCCATACTTTATAATACTTTGTGATAAAAGCGGATGGACGATCCATGTTGCTTAACAGTAATTTGTGTCTTGTCTTTTCAATCGGCTTATCAAATACAAGGATCAGTGCCGGCAGGATCGTTACACAACAGATAACGCCGATCACAACACCTTTCGCCATTACAATACCAAGGTCACGTCCGAGTGCAAATGTCATAACACACAGTGCGATGAATCCGGCTACGGTAGTAACGGAACTTCCGACTACTGATTTGAATGTGTTGGCAATCGCATGCCCCATGGCTCTTTCTTTCTCGCCAGGGAATCTCTTCTTATTCTCTTCATAACTATTCAGAAGGAAGATGGAATAATCCATCGTTACACCAAGCTGCAGGACTGCTGTCAATGCCTGTGTGATATAAGAAGTTTCACCAAGTATAATATTACTTCCAAGGTTATACAGAATCGCAAGTCCGATACTTAACAGGAACAGAAACGGAACAACAAATGATCCTGATGTAATCTCCAGAACTACCAGACTCAGAAGTGCTGCAATTACTACATAGATTGGAAGTTCTTTCATTGCAATGTTCTTAATATCTGTAACGATACCTGTCATACCGCTGATGAAACACTGTTTATTCGCAATCTTACGAAGCTGTGTCAGTGCCTCCATGGAATTATCGGATGATGTCGTATCATCGAACAATACCAGCATCATCGTGGCATCTCCATTGATAAACGCTTTTCTGATATCTTTTGGGATCATCTCAGTCGGAAGACTGATATCTGCCACATCGTCATACCAGAGTACATCCTGTACATGTGGCACTTTCTCAAATTCTTTTTCCAGCTTCTGTACGTCTTTCATATCCATGTTCTCAACCGCGACCATGGAGAACGCACCCATTCCAAATTCATCTACCAGTATATCCTGCCCTTTTACCGTCTCCAGGTGATCCGGCAGGTAACTCAGCAGGTCATAATTTACTTTTGTCTTTGCG
>OGRN01002056.1_pt1 | contig 16046 bp, 15 predicted proteins | sample 1553401 | NCBI WGS metagenome assembly OGRN01 (sample SAMEA2580096, study PRJEB22360) | human gut metagenome | biome: human gut; feature: human-associated habitat; material: faeces | place: Denmark | collected 2008/2010 | reverse complement strand
AAATAAACTTGTAAAGATGACTAGTCATCTTTACAAAATATATTATACGAGGAGAATAATCACAGTAACCACAATAGCAGCAATCACATCATAAATATAAGCATATTTCAAAGCTTTTTTAATACGTTCTTTTTGATTTGCACCTTTATTTTGAGAAACAAAAGTAGAAATCCCTAATGCCATTGCAATAAAAGGCATATTAAAGAACATGTATAACTTTCTCGCAGCTGTGTGTCCAGCAATAATTAAATAACCTAAGTTATTGATTCCATATTGTAATATCACTGAACCCGCTGAAACAATACAGCTCATCAATCCCATTGAAAAACCTTGTCCTAATAGTTCTCTATAGAGATCTTTATCCATTTGAAAATGTTTCTTTTCAGGTAATAAAACACGTGTTTTTTTGATGATATAAATGATGCATAAAATAACTGATATTCCTTGTGAAATAACCGTAGCAACTGCTGCTCCTCTAATCCCCATTTGAAATTGAGTAATAAAAAGAATATCTAAACCTACATTTAATACTGATGAAATAATCAAAAATATAAGTGGCATCATACTATTCCCAATAGCTCTTAATAACCCAGCACATAAGTTATAAGCAAACATTACAATAATAAACAAAACAATAAAGAAAATATAACTGTACGCTTCATCAATAATTTCAATTGGTGTATTCAATATATTCAATAATGGTCTTAAAAAAACAAGACCAATAAGCGTTAAAACAACAGAAACAATAATACCTATCACAATCGAACTAGCAACTGATTTCTTTAATAATGTTTCATCTTTCGATCCATAACTTCGTGCAGTCACAATTGATAACCCATTGCCAATTCCTAATGCAAAACCAACCAGTAAATCATAAATTGCTGCACATGAACCAATTGCTGCCAAAGACACATCGCCTAAGTATTGCCCAACGATCATTGTATCAACAGTGTTATATAATTGTTGAAAAATATTAGATATCAATAATGGGATAGCAAAGATAACCAATGATTTAAATATGGGGCCATGAATTAAATCAACATCAAAATTCACAAATTTCTTTTTTTGAATATCCATCATCCATCTATTCCGTTACATTCTTGTTATAGAGTTCTACTAATGTGAAGATCCCATTTTCATATTCAAACTTTAAAATACAGCAATTATAAAATCTTTCTTTTTTAAGAACCTTAGCATACTGTTCAAATGCACGATAAAACTGCGCACATGCAGCTCCATGAGAAACAGCTAAAACAACTTTATGATCATCTTGATTCATAATATCAGTTAATGTTTTCACCATTCTTTCTCTTAATTCCATCTCACTATCACCACCAAATTGTTTAAAGAAATCACCATAAGGTAGTTTTGGATTTAAACATTCATCTTTTCCTTCAAATGCTCCAAAGTTCCATTCCTTTAAACCTTTGACTCTTGTATAAGGCATTTTCCCATCTGTGACAATTTCTAAAGTATCGCAGGCTCTTTCTGAAGTTGATGAATAAGCGTGATCAAAAGTAATCTGATTATCTTTAAAGTATTCACTTGCAATCTTTGCTTGTTTGATACCAAGTTGTGTTAATGGGGCATCACACCATCCTTGAATTTTATGCTGTAAATTAAATAATGTCTGTCCATGTCTCATTAAATATAATGTTTTTTTCATAATTATTATTCTCCTTTACACATCCATTTTACTCAATTATATTAAAAAAGTACAATATTAATATTGAAATCTGCTATAATGAAATAGAATAGTGAAAGGAGAAATATATGATTGAATTTGAACAACTTATCCATCTTATTGCTTTTGATGAATACAAAACATTATCTCGGGCTGCTAAAGAATTACATATCTCTCAACCTGTTTTGACACGTTCTATGCAAAAGCTAGAAGAAACACTAGATTTAACACTATTTGAACGTACAAAAAATAGAATGTATTTAAACGCAACTGGATTACTTGCGGTAGAACTTGCCAAAAGAATTATCAGTGATACAAAAAGCATGAAAACACAGTTAAGAGAATTTAATAGAAAGCAGCATACTATCTCGATAGGAACATGTGCTCCAGCTCCACAAATCTATCTCAATCAAAAAGTATCAAGATTTTATCCTGATAAAACGGTTTCTAATGAAATTAAAGATATCAATATACTCATAGATGGTCTCAAAGATCATACATACACCTTTATTATTATGCCTTATGAAATTGAAGATGATGATATTGAAAGCATTATGTTCATGGAAGAACAGCTTTACTTCTCACTCCCTCATGATCATCATTTGGCACATCAAAAAGCCATTTCCTTAAAAGAAATGGATGGAGAAAAAATGTTATTGATGTCTAATATTGGTTTTTGGAATCAAATGCATAATGAAACAATGCCAAATACCAAATTTCTCATTCAACAAGATCGAAGTGTTTTTTATGATCTCATCGAATTATCATCTTTACCTTCTTTTACATCAGATTTTAGCATGAAATATGATGGTATCCCACCAAATAGAGTTATTATTCCCATTACTGATAAAGAAGCTCATGCAACATTTTACTGTTGTTATTTAAAAGAAAATGAATCTCAATTGAAAGCATTTCTTTATACATTAAATAAGTAGATCTATTTAATGAAAAGTTCATGATGTACAGAAAAGATCACAGTCCATATCAATAGACTATGATCTTTTTTAATAGAATGACTTATAACAAAGTCATATATATTCTTTTTATTCTTCTTTACTTGATTCAAATTGTGACTGATATAAATCAGCATAGAATCCACCCTTAGCAAGCAATGATTCATGATTCCCAAGTTCCACAATATCGCCATCTTTCATGACAATAATTGTACTTGCATCTTTAATGGTAGATAAACGGTGAGCAATAATAAAACTTGTTCTTCCTTCCATTAACTTATCCATACCTTTTTGAATTAAAACTTCTGTTCTTGTGTCAACTGAAGAAGTCGCTTCATCAAGAATTAATATTTTAGGATCAGCTAAGAATGCTCTGGCAATTGTTAATAATTGTTTTTGCCCTTGAGAAATGTTGCTTGATTCCTCATTAATAATTGTTTCATAACCATCTTCTAGTGTATTAATAAAATGATCAGCATAAGCCAGTTCACAAGCTTTTATCATTTCTTCATCAGTTGCATCCAGTTTTCCATATTTTAAGTTTTCTTTAATTGTTCCACCAAATAACCAAGTATCTTGTAAAACCATTCCAAACAAACTTCTTAAATCACTTCTTGAGAAATCTTTAATATCATGACCATCAATCAAAATAGATCCACTATTTAATTCATAGAAACGCATTAATAATTTAACAATCGTTGTTTTTCCTGCACCAGTTGGTCCAACAATTGCAACACTTTGACCAGCATGGACATGCATTGAGAAATCATTAATAATTGTCTTATCAGGATTATAACCAAAGTTGACATTATTGAATGTGACACTTCCATCTATTTTTTGAATATCTTCGTGTTCTACAACTGGTGTTTCTTTAGACAACTCTTCTTCATCTAAAAATTCAAATACACGTTCAGCAGCTGCTGCAGTTGATTGAAGCTGATTCATAATTTGAGCAAGTTGTGTAATTGGTTGATTAAATTGTCTTACATATTGAATAAATGCCTGAATATCTCCAATTGAAATAGATCCTCCTGTTGCCAAGAAGCCCCCTAATAAACACACACCAACATAACCAATGTTTCCAACAAAAGTTGTTAATGGCTGTAATAAACCAGAAAAGAATTGAGATTTCCATGCAGACTCATACAAATCATCATTGTAAACAACAAATTTCTCTACTGATTCTTCTTCACCATTAAATGCCTTCACAACCTGATGAGCACCATACATTTCTTCAATATGACCATTCACATTTCCTAAACTCTCTTGTTGTTTAAAGAAATATTTCTGTGTTCTCTTCATAATGATTCCCATTAAAGCCATTGATACTGGTAATACACATAATGCCATTAAAGTCATTGGAATACTAATCGTTAACATCATAATTAATATACCTATTACAGTAACAACTGAAGTGACAATCTGTGTCATACTTTGATTTAATGACTGGGCAATCAAATCAACATCATTTGTAACACGAGATAATGTATCACCACTTGAATGCTTATCAAAATAACTTAATGGCAAGCGATCCATTTTTTCAGAAATGGCTTTTCTAAAATCATAAGCAACTCTTTGTGAAATACCAGAAGTTAAGAACCCTTGAATATAATTCAGTAATGCACTTAACAAATAAATACAACCTAAGAAAATCAATATCTCTGCAATAGCACCAAAATCAATACCACCAGTATTTGAGATTTTCGAAATAATACCTTCACTTAATTTATCAGTTGCCTTAGCTAAAATCTTTGGTCCAAAGATAGCAAAGACAGTTGATCCAGTCGCAAAAATAATAATAAATATAAATTTAACATAATAAGGTTTTAAGTAAGCAAATAATTTTTTTAGTGTTCCTTTAAAGTCCTTAGCTTTTTCTGTGGCATGTCCACCATGTCCCATTGGTCCTCTAGGCATCTGCTAATTCCTCCTTTGAAAGTTGAGAATAAGCAATCTCTTGATAAACTTGACAATCTTTCATAAGTTCTTCATGAGTTCCTTTTCCAACTATTTTTCCTTTATCCAAAACAATGATCTGATCAGCATCCATAATAGATGCAATTCTTTGACCAACAATTAAAATTGTGTTTTGTGTTTTTTCTGTTAGCTTACTTAATTCTTTTCTTAAAATAGCATCAGTTTTAAAATCTAATGCCGAGAAACTATCATCAAAAATTAATATCTCAGGATTTTTTGCCAAAGCTCTTGCAATAGCTAAACGTTGTTTTTGTCCTCCTGAAACATTTGTTCCACCTTGTGAAATCTCTTCACTTAAACCTTTTGGTTTATCATCAACAAACTCGCTCGCCTGGGCAATACGAATAACTTCATTTAAATCTTCATCACTTGCATCACGTGCACCATATTGAAGATTAGAGCGAATTGTACCTGAGAAAAGAACACCTTTTTGTGGAACAACACCAATTAATTCTCGTAAATCATGTTGTTTCACTTTTCTAACATCAACTCCATCAACGAGAATTTCACCTTCTGTAACATCATAGAAACGAGGAATCAAATTAATTAATGTTGATTTTCCTGATCCTGTTGAACCAATAAAAGCAGTTGTTTGACCAGGTTTAGCTGTAAAGTTAATATCACTTAAAACAGCTTCATGGGCACCAGGGTATTGGAAAGTTACATTTTTGAATTCCACTAAACCTTTTTTGCTTGCATAGAAATCTTCTGCAACATCAGGATCTTTAATTTTTAATTCTGTTGATAAAACATCATAAACTCTACCTGCTGCAACACTGGCACGTGGAATCATGATGAAAATCATTGCAATAAATAAGAATGACATAATGATATTCATTGTATATTGAATAAAAGCCATCATTTCACCAATTGCAATATTTCCTAAATCCATTTGCTTTGCTCCAACCCAAACAACAAGAACAGCTGCAATATTCATAATAAACATCATAATTGGCATTAAGGTTGCCATAGCACGATTCACAAATAAATTAACTTTTGTTAAATCATCATTTGCACCATCAAAACGTTCCTCACTATGTTTTTCATTACCAAATGCTCGAATAACAAGAACTCCTGTTAAATTCTCTCTCATTGTTAAGTTCAATCTATCAATTAAGGATTGAATAACTTTGAATTTAGGCATAACCACTTTGATTAAGATGAATAAGACAACACTAATCACAATCAAAATCATAAAGATAATCCATGTCATTGATGTTGAATGTGTTAAAGCTTTGTATAAAGCTCCAATTCCCATCATAGGTGCAAATAATACAATTCTAAGTAACATAATCACGAGCATTTGAACTTGCGTTATATCATTTGTTGTACGCGTAATTAATGAAGCTGTTGAAAACTTATTAAATTCTGTATTTGAAAAACTCTCTACTTTCTTGAAAACAGCCTTCCTTAAATCTCTAGCAACACCGGCCCCAACACGAGATGATAGGAATGCTGAACTCATCGCTGCAATAGAACCAATTAAGGCAATACCTAACATAATTAAACCAGATTTAAGTATATAATCTGATTGAATTTTATCGACATCAGCGCCCAATCCAATATACTCTGTTTTCACACCATTACCAGCAGCAATTAACATTGTTGTTTCACCCATGGCATCCATTTGTTCATCAATACTTTTTGTCATTTCTTTTTTTGCTTCTTCATCCATCATTGAAAAGACTTTATAAAGATCAGTACCTGCTGGTAAATTACCAAATCTTTCTTTGTATTCATCAGAATTTGGATCCATTGAATCAATAGAAGATACCATTAACATTGGTTTCACTAAAGCACTTTCTAATTGTTCATTTTGTTCTTTAGAAAGATCTTTTAATAAATAGGCATCTTTCAATTTTGGAAATGTTTCTTTGATATCATCATCTAAATCATTATAACTTGTGAATGTATAACTAGATTTAATGACTTCTTGTTGAGCATCATCAGCAAAAATCAAAAGATGTTGTAATGTTTCATCACTTAAAACATCAGCAACTGGGCTATCAAATCCACCTGCTTGAATTCCATTTGTAACTATCTTGCTCATATAATCAGGCAACGCTAACTCTGATTGAGATTGAATAAAGACAAACCCAATACAAAGAATAATTGGTAACCAAAATTTATAAGCAAATTTTCGCAACTTGATCATTCAATTTCCTCCTTTATATTTTTTTGAATTTTATGAATAACTTTTAATACAGATTCATATTCCTCATTTGTAATACCTTTACAAATAACCTCTTGATAATGATGAATTGCATTCTCCATATCATTCATAAGTTTTTCCCCTTTTTTTGATAAAACAATAGAATAAACTCTCTTATCATTTCTATCAACTTCTCTTTCAACCAACCCCGAATCAACCAAACGTTTTATTCTTACTGAAAGAGTCGCCTCTGTAATATGAAGATGTTTTGCAATTTCTTTTTGATTCATCTTTTTACCTTTTATCTTTTCGTTACTGCAAATATAACAATGTGTTTTATAATATTGTTCTTGAACATATTCAAATATTGTTAACGATTAGCAAATTGGATACTATTTAACAATTAAGAAATCTTTTTGAAGCTCAAATGAAACATTTACTACAAATAAGACACCATACTCCCTATCAAACAACCGAATCGATAGTGCACAGATATTAACATCAGAAATTTCGTCATGACTACTTACAAATCGGACGACCTTTGATTTACAAAGCCAGTCTGGGTTGGGATTCCAATTCAAGCAAGAACTTTTTAGCCGGAAGCCCGCCGCCGTAACCTGTCAACGAACGGTCACTACCGATCACCCGATGGCAAGGAGCGAATATCGATATGGAGTTTGCACCATTGGCATTGGCAACCGCACGGACTGCTTTGGACATACCGATACGCTGGGCCATTTCACCATAAGAAACTGTCTTTCCAAAAGGTATTTCCAGCAATTCGTTCCATACTGTTTTTTGAAAGTCCGTACCAACAAAGAGAAGCGGCACATCAAACTCTTTACGCTTTCCGGCAAAAAACTCGTCGAGTTGCCTTGCTGCTTTCTCAATTACTTCCGATGTACCTACCTCAAATTCGGAACACAGCATCCGTTTCAATCTCCGGTCTACATGATCACGATGTTTTTCTCCCTGCCAGTCACATAAACAAAGTTTGTCACCAAACGAACCGAGTAGCAACAGGCCGCAGGGCGATTCGTAACGCTGTACTTTGATAATATTTTTCTCTTTCTTCATAATAAACTTATACTAATAATTTATGCTTCTCATACGATGGCCTCACCCAACGCAGATAAACACCAAGCGAAGCCAGACAACAACCGGCTCCCACTCCATAGGCCACAGCCAATCCGGCACAGGAAGCGATAAAACCGGCCGAAAGCATCCCGATACCGACACCCAAATCAAAAGAGGTCAGATAAGTAGAAGTCGCCGTTCCACGCATATTATGTGGAGCGACATTGACAAAGAGGCATTGGAAAGCCGGAACCCCTACTCCATACCCGATACCGATCATCAAGGCGCAGACAAAGAAAACCCAAGACTGGTGGACAGTTGCAAACACGGTAAACGTCACCAACAAGCAGACCGCAGAACAGACCGATACCCAATGAATCTTCCCATGATCGACCAGCCTACCGGAGACCAGCCGCGACGTCCCCACTCCTACCGCCATATAAATAAAGAAATAGCCAGGATTGGCCACTTCTATTTCCTTTCCGTACAAAACGACAAAAGAAGTAATCATCCCATAAGGAATTGCAACCAGGATATAAGCGAGCGCAGCCGGCAACGCCTTCACCAGGATAAAACGGTCGAGGGAAAAATGCGGCCGCGGAACCTTTTCTCGCTTCGGATAGCGGATCAGGCAGACAGAACCGACCCCGATAAAAGCAGCCATCCAACCAATAAAGACAACCAGATTAAACCCACCTTTCCCATAGATGGCAACAGCTGCCAACGGAGCCAACGACATCGCCAAATTGATTGTCAGACCGTAAAATCCCATTCCTTCACCACGCCGGGAGGAAGGGATCACATCAATCGCAATCGTATTGCCGGCAACCGAAGTCAACCCCATAAAACCACCCTGAACGAAACGGACAGCCATAATAGTCAACATAGTCGTGGCAATCAGATACCCGCCGAACATGAAAGCAAAAACGAAGAAGGCGAAAAGATATAAAGGCTTACGCGAAAAGCAATCCACCAAAAAACCCGAAAAAGGCCGGACACAGAGCAGACCGATTGTATAACTGGACAACGCGATCCCCACATTTGCCGTACTGATCCCCAAAACTTCCACCAGATAGACCGGCATCGTCGGCATCAGCATATAGAAAGAGAAGTTCATCAGGAAATAAGAAATGCAACATTGCACAAAATTCCGATTCCATAATATGGGTTTACAATCTTTCATTTTATTCACGCCAGTTCACTCAATTCCAGCCAGCGCATTGTTTTTTCATCTATTTCTTCTATCACTTTTGCGATACGTTCGGATTTAGCCAACAGTTCGTCATTGCTCAACGTACCGCTGCTCATGGCCGTTTCCAACTCTGCTTTTTCGGCTTCAAGCAGAGGAATCTCGACCTCGAGCGCTTCAAACTCCTTGCGTTCCTTGAAAGTCAGTTTCTTTTTCTGCACCTTTTCAAGACGCGACGTTTTCTCCACAGTGGGGGCCATTCTTGCCTGTCGTGCAGCTTCAGTCTCTTTTTCCAACTGATCCTGCACCTCTTTCCACTCGCGATATTGCGTGTAGTTGCCCGGAAAATCCTTTATATCGGCATTTCCCCGAAACACCAACAGATGATCGACCACCTTATCCATAAAATAGCGGTCGTGCGACACGACGATCGCACATCCTTTGAAGTTCCGCAGATATTCCTCCAACACATTCAGCGTGACGATATCCAGGTCGTTCGTCGGTTCGTCGAGCACAAGAAAGTTCGGGCTACGCATCAAGACCGTGCAGAGATATAAACGGCGTTTTTCTCCCCCACTCAGCTTGTAAACGTAATTATGCTGTTTTTCCGGAGCGAAAAGGAAATAGTTCAGGAACTGTGAAACACCCATCTTCTTCCCGTCACCGAGGTCAACATATTCCGCGATATTCTGGACCACATCGATCACCTTCATCTGCTCGTCGAACTGGAGGCCGTCTTGGCTGTAATAACCGAACCGGACCGTTTCTCCTACGTCAAAACGACCGCTGTCAGGCTCCACTTCCCCCATCAGCATCTTGATGAAAGTAGATTTTCCCGTTCCGTTATTCCCGACAATCCCCATCTTTTCATAACGGGCGAATATATAGTTAAAATCTTCCACGATCTTCAGATCGCCGAAACGTTTCGAAACATGTTCCGCCTCGAAAATCTTCGATCCGATATACGACGCCTTCACATCCAAGTTGACATTACCGGCCTCATGCTGCTGTTTGGCTTTCTTTTCAAGCTCGTAGAAAGCATCGATCCGGTACTTCGCCTTTGTCCCACGCGCCTGCGGCTGACGGCGCATCCAGTCGAGCTCCTTGCGAAGCAAGTTACTGGCCCGGTCCACCTCGGCATTCAACGCGTCCATTCGTTCTTGTCGTTTTTCCAGATAATAGCTGTAATTTCCTTTATACTGATAAATCTGTTTCCGGTCTATCTCGATAATCTCACTACAGACACGATCCAGAAAATAACGGTCGTGCGTCACCATCAAAATACTAATGTTCGCGCGAGAAAGATATCCTTCCAGCCATTCGGTCATTTCCAAGTCCAGGTGGTTGGTTGGCTCGTCAAGGATGATCAATTCGGGATCGGTGATCAACACGTTTGCCAAAGCCACCCTTTTCAACTGCCCGCCGGAAAGCGTTTCCATCTTCTGGTCGAAGTTATGGATTTTCAGCTGTCCCAAAATCTGCTTGGTACGCTGTTCATAATCCCAGGCTTTCAAGTTATCCATCCTAAGCAGGATATCTTCGAGATTGGAATGATCGCCGCTTGCCATCGCCTGCTCATATTCGGCGATCAAACGCACCGTCTCGTTCGGAGAGTAGAAACACGCTTGCAAAACAGTCAGGCCGTCCGGATAATGCGGCATCTGTTCCAGGTAGCCAACCCGCAGATCATTTCGGAACACAACCGCCCCGCTGTCATAATCCTCCTTTCCGGCTATAATATTTAGCAAAGTCGTTTTCCCCGTACCATTCTTAGCTATCAGCCCGACCTTCTGCCCTTGCGCGATTCCGAAAGTGATATCTTCGAATAAAACCAAATCGCCGAAGCTTTTAGTCAACTTATCTATTTGTAAATAACTTATCATATATTCATATCTGCTTTAAATGCAGGACAAAGATACAAAAAGATCAAGCACGATGGATGGGATTATTTCGTATATTCATGCCGAAACAGTTGCCTGCTGACAATTGTCGGCAAACAACAACTACGGCGGAAAAATCCAATTATCAGAAGGGAAAACCAGATTATCCGGCAGACGATTCAACAATATATGCCAAGCTGTTTTAAACAATCCTCTTAACAAATATGTTCCCTTTTATAATAAATTATTATTTTTGCCGCTTTAGATAAATTTTAACAGATACACTATGTTGACAACAATGATCATCGTGTTCCTGATAGGATATTTACTTATCGCTCTGGAACATCCGCTAAAAATCAATAAAGCGGGAACAGCACTCCTGACTGGAACAATCCTTTGGGTTTTATATACATTGGGGGCCCCTCAATTTATTCCGACCGCTTCAGCCGAAGAATTTAAACTTTTTTTAGACGCATTCCCATTCATAAAGGATCTGCCCTATGCAGACCAGTGTATCCGTTTCGTCATCGACCATCAGATACTGGATAGTATCGGTGAGATCGCAGAGACTTTGATCTTCCTGATCGGGGCGATGATCACCGTAGAACTCGTCGATTCTCACGGAGGGTTTATGTTCATCACCAACCGCATCACCACCAACAGCAAGCGGAAGTTATTGTTCGTCATTGCTACGATCACCTTTTTCATGTCAGCAGTCCTGGATAACCTGACTACTTCCATCGTCATGGTCATGCTGATCCGAAAATTGATCGGCAATTATAAGGAGCGCTGGATTTTCGGCAGCATCATCGTGATTGCCGCCAACAGCGGTGGGGCCTGGTCGCCCATCGGCGACGTGACAACGATCATGCTGTGGGTAAGGGGAAATATCTCGACTTCGGCAACGATCCCGCATCTCTTTTTACCGAGCCTCGTATCGGCATTAGTCCCAGTATTGATCATATCCCGCTATTTGCACGGCAAAGTTACGCCTCCCAACGCTTTTGAGGAAAACCGTGACAACCTTCTATTAAAAGTATTGAAAGCGAACGAAAAACTGGCGATCCTCTGCATTGGCGTGTTCTGTCTGCTGTTCGTCCCAGTGTTTAAAACGATCACGCACCTGCCCCCTTTCATGGGGATTTTGATGGGAGTCGGTATCCTGTGGATATTCACTGAATTGATGTACCGGAAAACTCCGATCAACGAGGACCTGAAACTCCGTTTATCGAAAGTAGTGAGCCGTATAGACGGAGCTACTCTGATGTTCTTCCTCGGTATCTTACTGGCTGTGGACGCACTGCGTTGCAGTGGTGTTTTAGGCAGTTTTTCCCTCTGGTTGGACGATACGATCGGCAATGTATATGCCGTCAACCTGATTATCGGAACGCTCTCCGCCATCGTCGATAACGTTCCGCTCGTCGCCGGTGCTATCGGAATGTACCCCGTTGCCTCGGATGCGATGGTCGCTACGGCTGCTGATCCGGCTTATATAGCCAATTTCGTACAAGACGGCGTGTTCTGGCAATTCCTAGCCTATTGTGCCGGCGTGGGTGGCAGCATGCTGATCATCGGTTCTGCTGCCGGAGTTGTCGTTATGGGACTGGAAGGGATCAATTTCATCTGGTATCTAAAAAGAATCTCGTTGCTCGCACTGGCCGGCTATCTGTCGGGAGCCGCTGTTTACATCCTACAAAATGTACTATTAGGCATATAAAAAGATTCTTATTATATTTGTCGGCAATAAATATAAATATACACAATGAATTTCATTTCCAAACTATTCAAGAAGAAAGAAGAAGAAACAGAAGTCGTATCGAAAGGCTCCGTAGAGGAGTTCGTTACGCTGATCCGCGTGTATTACCAGGCGGTAATGGCTGTGCAGTTAGGTATCACCAACCTCAATATATTGAACGATATGGCGTTGTTCAAACGGATGCTTAAGATCCCGACTCAGAACAACAAGTTGGGCATAGCCGAGAAATCCCGTTCCCGCAAAATCCTAATGCAAGAATACGGGCTGAACGAAAACTTCTTCAAGGAAATCGATGCCTCCATCAAAAAGAACTGCAAGACGCAGAACGACATCAAATCCTATTTCATCATGTATCAGGGATTCAACAACGACCTGTTCTCCCTGCTCGACAACCTGATGCAATGGAAATTCCGCTTCTCCATGCTAGTGAAGAAACTGTTATATTCGCAGACACAAAAGACCATCCATGAGATTGTAACCCGTTCGGAATGGAAAGATGTCAGTGTTCAGAAAGTCGCCTGGAGAATACGGAAATACAAAGAAACGCTCGGCTATTCGGAAGAATGGATGACCGACTTCGTGTACAATGTCGTGCTGATGGCCAAAGAAGATGCCAAAAGACAGAAGAAAGAAGACAAATAACACCGTGACTATATGAGCTACCTGTTCTTAGAATACCCGAAATGCAACACCTGCCGAAATGCAAAAAAATGGCTGGATGAGCATAAAATAACGTACGAGGATCGTCATATCATCGATCGCAATCCTTCTGTCGAAGAACTGACAGAATGGATCAAACGCAGCAAGCTTCCTTTGAAAAACTTTTTCAACACCAGCGGACTGGTTTATAAGGAGATGAAATTGAAGGACAAGCTGCCTGCGATGAGCGAAGCGGAACAGATCGCTTTGCTGGCTTCGGACGGCAAATTGATCAAGCGCCCTTTGCTGATCAGTGAAAATCAAGTTTTGGTCGGTTTCAAAGCGGACGAATGGAACAACCTGGTAAAATAATGAAAACGCCAGCCACTCAGCCGATAGAGCAACATCCGTTAGGGTTCTTCCTCCCGGAAAACACGAAATTATTGATGCTGGGCAGTTTCCCACCTCCGCGTGCACGCTGGTCGATGAATTTCTACTATCCGAATATCCAAAACGACATGTGGCGGATACTCGGACTGGTTTTCTATAACGATAAAGAATATTTCTTAGAAACCAAAAAAGCTTTCAGTGAAGAGAAAGCAAAAGCCTTCTGCCGGGAAAAAGGGATCGGAATCGGTGATACGGCTATGGAAATCATCCGTTTAAAGAATAATGCTTCCGACAACTTCCTGCAAGTGGTCACACCGTTGAACCCGGTTGAGGTTCTGGCCAAAATACCAGAATGCGAAGCAATCGTCGTAACAGGTCAAAAGGCAATGGACACGCTTATCGCCACGCTGCCTCCGGTTGAAGAACCCAAAGTCGGCTCCTACTCCCGTTTCACCCTGTCGAGCCGCATTTTCCATCTCTACCGCATGCCTTCTTCCTCCCGGGCTTACCCCAAGCCGTTAGAGGAAAAGGCCGCAGTATATAAACAGATGTTCGAGGATTTAAAGATGATATAAATCAGTCACTTTCGGCTTGATCCTAAAGTAACCATCATCCGCAATGAAAATACCGGTTTACCAGTTCAAGCATTCCTTCCGGATCATTTTTCAGGTCTTCACGCAATGTCGTGTCATCATAACTTTCCAGTTTTTTTATGATACCGTCAATCATGCTCGGACTAAAGACATTATACTGTTCGAATATCCCCCTCTGCTGTTGCAGGCGTTTGGCAGAGGCGGCACAGCTATCCGGCAGTTGGTCCAATGTTTCCAAACGAGCCTTGTTTTCTTCCTGATGAATATTCACGTTCACATAAGTCTTTTCTGCAATATCCAACGCATCCGGGATTTCAAACCCGTAACGGCAAGCGACCGCCAGTCCCGCCAACAACTGATATAAATCGGCCGATCCGTCCGGCGAACGCATTTCGACCGTCTGCTTCTGCGTCGTGTCATAATGACTATCTGCCTCCAACGGGTTTGCCAGCGAACACATATCCTTCTTGGCAGCCCACCCCAACGGAACACGCACTAAAACAGAGCGGTTACGGTCGCCCCAGCAAATATTCGTCGGAGCCTCCTGGTGAGGAACCAGACGGAAATAAGAAGTCGGATTCGTATTGCCGAAAGCCGTAATGGACGGAGCTAACTTCATCATGCCGGCAATTGCCTTACGAGCCGTTTCCGACAAAACGCCATCCTGCAACATCTGATTCTTGCCATCCTTCATAATACGCATATGTATATGCAGACCGGAACCCGCTTTTCCAGCCGTGATCTTCGGAGCAAACGTAATGTTCAACCCGTACTCGTATGCCAGATTACGGATCACCCATTTGGCGATCATCAACTGGTCGGCGGCATCTTCCACCCGCGTAGGCAGGAATTCAATCTCATTCTGTTCATATATTTTACCATTCAAGGTAAAATTACCAACTTCCGAATGCCCGTATTTTATCTGTCCTCCCGCTTGTGCGATATATTGCATACATTGCGTACGGAACTGGTTGAACTTCGCATAAGGCCCCGATTCATGATATCCGCGTTGATCAGTTGCCGGGAACAAATCTTCCTCATCCGCAATCACATAATACTCCAGCTCTCCCATCGCCTCGAACTGCATACCTGTCACATCCGAAAACGCCTTGCTTGCCTTGTGCAGCGTATATTCAGGCGAGCTTTCCAGCGGTTCGCCATCCTTATTAAAGAACGAGCACAGCATGCTCAACGTCGGCAATTCGGAAAAAGGATCGATAAACGCCGTACGGAAACGCGGAATCACATACAAGTCACTGCTACCCGCCTCGATAAACGAAAACAGGCTAGAACCGTCCACACGCTCCCCGCAGGTCAGGATTGCATCCAGATATGCCGCATTGTTAATAACAAAATTCAATGTTTTCAAGCGCCCGTCACCGGCAGGATACATAAAGTTCACCATCCGGATATTCTTCTCCTTAATGTACGATACGATATCCGCCTTTGTAAATTCGGCAGATGGCTTCTGAAGGAACTCAACCAAAAGGTTGGCATTCATGTCTAATTCGTCTTTCATGTCTTTGTCGATTGTTTGTATAATTATATACCCGATTAACAACTCTATTACACCAAAGATAGGAAAGAAATTCCGGGAATCACCAAAGAATCGAGAAAATAAGTGGTTTCATCAACTATTTTTCGTACATATAGTTGGAATTATAGAATATTCTCTTACCTTTGCACCCGCAAACACGGAAGTAGCTCAGTTGGTAGAGCACTGGTCTCCAAAACCAGGTGTCGGGAGTTCGAGCCT
>OGRN01002054.1_pt1 | contig 16068 bp, 8 predicted proteins | sample 1553401 | NCBI WGS metagenome assembly OGRN01 (sample SAMEA2580096, study PRJEB22360) | human gut metagenome | biome: human gut; feature: human-associated habitat; material: faeces | place: Denmark | collected 2008/2010 | reverse complement strand
GCGCCGCCGTTGTTGTAATGAATAATCAGCGGCTGATATTCAGCGGCGGTTTTCAGTTCATCGTTAGTCTGGATCTGCCAGCGGTGAGTATCATCTTCCAGCGCCCCCTGCGGTTTACGCACGTTGGCATTGCTGATGGCGGTGCGCACATCGTCCAGCGACACGCCCTGATTAAACAGCGCTTGCGGGTTCAGCCCGACGCGTACGGCGGGCAGCGAGCTGCCGCCAACATCGACATCACCGACACCGTCGATTTGCGAAATCGTCGGAGCCAGCTGTGTCGAGGCGAAATCGTACAGTTCACCCTGCGAATAAGTATCGGATGTCAGCGTGAGGATCATAATTGGCGCATCCGACGGGTTCGCTTTGCGATAGGTCGGACGGCTGGGCATCCCGCTGGGTAGCAGACTTTGCGCGGCGTTGATCGCCGCCTGCACATCGCGCGCTGCGCCGTTGATATCCCGGTCAAAATCAAACTGCAAAATAATGCGCGTGCTGCCGAGCGAACTGCTGGAGGTCATTTCGCTGACTCCGGCAATGCGCCCAAGTGAGCGCTCCAGCGGCGTGGCAACGGAAGACGCCATTGTTTCTGGTGACGCACCGGGCAGCGAGGCGCTGACCATGATCACCGGAAAATCGACCTGCGGCAGCGGGGCGACTGGCAGCATACGGAAACCCAGTATGCCGCACAGGGTAATGGCGACCGACAGTAAAATCGTCGCCACCGGGCGGTAAATGAAGAGGGCAAAAAACTTCACTTACGCCTCCTCTTCATGACGGGCAAAGCGGCTTTTGGTCCACAATGCCAGACGGTCGAACAGCAGATAAATCACCGGCGTGGTAAACAGCGTCAGCACCTGGCTGACAATCAGACCGCCGACCATGCCGATACCTAACGGACGACGCAGTTCCGCGCCGACCCCGGTACTCAACATCAGCGGCAGCGCACCAAGCAGAGCCGCCAGAGTGGTCATCAGGATCGGACGAAAACGCAACAGACAAGCCTGGTAAATAGCTTCGCGCGGCGACATGCCTTGCTCGCGCTCAGCAGCCAGCGCGAAGTCGATCATCATGATAGCGTTCTTCTTCACGATACCGATCAGCAAAATAATGCCGATAATGGCAATCACATCCAGTTCGCTACCGGCAATCATTAACGCCAGCAGCGCGCCGACCCCTGCGGTGGGTAGCGTCGAGAGAATGGTGATCGGGTGAATAAAGCTCTCGTACAGAATGCCGAGCACGATATACATCGCCACCACCGCCGCGACAATCAGCCAGACAGTGCTGCCCAATGCCGACTGGAAGGCGAGGGTGCTGCCCTGGAACTGCGTGGTGATATCCACCGGCAGATTCAGCGTCTTCTCTGTGTCCATAATCGCTTGTACCGCATCGCCCAGCGAATAGTTATCCGGCACGTTAAAGGAGATAGTCGTTACCGGGAACTGATCCAGATGGTTGATGGAAAGCGGCGCAAAACGCTGCTCAATTTTGGCAATTGAGCTTAACGGCACCACGCCACCGTCGCTGCTGGTCAGGCGAATGGTATCCAGCGCCGCGAGGCCTGGGGTATTTTCGGTGTTGTGTTCCAGCACCACGCGATACTGGTTAGCCTGAGTATAAATAGTGGAAATCAGTCGCTGACCAAACGCGTTGTACAGGGCGTTATCGACATCCGCCATGCTGATCCCCAGACGGCTGGCGCTGTCCCTGTCGACATTGACATACGCCACCAGCCCTTTGTCCTGCCAGTCGCTGGAGACATCAGAAAGCTGTGGCAGCTGCTGGAGTTTTTCCATCAACTGTGGCACCCAGGTACTGAGCGCATCCAGTGACGTGGCCTGCAAGGTAAACTGGTACTGGGTGCGGCTGACCTGAGTATCAATAGTCAGGTCCTGCGTTGGTTGCAGGAAGAGATCGACGCCCGGCACTTTATCCACCGCCGTTTGCAGACGGGCGATGACTTTTTGCACCCGGTCATCTCGTTCATCCAGTGGTTTGAGATTGATCTGTAAACGCGCACTGTTCAGCGACGGGTTAGTGCCATCAACGCCAACAAATGAGGTCAAACTTTGCACTGCCGGATCCTGCAAAATCACGTCCGCGACCTGGCGTTGCCGCTGGGCCATATTCGCAAAGGAGCTGGATTGCGGTGCCTGCAAAGTGCCCTGAATAATGCCGTTGTCCTGCACCGGGAAGAAACCTTTCGGAATGAACACCCACAGCAGCACGCTAAGCAGCAGCGTGCTGAGCGCCACGCTTAAGGTCAGCCACGGATGATTCAGCACTTTCGCCAGTCCACGACCATAGGCGGCGATTAGCCTGTCGAACATTTTCTCCGAGGCACGGGAGAAGCGGTTCTGTTTACGCAGCGACTCCTGGCTGAGCATCCGCGCGCACATCATCGGTGTCAGGGTCAGCGACACCACCGCCGAGATCAAAATCGCGACTGCCAGGGTAATAGCAAATTCGCGGAACAGTCGCCCGACGATATCGCCCATAAACAGCAGGGGGATCAACACCGCAATCAGCGAGAAGGTCAGCGAGATAATGGTAAAGCCGATTTCACCCGCGCCTTTGAGCGCCGCCGCCAACGGTTTTTCGCCTTTTTCGATATAGCGGGAAATGTTTTCGATCACCACGATGGCGTCATCGACCACGAATCCGGTGGCGATAGTTAACGCCATCAACGTCAGGTTATTGATTGAAAAATCGAGAAACACCATGACCGCAAAGGTGCCGATTAACGACAGCGGTACAGCAACACCGGGAATGATGGTCGCCGGAATATTGCGCAAAAACAGGTAGATAATCATGACTACCAGCGCGATAGCCATCATCAGCTCAAACTGGGTATCGTCGACCGATGCGCGGATATTGGTGGTACGGTCAGAAAGTACCGTCACCTTCACCGATTTCGGCAGACTCTCGGTGAGCTGTGGTAGCATCTGCCGGATGCTGTCGGCGGTGGAGATAATGTTAGCACCGGGCTGGCGCTGAACATTCATCACAATGGCCTGTTCTTTGTTCGCCCACGCGCCGAGCCAGCTGTTTTCTGCTCCTTGCTCTACGGTTGCGACATCGCCCAGACGAATCGGTGCGCCGTTCTGGTAGGCGATGATTAGCTGGCGATACTCTTCGGCGGATTGCATCTGGTCGTTAGCGGAAAGCGTGATCGCGCGGGAAGGGCCGTCGAGGCTCCCTTTTGCCGAGTTAACGTTAGCGCCGGTAATAGCGGTGCGTACGGTTTCGCTGGTCAGGCCGAGGGCGGCAATCGCCTGAGCGTTAAGTTTGACGCGAACAGCCGGACGCTGGCCGCCGGAAAGCGTGGCCAGCCCTACGCCGGAAATCTGTGAGATTTTCTGCGCGACGCGGGTTTCCACCATATCTTCCACCTGCGTCATCGGCATGGCGGTTGAGGTGACAGCGAGCGTCATGATCGGTGGATCTGCCGGGTTCACTTTGCTGTAAACCGGCGGGTTAGGCAGATCGCTCGGTAGCAGGTTGGTCGCAGCGTTAATCGCGGCCTGCACTTCCTGCTCGGCGACATCCAGCGGCAATGTTAGCTGGAACTGTAAAGTGATAACTGACGCACCGCCGGAACTTTGCGACGACATCTGTTTCAGGCCAGACATCTGCCCGAACTGGCGTTCGAGAGGCGCGGTAACGGCAGAGGTCATGACATCCGGGCTCGCACCTGGATAAAGCGTGACCACCTGAATGGTTGGATAGTCCACTTCCGGCAGCGCCGAAACGGGCAGGGCGCGATAACCGATAATCCCGGCGAGTAAGATCGCCACCATCAGCAGCGTGGTGGCGACAGGACGCATAATAAACAGGCGCGACGGGCCGCCTGTGCTGCTCGGGGGTAACACCTGCATCAGGAGCGTGCTCCTTTTTTCGCGTATTCGCGGCTGGTGGCTTTCTCTTCCGGAGTAGTGGCGCTCTGGGCTTCCACCACTTCCACTTTCGCCCCTTCGGTCAGGCGATCAATGCCGTCCGTCACTACGCGGTCGCCCGCAGAAATACCTGCGCGGATCACCACTTTCTGACTGTCCTGAATGCCCGGTGTCACCAGATGTTTGCTGACTTTGTTTTCGCTATTCAGTACCCAGACAAAATGGCCTTCGTTGCCCATTTGCAGAGCGGCGGTGGGGATCACCACGGCGTTTTGTTCGGTGTCGACTAACATGCGCGCGTTAACAAACTGATTGGGAAACAGCGCATCATCCTGATTATTAAAGCGTGCTTTCACTTTAATCGTACCGGTAGTGGCATCGATTTGGTTATCAAGGCTTAACAGCGTGCCTTCACTTAACTTCTTCGAGTTGGTGCGATCCCAGGCTTCTACCACCAGCGGTTTTCCGGCTTTTTGTGCCTGTACAACGGTGGCGATATCGCTTTCCGGCAGAGTAAAGACCAGATCGATAGGATGTGTTTGGGTGATCACCACAATCCCGGTGGTGTCGCCACTGGAGATTTGGTTACCAACATCAACCTGCTTGAGACCAACGCGACCATCAACTGGTGCGGTGATACGGCTCCAGTCGAGTTGCAATTGCGCGCTGGCGACGCTTGCTTCATCAGCCTTAATGGTACCTTCGGTTTCACTGACCAGCGCTTGTTGGGCATCCAGTTCCTGACGAGATACGAGATTGGTTTTTGCCAGTTGTTGATAACGCGCCAGGTCACGGCGGGCGTTGGCGAGCGTGGCTTTATCTTTTGCCAGTTGGCCCTGGGCTTGTGCTAATGCAACTTTGAACTGGCTTGGGTCAATTTCTGCCAGTAAATCGCCTGCTTTGACCTGCTGGCCTTCCTGGAAATGTAACGCCATCAATTGACCGTCCACGCGGCTGCGCACCGTAACAGTATTAGCGGCGGTAATGGTGCCAAGCCCGGTGAGGTAACGCGGAACAGCCTGTTCTACTGCGGTCGCCGCCTGAACCGGAGCTAATGGGCCGGCACGCATACCACGGCGACCACCCGCTGGCGATTGCTGCGCTTGTTTCGTCGCCCCTGGGGTTGCACTCTGGGAGTCATTGCGGCCTTGCCAGAACCAGAATGCGGCGATGGCGGCGATAACCACCACGATTACGATTACCCAACGGGATTTATAACTGCCTTTCATCGTTAAGAGTTTCTCTTCCTGAAACGTTTCGCGGAATGATACTAGTGTAGCCAGCCAATAAGGGAGAAAAATGGAGGAATTATGAAACACTGTCGGGAATAGTCTGAATGACGGGCACTTTTGCGAGCACGCATCCAGTAATAACACATGAAACTATTTTATCTACGCGTTAGCGATAGACTGCTTGCATGGCGAAAGGATATAAGCCGACGATTTCAGCGGGACGCTGAAACGGGAAAGCCCCTCCCGAGGAAGGGGCCTTAAATAACGAAAGGGTCATGATGAAGATACTCATCATCGTGGTGCTCTTAGTGATTAGCTACCCAGCATACTAAGACTACCAGGGCGGGGGAAACCCCGCTCTACCCTCACTCCTGAAATTATGTCACTCAACCCTTGTTGTCAATCTGTAAGCCCACGTTCTTGCGAGGCGAATAGCAAAATCTTCTGCGCCGCCGGGCCTAATTCTGAAAGTTTCTTCGTTTGCTCTTATTTCATTATTGCAGTCGGTATGATACCGGACCTCAATAATTCTCTAAGAAAGGATTTCTTATGAGCGAACAAATCACGTTTGCCACCAGCGATTTTGCCAGTAACCCAGAACCACGTTGCCCCTGCATTTTGCTGCTGGATGTTTCTGGTTCTATGAACGGTAGACCCATTAATGAACTTAACGCCGGATTGGTTACCTTTCGCGATGAGCTGCTTGCCGATTCGCTGGCCTTAAAAAGAGTGGAACTCGGCATTGTGACGTTCGGCCCGGTGCATGTGGAACAACCCTTTACCAGCGCCGCTAATTTTTTCCCGCCCATCCTGTTTGCCCAGGGCGATACACCAATGGGCGCTGCCATTACCAAAGCCCTGGATATGGTTGAGGAGCGGAAACGTGAATATCGTGCCAATGGTATTTCCTATTATCGTCCGTGGATTTTCCTGATCACCGATGGCGCACCAACCGATGAGTGGCAGGCTGCCGCCAACAAAGTGTTTCAGGGGGAAGAAGATAAGAAGTTTGCCTTCTTTACCATCGGTGTTCAGGGGGCGGATATGAAGACGCTGGCCCAAATCAGCGTCCGTCAGCCTTTGTCTCTGCAGGGATTACAATTCCGTGAACTGTTTAGCTGGTTATCCAGTTCGCTGCGTTCGGTTTCCCGCTCCACGCCGGGAACGGAAGTTGTGCTGGAAGCGCCAAAAGGCTGGACGTCAGTGTGAGCTGGCGACTGGTCTATGCATCAGCCGTTGGAACGTCGCATATTAGCGCTGATTTGCCTTGCCAGGATGCCTGCCAGATGCAGGTTGCCTGGCTAAATGACCAGCAGCCATTATTGTCGGTATTCGTCGCTGATGGCGCAGGCAGCGTCTCGCAGGGGGGCGAAGGTGCGATGCTCGCCGTCAATGAAGCGATGGCTTATATGTCGCAAAAAGTGCAGGGCGGGGAATTGGGGCTTAATGATGTCCTCGCAACGGACATTGTGCTGACCATTCGTCAGCGACTTTTTGCCGAGGCGGAAGCCAAAGAATTAGCGGTTCGCGATTTTGCCTGCACGTTTTTGGGATTGATTTCATCAGCTAATGGCACCTTGATTATGCAGATTGGCGATGGCGGCGTGGTGGTAGATTTGGGGCACGGTTTGCAACTGCCGCTCACGCCGATGGTGGGTGAATATACCAATATGACGCACTTCATTACCGATGAAGATGCCGTTTCCAGACTGGAAACTTTCACCAGCACTGAGCGTGCGCATAAAGTTGCAGCATTTACGGATGGTATTCAGCGACTGGCGTTAAATATGCTGGATAATTCTCCGCATGTGCCTTTCTTTACCCCGTTTTTCAATGGACTGGCGTCAGCAACGCAGGAACAACTCGATTTATTACCTGAATTGTTAAAGCAGTTTTTGTCCAGCCCGGCGGTAAACGAGCGTACGGATGATGATAAAACGTTGGCACTGGCTATGTGGTTACCATGAAACCCACTTTATATACTGCTACTGGTGAGTGCGTTACGCCAGGCCGTGAACTGGGCAAAGGCGGCGAAGGTGCGGTTTATGATATTGAGGAGTTTGTCGATAGCGTCGCCAAGATTTATCACACGCCGCCACCCGCCTTAAAACAGGACAAACTTGCCTTTATGGCTGCAACAGCTGACGCGCAGTTGTTGAATTATGTCGCCTGGCCGCAGGCAACGCTTCACGGTGGACGAGGCGGAAAAGTTATCGGTTTTATGATGCCAAAAGTTTCTGGTAAAGAACCGATTCATATGATCTATAGCCCGGCACATCGTCGCCAGAGTTACCCTCATTGTGCGTGGGATTTTCTACTCTATGTTGCGCGCAATATTGCTTCATCTTTTGCTACTGTTCATGAGCACGGGCACGTCGTGGGTGACGTAAACCAGAACAGCTTTATGGTAGGTCGCGACAGCAAAGTGGTGTTGATTGATAGCGACTCCTTTCAGATTAATGCCAATGGTACACTGCATTTATGCGAAGTCGGCGTGTCGCATTTTACGCCGCCAGAGCTGCAAACCATGCCATCATTTGTCGGCTTTGAACGCACAGAAAATCACGATAATTTTGGCCTTGCGTTGCTGATATTTCACGTCTTGTTTGGTGGGCGGCATCCTTATTCCGGTGTACCGCTTATCTCTGATGCGGGTAATGCGCTGGAGATGGATATTGCCCATTTCCGTTATGCCTACGCGTCAGATAATCAGCGACGTGGTTTAAAACCGCCGCCACGATCGATTCCGCTGTCGATGTTACCGGGCGATGTTGAAGCCATGTTTCAGCAGGCATTCACGGAAAGTGGCGTGGCAACCGGGCGTCCGACGGCAAAAGCGTGGGTAGCGGCACTTGATTTACTACGCCAACAGTTAAAGAAATGTACCGTTTCGGCAATGCATGTTTACCCCGCTCATTTGACTGACTGCCCGTGGTGTGCGCTGGATAATCAAGGCGTTATCTATTTTATTGATCTCGGTGAAGAGGTCATTACCACCGGCGGTGATTTTGTGCTGGCGAGAGTCTGGGCGATGGTGATGGCATCAGTAGCACCGCCAGCATTGCAACTGCCATTACCCGATCATTTCCAACCGACTGGCAGGCCGCTTCCTTCAGGCCTGTTACGGCGCGAATACATCATTCTGATTGAGATCGCACTGTCAGCGTTATCGCTGTTGCTTTGCGGCCTTCAGGCAGAACCGCGTTATATTATTTTGATTCCTGTGCTGGCGGCTATCTGGATTATTGGCAGCCTGACAAGCAAAGCGTACAAAGCAGAAATCCAGCAACGCCGTGAGGCGTTTAATCGCGCGAAAATGGACTATGACCATTTAGTCAGCCAGATCCAGCAGTTGGGCGGGCTGGAAGGTTTTATCGCCAAACGGGCGATGCTCGAAAAAATGAAGGACGAAATTCTCGGGTTACCGGAAGAAGAGAAACGCGCTCTGGCAGCACTTCACGACACCGCAAGGGAACGGCAGAAGCAGAAGTTTCTGGAGGGATTTTTTATTGATGTTGCCTCTATTCCCGGCGTTGGCCCTGCGCGTAAAGCGGCGTTACGGTGCTTTGGTATTGAAACAGCAGCGGATGTTACCCGACGGAGCGTTAAGCAAGTAAAAGGTTTTGGTGATCATCTGACCCAGGCGGTTATCGACTGGAAAGCGAGCTGTGAACGCCGTTTTGTGTTCAGGCCGAACGAAGCGGTAACGCCTGCAGACAGACAAGCGGTAATGGCAAAAATAGCCGCCAAACGACATCGGCTGGAATCGGCGCTGACTGTCGGTGCGACAGAGTTGCAGCGATTCCGCCTTCATGCGCCAGCACGGACCATGCCGTTGATGGAACCGCTACGTCAGGCGGCAGAAAAACTGGCTCAGGCGCAGGCAGATTTAAGCCGTTGCTGAGCCATTTTTCAATTAACGAAACACCACTTCCGCCCAGCGTGCCAGCCCGGCGGTGACGGAGCCAAAGTCATCGCCGCCTGCAATCGGAATGCCCGGCAACTGTTCTGCCAGCGCTTTTTTAATCAGCGGCGAACGGGCGCTACCGCCGGTCAGGTAGATAACGTCCGGTTTTTCCTGGGCGTTATCCAGCGCCAGTTGCACCTGTTCCAGAATCCGCGCCAGTGGCTGGCTGAGGGCGCTTTCCAGCCCTTGCTGGCTAATCAGCGTAGCCAGTTCATCGCTGATAAACGGCAGTGAGGCGCGGGTTTCCGCTACACTTGAAAGGGCGATTTTGCTCTCTTCTGCGCTACGCACCAGGCGATAGCTTAAACGCTGACGCCAGACTTTCTGTAACAGGGCCACTTTTTCCGGTTCACGGGCATCGCGTACCAGATCGTTAAGCAGACGACCGTTAGCACTACTGTAGAAATCACTTTGCGCAGGAACGTCGTTGATGGCAACCGCATTCCACCACGGCAGAATCGGCAGGGCGATGCCTTTTTCGGTTTCGCCACCCATGCCCAGTAACGGCATCAGGTTCTTAAACGCCAGTGCGATATCCAGATCGTTACCACCAATACGGCAACCACTATGACCCAGCAGGCTGGCTTCACGATCGAGACGCGAACGCCATTGCGGCCCCATCAGCAGCAATGAACAGTCAGTCGTACCACCGCCGATATCCACTACCAGCACTCGTTTTTCTTCCTGCAAGGTGGCTTCGTAATCCAGCCCAGCCGCGACCGGCTCGTACTGGAATACCACATCCTTAAACCCGGCACGCTTCGCCGCGCGTTCCAGAATCCCTTGCGCCTGGGTGTTTGCTTCATCACCGCCCAGCCCCTGGAAGTTGATCGGGCGACCAATCACCGCCTGAGTAATTGCCTCCGGCAGCTGCGCCTGCGCCTGTTGGCGAATGTGCAACATCATTGCGCAGACCAGATCCTCAAACAGCGCTACCTGCTGCGGTTTTAAGCCGCTGGCACCGAGGAACGATTTTGGTGATTTCACAAACCACACTTCTTCTGGATCATCAATGTACTGTGCCAGTGAGGAAAGACCGAACTGCACGCTTTTCGCCGTAACATCGATATCTTCTTCGCGGTTATAACGAATCGCCCGACGCAACAGCGCCTGCGTTTCATCGTCGTCTGCCGGAACATCATGATGGCGGTACAGCCATTCGCTTACAGCTTCACGCGTTGGCGCGCAAAGCATTGAAGGCAGCAGCGTGCTGTCGTTTTCCATTTTTAGCAAATGCGGTTTACCGTCGCGCATGACCGCCACTGAACAGTTTGCTGTACCGTAATCAAAACCAATAAACACGAAATAATCCCCATGCCGGTGAAGAAGGGGCGTGACTTTAGCGAAATGTTGCCGTCGCGACAACCGGAATATGAAAGCAAAGCGTAACGTCTGAATAACGTTTATGCTGAAAGCGGATTAACAAGGAGATGCGATGTATACCCTGAACTGGCAGCCGCCGTATGACTGGTCGTGGATGTTGGGATTTCTCGCCGCCCGTGCGGTGAGCGGCGTGGAAACGGTCGCGGACAGTTATTATGCCCGTAGTCTGGCGGTAGGCGAATATCGCGGCGTGGTGACTGCTATTCCGGATATAGTCCGCCATACTCTGCACATAAATTTAAGTGCAGGTTTAGAACCTGTTGCCGCTGAGTGTCTGGCGAAAATGAGCCGCCTGTTTGATCTGCAATGTAACCCGCAGATTGTTAACGGTGCGTTGGGCAAGTTAGGCGCGGCGCGGCCAGGATTGCGTTTACCTGGTTGTGTTGACGCTTTTGAGCAGGGCGTGCGGGCGATTTTTGGCCAACTGGTGAGCGTGGCGATGGCGGCAAAATTGACCTCCAGAGTGGCACAGCTTTATGGCGAACGGCTGGATGATTTTCCGGATTATGTCTGCTTCCCCACGCCTCAGCGGCTGGCAGCAGCCGACCCGCAGGCATTAAAAGCGTTAGGCATGCCGTTGAAACGGGCAGAGGCACTGATTCATCTGGCAAATGCGGCGCTGGAGGGCAGCTTACCAATGACAATTCCGGGCGATGTGGAGCAGGCGATGAAAACGCTGCAAACTTTTCCGGGTATCGGGCGCTGGACGGCGAATTATTTCGCCTTGCGCGGCTGGCAGGCGAAAGATGTTTTCCTGCCGGATGATTATCTGATTAAACAGCGATTTCCGGGAATGACACCGGCACAAATCCGCCGTTATGCCGAGCGCTGGAAGCCCTGGCGTTCTTATGCGCTGTTGCATATCTGGTATACGGAAGGTTGGCAACCAGACGGAACGGACAAATTGCAGGCCTGATACGACGAATCAGGCGATGGGGAAGCACGCCTCAGTTAATCGCGAAATAACTGCTATTCACCAGCAAATCCAGCGGTTGGGCATCGGCAATCACATCACCATAAATCAGATCGACGCCGATGCCAGAAAGCGTATCCATCACTAAGGGTAAAACGACTGGCCCGGCGATAGTCTTCATCCCGAGCCGCTGAGCGTGCCCCTGAATGATCGTAATCAGCATCTCATCCATCAAATTACCCTGCACGTTGGCGCATAACTCACCATCAAGTAGCAGGTAATCTGCCATATTTGCTTTCAGCGAGTTGAAGATTTGCAGATCTCGGCCCACCTGACTGAATACGATCCGACATCCCGCCAGCCGCAGTTTTTGCACGCTTTCTGCGTGATCGAAAATCGCTTCTGCCGGAATAATCAGATGTAATAACCGTGCTGGTAGAGGGCTATTTTCCAGCTGCTCAAGCAGTTCATTCACCAGCGTGGCGCTACTCAAACCAGCAACGGAAAGGGGAAGGGCGATGCTTAAGCCTTTACTGGCAACCGCTTTTGCGGCCTGCTGGAAAAAATCGTGGCATACCCGTTGGTCAAGAGCATGGCTAAGTGCCGGATCGCTGAAGCTACGACGAAATGTTTGTTCATCAATAATCTCGCTTTCGCAACTCCAGAGCTTAAGTGAAATCAGCCACAAATTACTTGCTTCCGGGAGCCGTGGCGAAGCGATGCCGTGGGCGATCATCATCAACTGATTCTCTTTAATCATCCGCCACTGTTCATCAAGCGATATCGCCGCCCGTTCGCTATGTGCGGCAGCTTGCTGCGGTTCGTAAACCGTCACCCGGCCCCGTCCACCATTTTTGGAGGCATAACAGGCGATATCAGCCTGCGACATCACTTCAGCCGCCTGATGATTGTTGTCATCAATCAAGGTAATCCCGGCACTGGCACCTACCCGATGTACACGTCCTTCCCAGATAAAGTGATAGTCATTCACGGCGCTGATAATGCGTGTAGCGATAAAACGCGCACTTTCGACATTACAATCTGGCAGCAGCAGACCAAATTCATCGCCACCGAGTCGCGCCAGCACGTCGCTGGAGCGCAGCATACTCAGCATCAACGACGCCAGTTCGCGCAGTAAAGCGTCGCCCGCCGCATGCCCGGCGCTGTCATTCACCGCTTTAAAGCGATCAAGATCGATAAACACCAGGGCATGTCGCTGATGCGTACTGTTTACCGTTTGCAGCAGGATGCGTAGTTGCTTCTCAAAACTGGCGCGATTGGCGAGATGCGTCAGTGCATCATGGGAGGCGCTGTAGCTCAGCTGGCGCAGCATTTTGCGCGATTCGGTGACGTCCTGAATCACCAGAACCGAACCAATATTGCTGCCGTCCAGAGTACTTAACGGCGTAATACTGTAATGCACGTCGTAGCTGCCGCCGCTCCGGCAGTGCAATACCACATCTTGTTCAATCGCGGAACGTGAGGTGTCAGCACTGTAAATGTTCTCCATTAATGGTCCGTTGTCGCCAAAAGTAATATGCAACACCGTCAGGAGCGGAACACCTAACGCTTCTTCCTGCGTCCAGCCGCTCATTTTCTCCGCCACTGGATTCATAAAGGTAATTTTCATTGCCATATCAATACAGACCACGGCTTCGCCGATGGAGTCCAGCGTAATGTGCAGGCGCTCTTTTTCCTGAAACAATGCCTCGTTAAGCTGTTTAACCTCCGTCATATCCATATTAATGCCGAGCAGGCGTTCGACCTCGCCTTCTTTATTCAGTACCCGGTTGGCGAGGGCGCGGATATGGCGGATGCCATCTTTCACGGCAATGCGAAATTCCAGTTTAAAGGGCGAGCGTGATTGCAACGAATCACGAATCACTTTTTCGGCGTGCTGGCGATCTTCCGGCAGCACGCACTCGTACCACACCTGCCAGTTCGGTTTGATATGCGGAGGAATTTCATACAGCTCGAACATCCGCTTATCCCAACTAAAAATATTCGGCTTCAGCTCCCACTCCCAGATGCCAATCCCGCCCGCTTCGTTGGCCAGCGTGATGCGCTCCATCAGTTGCTGATTGACCTGTTCGGTGCGTTTTAGCTCGTTAATGTCTTCAATCTGAGCGATAAAATAGAGCGGCGTGCCATCCGTGTGGCGCACCAGTGAGACGGCAAGCAACGCCCAGACAACATCGCCATTGCGGTTGTAGTAACGTTTTTCCATTGAATAGGTGTTTATTTCACCGCTTATCAGCTTTTCAACCTGTTGGAGATCTTTATTGAGATCCTCCGGCCAGGTCAGTTGCTGAAAGGTGAGTCCGCGCAGCTCTTCCTGACTGTAACCGAGAAACTGGCAGAGCGCTTTGTTGGATTGCAGCCATTGTCCCTCGGTGCCCACTAACGCCATGCCGATAGCGGAATATTCCATCGCGTTCCGAAAGCGGGTTTCGCTTTCGGAAATGTGTTTGCGTTCCGCACGAAAGGCATACATCACCATCGTCATGATGTTGGCGGGCAGCAGGATCAGCAAAAACGGTAGCCACGGCATATGGCTCATCAGGTACGTACGCGGCGTAGCAAGCAGGGAGGGATCCGCGGCCATCATCAGCGACACCATCATCACTGTGGTAAGGAAGATCAAAAAGGCTTCCATTCGTGGCAGGCGCACGGCGCTCCACATCAACAGCACAATAATGAAAGTAAAAGGCCACGGCAGATACAGCATCGAAAGCCAGCTTAACGTCAGCGTGATGGCTAACGTGAGCAGCGACTCAAAAAGCAACCTTGGGTTGCGATGGCGCAGTAGATAGTGTGGTTTAAATAACAATCCCAGCGGCACCAGTGCCAGAGCGCCGATGGATTCTGACAGTACCCATATCAAAAATGCCCTGAGAGGATCGTCTCCGGGCGTCAGCAGGACAACCAGAACACCCCCCAACAGAGGCGGAATAATGGCGCTGCCGAGTGCCAGACGCAGCCAGTCAGCCAGATTTTGCAAGGGGTTATACCACGGCAGCAATTTACGTAGCAGCACTGCCCCGACCACGGCTTCAACAATATTGATGGTCGTCCAGGTCATGTTCAGCGAGCTGGTGGAAAAAAGCAGGATGGATGCGGCGATATTTCCCAGCGAGCAGCTCAGCGCAATTCCCGGCCACATGCGCCCGGCATGGCGATAAAACGCCACCATCATGATGGAGGTCGGGAACCACAGTGGGGCGAGTTGGGTGCCAAACTGCGAAAGCTCAAGTGAGAAAAGGGTGAAGATAAACGAGACTAAACCTAAACTGACCAGGTGAAGCAGCGGGTGGGGCAGGGCAATTAATACATGCTGTGATTGTTTGCTCATTACCGCTTTATCCGCAAGGCCAGGTCGCCAGTATTCGTTTCTGTGTTTATGCTAGTACAAAAGTTTTACATTTTATATGCGAATTGCTCATAAAGTGACGTAAAGGCGGATAATTTGCGCAACTGCGTATAACATTTTTTACCTTGTATAAAACTGATCAACGTAATTTGCCACCGGGAATTCTTCGTCAACAATTAACTCTGAGCGCGCGGCAACGCTATTCGACTGGTATCAGGCGGATGAAATCCCTATAATTGCCGCGTTTGGCGCTTCGTCGCCCCCTTCCTAACATCCAGGTTAATCAGGTCGCTAAATATATGACTGATCAGTCTCATCAGTGCGTCATTATCGGTATCGCTGGCGCATCGGCTTCCGGCAAGAGTCTTATTGCCAGTACCCTTTATCGTGAATTACGTGAGCAAGTCGGTGATGAACACATCGGCGTAATTCCCGAAGACTGCTATTACAAAGATCAAAGCCATCTGTCGATGGAAGAACGCGTTAAGACCAACTACGACCATCCCAGCGCGATGGATCACAGCCTGCTGCTTGAGCATTTACAAGCGTTGAAACGCGGCTCGGCAATTGACCTGCCGGTTTACAGCTATGTTGAACATACGCGTATGAAAGAAACGGTGACGGTTGAGCCGAAGAAGGTCATCATTCTCGAAGGCATTTTGTTGCTGACGGATGCGCGTTTACGTGACGAACTTAACTTCTCCATTTTCGTTGATACCCCGCTGGATATCTGCCTGATGCGCCGCATCAAGCGTGACGTTAACGAGCGTGGGCGTTCAATGGATTCAGTGATGGCGCAATATCAAAAAACCGTGCGCCCGATGTTTCTGCAATTCATTGAGCCTTCTAAACAATATGCGGACATTATCGTGCCGCGCGGCGGGAAAAACCGCATCGCGATCGATATATTGAAAGCGAAAATAAGTCAGTTCTTTGAATAAGCTTGATAAATTGTGTACCGTTCAGTGATAACCTGGTATGCCCTTGACGTAATTGGCGTTAAGGGAGTGATGCACGAAAGGAGAAAATGCCATGCGTCTGTGTGACCGAGATATTGAAGCCTGGCTTGATGAAGGCCGTTTGTCGATCAACCCACGTCCGCCAGTGGAGCGTATTAATGGCGCGACGGTGGATGTGCGCCTGGGCAATAAATTTCGTACCTTCCGTGGTCACACGGCAGCGTTTATCGATCTGAGCGGTCCCAAAGATGAAGTGAGCGCCGCGCTTGACCGCGTGATGAGCGATGAAATCGTGCTCGACGAGGGCGAGGCGTTTTATCTTCACCCAGGAGAGCTGGCGCTGGC
>OGRN01002043.1_pt1 | contig 16123 bp, 13 predicted proteins | sample 1553401 | NCBI WGS metagenome assembly OGRN01 (sample SAMEA2580096, study PRJEB22360) | human gut metagenome | biome: human gut; feature: human-associated habitat; material: faeces | place: Denmark | collected 2008/2010 | reverse complement strand
ATACGGCATCTTTCTTTTTTCTACTATAATAAACAAGGGGCCGCCTGCCATACTTTGCGCTGTGCTGGCAGAAGGGCCAAAAGAAACCGGACTAATTCCATTATGCAAACCATTCCGATGAGCCTCTTAAGGCGAAAATCGTGTTCAGCAAAGGCTTCCACGATTTTTGAGTCTCATCTCCATTGCATAATAAGTGAATTAATCCGGTTTCTTTTGGTCCTTCTGCCCTTCTAGTGTATTCCCGTCAGCCTGATTTTTGAATGCTTGTAGCAAAGCGAATGAACAAGAACTTATTCATTCCGATTGTTATTCTCCCTTTCAACTCTGGTTCGATGTTTAACGAAAATAATACATGTTTTCCAATAAATGCCCGATAGTCAAATGTTTTCAATTAAACAACAGACTCCTCATCCCTTCTCAAAGTTTTCTCCTGCTTTGTTCTGAATTGCTGTTATCTTACCAATATCACCACATTTTATTCGATAAAGTTCAAAGAGCGCCAGCCACAAAAGGAATCGTTCGGATTCTATTTTGCGCTATGGAGATGAGACTCAGGAAGCATGGAAGCCTTTGCTGAACATGCTTCCCGTCCTAAGAGGCTCATCGGAATGGTTAGCGCAACTTGAATCCGAACGATTCCTTTTGTGGCTGGTGCTCACTCAACCTCTATCATTCGCCAAACAAAAATGACCATATACTTTCGTATACAGCCATTCTGTGTTCTCTCAAAGAGAAAGCTTTCACTTTTTATCCAAAGATTCCTCCGATCACAACATAAGACAGGATATACATGATCACCGATGCCATGCATACGCCGACTACGATTGCTCCGAAAGCTTTTTTCCAGTCGATGCCAAGGAGGGATGCGACAAGAGCTCCGGTCCAGGCTCCGGTTCCCGGAAGCGGAATACCAACAAATAATACAAGTCCCCAGAATTCAAATTTTTCAATCTGGTCTTTTTTCTTCATTGCTTTTGCTTCCAGCTTATCTACCAGCGGTTTTAAATGTTTTGTTCCTTTCATCCAGTTAAAAATCGGTGTGATCAGAAGCAGGATAAACGGAACCGGTATAATATTCCCAAGAATACATAATGGGATCGCTTTTGCGACCGGCACTCCAAGAAGCGGACCTGCCACAAGAAGTGCTCCACGAAGTTCCAAAATCGGAATCATGGAAATAATAAATACAATTGCCTCTTTCCCAACACTTCCACTGAGTGCATCAATAATTCCTTGTACTAATGACTGTGTCATACATCTCTCCTTATTTTTTCATTTATTTTTGTAACTGTTCAGAACCCCGCCACACAAATTCGCAAAAACGCAAATAACTGCTCCATCTCTTCTCTTGTCCCGATGGTAATACGCATATATTGCTCGATTCTCTCGCTGCCCCAAAATCGCACATAGATATCATGTGCCTTTAATGCCTCAAACAGCTCTTTCGCATCGTATTCCGGGTGCTTTGCAAATATAAAGTTGGAACCAGAATCCAGATATGTAAATCCAAGTTTTGTAAGTTCTTCTTTTGCCCACTCCCTTGTCTCAACAATTTTTCTGACGCCATTCTCGAAATATTCCCTGTCTTTCACAGCTTCCACACCACACACAATTGAAGTCTGGTTCATAGTGTAAGAGTTAAATGAATATTTCGCATCATTTAAGTATTTGATCAATGTCGGATTGCTGATAGCATAGCCGATTCGCATACCCGCCATAGATCTTGCCTTGGAAAATGTCTGGACAACGATCAGGTTATCGTATTTGTCAATCAGTTCCAGTGCGGAACGTCCTGCAAAATCAATATACGCTTCATCCACGATCACAATGACATCCTGATTATGTGCAATGATATCTTCTACTACTGACAGATCCTCATAGATTCCTGTCGGTGCATTTGGGTTTGGGAAAATCACTCCCCCGTTCTCCTTATAGTAGTCTTCTTTTACAAGTTTGAAATCCTCATCCAGTTTCTGACATTCATATGGAATCCGATACAGATCCGCCCATACACTATAAAAAGAATAAGTAATATCCGGGAAAAATATCGGTTTTTCGGAATTAAAAAATGTCAGGAAACACATAGACAATACATCATCGGATCCTACACCTACAAATACCTGGTCCGGATTCACATGATAAAAGTCCGCAAGCGCATTTACAAGTGGTGCTGCAGTCGGATCCGGATAAAGGCGGAAACGGTCTGTATCCATCTCTTCTAACGCTTTTGTGACTCCCGGTGCCGGTGGATATGGATTCTCATTCGTATTTAATTTGATGACTTTGCGCTGTGGCTGTTCACCTGGTACATATGGCTCTACTTTTCTTATGTTCTTCTCAAATGCTTTCATACTATGCTCCTGTATCTTTGCCAAATTTGTTCATCGCCGCGGCCTCTGAACATTACATGTATTCCTTTGCCAGTTCTTTGAATTTTGGAAGCGAATTCACGATTGTCTCATGAGATACACAATATGCCAGTCTTACATATCCCGGGCACGCAAAGGAACTACCCGGTACCATCAGGATATTATATTTCTTTCCTGCATTACAGAATTCCTTTTCATCTGCAACTGGCGATTTTACAAAAAGATAGAATGCTCCCTGTGGTTTGATGCATTCAAATCCACATTCTTTCAATCCGTTATATAGATCTTCTCTGTTTCTGTTGTAGAAAGAAAGGTCTGTCTTTGCATCCAGGCATTTTTCTACTACTTTCTGCTGCAGAGTTGGTGCATTTACAAAACCTAAGATTCTTGTTGCCACATTGGCAGCGGAAAGAAGATCTTCACTGTCTGCAACCTCATCCGGAATAACAAGATATCCTATACGTTCTCCCGGAAGTGACAGGGATTTACTAAAAGAATATCCTACAATCGTATTATCATAATATTTCGTCAGGTATGGAACTTCCACTCCATCATAAGCAAGTTCACGATATGGTTCGTCAGAAATCAGGAAAATCTCTGTTCCATATTCTTTCTGTTTGGCCTCCATGATTGCCGCTAACTTCTTGATTTTCTCCTCTGAATATACAACACCTGTCGGGTTATTCGGTGTATTTACAATGACAGCTTTTGTCTTTGGTGTGATCTTCTGCTCAAATTCATCAAGCTTTGGCTGAAAATCAACTGTATTCGGGGAAATCTCGACCAGAACTCCATCATAGTTGTTTGTATAAGAACGATATTCTCCAAAATATGGTGCAAATGCAATCACTTCATCTCCGGGATTGATCAGAGATTTTAAAATAACATTCAATCCACCTGCCGCTCCGACAGTCATGACAATGTTCTTGCCGGAAAATTTTGTATCAAATCTTTCATTCAGAGACTTTGCAATTGCCTTTCTTACTTCCGGATATCCACTGTTACTGTTCGTATAGCCATGAAGCACAACCGGATCTGTGTCATTGACCAGTTCGACAATTGCATCTTTTACAATCTGCGGTGCCGGAACATTCGGATTCCCAAGACTGAAATCAAATACATTCTCACGTCCGTAAATTCCTGCCAGACGTGTTCCTTCCTCAAACATTGCACGAATAGCGGAACTGTTCGCTACCATATTTTTCATTTTATCTGCTATCATTTTTCTACCTCCTTTTCATGTACATGCCCTTTTTCTACCATAAATACTGGTTTATAGGAAAGCTTTGCTTTTCTGAGTCCCTCAGAACCGGCATCATCTTCCCGATTCACATATTTGTAATCCATACACTCATGTTCTACAAATTGCTGATTGATCATAGTATATGCTCCGGGCACATCTGCATAAGCTTTCTCTATGTGAACAACAAATGTATCCGGGCAGATTGGTTCTCCGATGGTAAATGCTACGATTTTACCATCAATTCGAAGGATACCGCCCTTCAGGTCAAGTTCTTCAAAAAGTCTGAGTGCATTCATTGTCACACACATCTCTGCATTCTTATCTGTATCATCATTACAGCCATTCTCTTTTCTCCACTTCAAAGCCATCTGGAAACATTCCTCCAGATTCTCTTTTTTCATGGATTCGTAGCTCCAGCGTCCTTCAAATTCTTTTCGGAATCGATTCACATGGTTCTTCTTTCCATGCATCTTCTTACCAGACAAAGTCGCTAACTTCTCGCTTTCATAGACATAATCCGCTTCGTCCCGGTCATACTCAATCTCGAATCTTCCCGGATACCAGCTTTCCAGTCGTGCAAAATCATCCGGTGTCACATTATACATACGGAACGGATAACCTCGCTCCTCACTATATGTTTTCATCTTATCCAATGCACGCTTCACATGTTCATCTGTCCCTGCCGGAAATGCATAGGCAACATGTCCCTCATCTTCACTTTTGAACACCATGGCTCCTTCAACAATCGCCCATTTTACCGGGTACTGCCTGGACCATAAAAACACATTGACAAATGTACGTTCACAACTTCTGCTCGGATGCTCATCGAAATACTTTGTCATGATTTCCTTGTCTTCCAGCTCTGTTCTCTTAAAAATAATATCTTTCATTCTATGCTCCAATTCAAAACTAGTAAAGAGCACATCCGACGAAGGAATTCCCCGCCATTGTACTCATCGCAGTTCTCGTCCATCTGATAACTGTAATTTTTACTCTTCCGAGTATAGCACATTTTCTATACTCATTACAAGGCATGCCCCTAATATCATCTATGTGCTTTTTACTGCTCTGCCAAAAAACAAAGCTTCATAGCTGCAATATCTATGAAGCTTTAAGCGCTTTCTTCACAATCTCGCTCATCAGTTTGGAAGCTCCAAAAAGTGCTGCCGGATCTACTGTGAATTTAGAATTATGCGCCGGATATTTTCCCCCGGTCCCCACATGAAAAAATGCTCCCGGAACCAACTCCTGATAACAGGAAAAATCTTCTCCGCCCATCTCCGGATGCTGCAAGGTTACATGGAATCCTTCTTCCATTGCTTCTTTTCGCACAAGTTCTGCAAGATTTGCATCATTGTTCGTTGCCGGACAGCCCGGGATCCATGTAAATTCCACCTGATAACCTTCCCGCTCCAGACCTTCAGCCTGTGCCTGCATCAGTTTCACAATCTGCTCACGCACTTTGGGATTAAATGTGCGAACGGTTCCTTCTAGACTGGCGGTCTCTGGGATAATGTTCCAGCTTGTGCCTGATGTAAAACGAGTCACACTGATAACTGCCGTCTCCGTCGGACTGATTCTTCGACTTACAATTTCCTGAAGACTTCCTACCAGTCTTGCTGCTGCCGGGATCGGATCCAGACCCGTCTGCGGGGCGCTTCCGTGGCATCCCATTCCTTTTACCGTATATAAGAACCGGTCTACCGCCGCTGAAAATGGACCTGGTGCAATTGCAATCGTTCCGACTGGCATGTTTTGTTTTGTGTGAAGTCCAAAGATTTTTTCAATCTTATATTTTTCAAACATTCCGGTATTTACAACTTTTTCACCACCATGTTCTGCTTCTTCGGCAGGTTGAAACAATAAAATGACGGTACCTTTTATATGCTCTCTCTCTCCTCCAAGAAGTTTTGCCACTCCAAGAAGTGCTGTCGTGTGGAAATCATGTCCACAAGCATGCATACAGCCATCATTTTCTGAACTGTAAGAAAGTCCACTCTCTTCCAGGATCGGCAGCGCATCAATATCCGCTCTGATTGCAACAACACCCCCTGGCTCTTTTCCCTCGATCTTTGCAAGCGCTCCTGTATCAAGTCCCAGATTCAAAAGCTCCACACCTTCTGTCTGTTTTAATACATTTTTTACATAGTTGGTTGTCTCATACTCCTTTAATGCAAGTTCCGGATGTCTGTGCAGCCATTGAAAATGTTCCAATAAGTATGTCTGTAGTTCTTCTGCCATCACGATTTTCCTCCTGTCTTATCTACCATTCTTTACAAATCCCTAGTTCAAGAATGCCTCTGCATTCAAAGCATCTCTAAGCTGATCCATTGCCTGCTTTAACGTCTGACGCGGACATGCGATATTGATTCGTTCAAATCCTTCTCCTACTGCCCCAAAAATAAATCCCGGATCCAGCCAGAGATTTGCCTTATCAACGACCAGATGTTCCAGTTCTTCTACTGATAACCCCAGTTCTCTGCAATCCAGCCAAAGCAGATAAGTTCCTTCCGGCTCAATAAGATTGATTTTCGGAATTTCCTGTTTCAGATAATCCCGGACAAAGTCCACATTTCCCTGAAGATATACAAGTAACTCTTCCAACCATTCTTCGCCATTTTCATAAGCAGCCTGACACGCTTCCATTCCCATCAGATTCGGCTGGCTGTAGCCCGATTGCATCACTTCGTGTTTAAATTTCTCACGTAGCTTTGGATTGGAAATGATAATGTTGGAAAGCTGAAGCCCTGCCACATTAAATGTTTTTGATGGCGCGGTACATGTGACAGTAATATCTGCAATCTCTTCTGAAATAGATGCCATCATCTGATGTTTATGTCCTTTGTATACAATATCACTGTGGATCTCATCGCTGACAAGTGTCACGTGATATTTCAAGCAGAGCGCTGCAACTTTTTCCAACTCTTCTCTTTTCCACACACGTCCTACCGGGTTGTGCGGACTGCAGAAAAGTAATAATTTTACATCATTTTTCCGGATTTTCTTCTCCATATCCTCAAAGTCAATGGTGTAGTGCCCATCTTCTAATTTTAATGGACTTCCAATCAGCTTTCTTCCATTGTCTTCAATGACCTCTCTGAACGGGTAGTAAACCGGCTGCAGCATCAGAACACTTTCTCCCGGCTCTGTGTAGGCTTTTACTGCCATTGCAAGTGCAAATACAATTCCTGGTGTCTTGATGATCCAGTTACTCTCGATTTCCCAGTCAAATCTTCTCTTATACCAGGATTTCACTGCTCTGAAATAATCCTCCAGGGTATCACTGTACCCAAATATACCATGCTCTACAATCTCAAATAAGCGCTCTCTGACTGCTTTTGGTGCCTGAAAATCCATATCTGCCACCCAAAGTGGAAGTATATCCGCTTTCTTTCCTCTTACTGTCGCAAAATCATATTTTAAAGAATGTGTTCCTTTTCGATTGATTACTTTATCAAAATCTGTTGCCATATTTATTTTCTCCTTCATTTTCGCAATTGCCTGTTGTCTTCAAATATTTTAGGACAGGGACTTCTTTTAAAAGTACCTGTCCCAGATTTAATTTTCTTATTTCAGCTTTCTAATCTGTCTTCATTTTATAATAAAACTTTTTATTGTTTCTTACAATTCTGCCATCTCCAAAAATGCTCTTGTACGTTCATTCTCCGGATTATTAAACAATTTCTCCGGTGTATTGTCTTCTACAATCTGTCCACCTTCCAGGAATAAGATTCTGGAGGCAACATTTTTTACAAAGCGCATCTCATGGGATACTACGATCATCGTCATTCCATCTGCTGCAATTTCTTTCATAACATCAAGAACTCCCCCGATCCACTCCGGATCAAGAGCACTTGTTGGCTCATCAAACAGCATAACCTGCGGTTCTGCTGCAAGTGCTCTCGCTATTCCTACTCTCTGCTGCTGCCCTCCGGAAAGACGTACCGGGTATTCATCTCTCTTCTCGATCAGTCCGACACGTTCCAGCAAATGTTCTGCTTTCTCCACTGCCTGGACTTTCGGCATCTTCTGAACTCGAATCAGTCCTTCCGTAATATTCTCCAGAGCAGTCTTGTTCTTCCAGAGATTATAATGCTGAAATACCATGCTCGTCTTTTCTCTGAGTGCCCGGATTTGTTGTTTATTCTCTTTTCCGGCTTCAATTGTAGCTCCATCAATGGTAACTCTCCCTGCATCTGGTACATTTAACCAGTTGAGAGAACGAAGAAGCGTTGTTTTACCGCCTCCGCTTGGTCCGATCAGTGTTACAACTTCACCTTTTTCTATCTGAAAATCCAGATTTTTCAAAACCTGATTATCACCAAAAGCTTTACAAAGTCCTCTTACTTCTACTATCGACATCTTAACTTCTCCTCTCTTTTCTACGCACATAGGTCTCTATCTTTGCAAGCAGACGTTCCAAAAGCATACAGCATACCCAGTAAATCAAAGATACTGCAATATATACCTCAAAGTAACGATAAGATCTCGCTCCAACGATTCTTGCCTGTGCCATAATATCTACAACTGCAATGTTAAATACAAGAGAAGTCTCTTTTAATAATGATATAAAGTTATTGCCCAGACTTGGAAGTGCTACGACAAATGCCTGCGGGATTACAACACTTATAAGCGCCTGCCACTTCGTCATATTCAAGCTATAACAAGCTTCTACCTGTCCTTCATCTACGGACATCAATGCACTGCGGATAATCTCTGACATATATGCCGCTGCATTAAGTCCCAGTGTAATAATTGCGAATACGACCGGGTGGATTCCGTTAATATCAAAACTTGTTCCCCATGCTTCGTTCATCACACGAAGCAGTATCGGGATTCCGTAATACACAAGCACCAACTGTACCATAGTCGGCGTACCACGGATAAATGATATGTATACTTTCGCAACTGTCTTAAGTACCCGTACTTCAAAATAACGGGCCAACGCAATAAAGAACCCTACAATCAGTCCTGCTACACAACTGGCAATTGTAATCAGAAGTGTGATCGGCAGATATACTGCTATCTGCGGAATGGACTGTATCAGAAATTCAACACTAAATATTTTCCCCATCTCTTTTACACCAATCTTTCTCTTTTATTCGGAACTCTTGTGGTTTCCGGTACAACTTATGAATCGCCCTATAGAAATTCGTGCAAGAACGATTTCTGTAAAACAATGTATTGCACAAAATGCACGTCGCATCTCATACGGCGTGCATCTTACATTTTTCCTTATTTCTTTAAAGATATAAGACACTTTCTCGATTATAATTGTGGTGCATAATCTCCATCAAGATACTTCTCGGATAATTCTTTTAATGTACCATTTTCAATCAACGTCTTCAGACTGTCATCAATAATCTTTTTCAGCTTCTCTCCTGACTCGTCCTGTCTCAGAAGCATGTATGTAGTTGTCTCATCACCAGTCTCAAATGGAAGACACTCTAGTTCACTGTCAAGTCCCTGCTCTTTGAGAACATAATCAGCAGTTACTTTAATAGAAGCAATATGTGCATCTGCTCTTCCGTTAATAACTTCCTGAAGCATCTTGCTCATATCTCCATCTGCATACATAATATTGGCTGCTTTGTCCGGATGCTCTTTGTTATAATTCTCAAGCCAGTTTGTCTGTGCTCCTGAGGTTGCAGATACAATCGTTTTTCCTGCAATACTGTTTACATCACTGGAAATATCTGTACGGTCTTTTTTAAATACAATTGCTGCCTGAGTCTCTGTATATGGAATATCCGGGAAAAGATATTTCTGCTCACGTTCTTCATTCTTACCACACTGACTGGCAATCACATCAATCTTGCCAGACTCGAGAGCTGTAAAGATTCCATCCCAGCCTGTTGCTTCATATTTAAATTCAACATCTGGATTCAGATCATCAATTGCCTTCATAACTGCAATATCATATCCGTCCGGTTCGCCTTTTTCATTTACAAGGTTGAACGGAGGATATGCTCCTTCTGTTCCAACTGTATAAGTGGTAACTCCGGAATTGTCAGATTCTTTTTTATCATCTGCTGATTTTCCACAACCAACCATCATACTTGCTGCCATTCCCGCTATCAATAATGTACTTAATACTTTTTTCTTCTTCATAACTGATCACTCCTTACAAGTTTTTTTCATTAGTTTTTATGTTCTTGACTTTTCCTATTATAATTGTAAGATTTTAGTTTGTCTATGTTTAGATTTTTATAGTTTGCTATAGGATATAATTATAGCAATATCTGAATTGATTGAATTGAGTTTTGTTTTTCTTGATGTTTTCCTATATATACGGTATCATTAATTATATTATGTGTAATCATTTTTATTATATGATACCAAAAACTCAACAACATTATATTATAGAGAGAAGACGGTAATTATAAAATCAGAAAAGAAAAAACAGGGTTTCACATTAGTAGAACTCATTGTGGTTCTGACAATCCTTGCAATTCTTGCCGCACTTTTGATTCCGGCTTTAACCGGATACATACGAAAGGCAAAAGAATAAATAATCTGGGCAGAATTACGAACGCTGCTCTGAATGCTGTACAGAGAAATCCCAATGACAAAACAGAAATCAATACATCCAGCAGAAGAATTGCCCGACAGGTATTATCTTATCTGGATAGTGCTGATAAATCTAATGCACAGTACCTTTTCACTGCGCCTTCTGAAAAAAATACATGGGATACTACATTTAATGATTATTTTGGAGAAAAATATGATTCTAATGCTGTACTGCTTCAGATTTTCCATACAACAGACGGAAAAGTTGTTGCAATTAACTTTGGCAAAGACGGTTATATGGTGACAATCGTTCCCGGCAAGGAAACTACATGTGTGTATAACGGGAAATCTTTAAAATCAATCGTAGGGTAAAAAGAGGAGTCAGTTTGCTGCAAGCATCTGGCTCCTCTTTTCTTTTTCATAGCACGAACGCCCACCTCGATTCCACTTTGCTTCTTCTCGGTGCTCGTTTGCATTCTCACACAATATAACAAAAGGACGATTCTCCCTGCAAGCAGCCTCCCACCACTTCCGAATAGCACGAACGCCCACTTCGATTCCGTTTCACTTCATCTCAGTGTTCGTTTGACTCACATAGATTAAAATAAGAGCGCCCTGGACAATAAATTGTCCCTTGCGCTCTTATATTTAATCTGCGTTCGTGCTATTCGTCCATGTTTGCGAGTTTTTTGGCTTGATCGGCAGCGATGCAGGCATCGATGATTTCCTGGATATCGCCGTTCATGATCTTGTCTAGTTTGTATAATGTCAGACCTATACGGTGATCTGTGACACGTCCCTGTGGAAAGTTATAAGTACGGATTTTCTCAGAGCGGTCTCCTGTTCCGATCTGGCTCTTTCTTGCTTCTGCCTCTGCATCATGCTGCTTCTGACATTCCAAATCGTAGAGTTTTGCACGCAGAAGTGCAAATGCTTTTTCTTTATTCTGCAGCTGTGATTTCTCTGTCTGGCTGTAGATTACAATTCCAGTTGGATAGTGAGTCAGACGTACAGCGGAGTCTGTTGTATTGACACACTGTCCACCGTTTCCTGATGCTCTCATAACATCGATACGAATATCTTTCTCATCGATATGAACATCCACATCTTCTGCCTCCGGCATAACTGCTACTGTGATTGTTGATGTGTGGATACGTCCGCCACTTTCTGTCTCCGGCACACGCTGTACGCGGTGTACTCCGGATTCGTATTTCATCATAGAATATGCGCCCTGTCCATCAATCATAAATGTAACATTCTTCATACCACCGATTCCAATTTCTTCGCACTCCACCAGTTCCACTTTCCAGCGTTTACTCTCTGCATAATGCAGATACATACGATAAATTTCTGCAGCAAAAAGTGCTGCTTCATCTCCACCGGCACCAGCACGGATCTCAACTACTACGTTCTTGTCATCATTAGGGTCTTTTGGAAGCAACAGGATCTTAAGCTCATGCTCAAGCTCTTCTACTCTTGCTTTCGACTCATTCAACTCCTCTTTTGCAAGTTCTCGCATATCTTCGTCAGACTCTTCATTCAGAAGTTCCAGACTTTCTTCAATGTTCTGCTTGCATGCTTTATATTCTTTGTATGCTTCTACGATTGGTGTAAGCTCACTTTGTTCTTTCATGAGCTTACGGAAACGGTTTGGGTCACTTGCCACATCCGGTTCCTGAAGTTCGCTCAAGATTTCTTCTAATCGAATTAGCAGATCTTCTAATTTATCAAACATCTCTATCTCCTCCTGTTTACCTGCAATATTACTATAACTGCCATATACCGGCGCAAACATTAAACATAATCCTCACTTCGGTATTCTCTATCCTGACCAATGTCTCACATTTTTGTTCGACTTGAATTTTATGCAACTCTTTTATTGTACATGCCACACACTACACGGTCAAGTCCTGCCAGATCCTTTTTCACATATATATTGCAAAATCCTGCATTTTTCATAAGCTTTGATACATCTTCTGCCTGGTCATGACCAATCTCGAACATGAGCCATGCACCATCATTCAGATGTGAAATGCTTCCGCTTACAATTCTTCTGTAAAAGTAAAGTCCGTCTTCATATCCGTCAAGCGCGATCCACGGATCATGAAGCTTTACTTCGTCCTCCAGTCCCTGGATCACTTCCGTTCTAATATATGGTGGGTTTGACACAATAAGGTCAAAACTTTCAGATACATTTTCAAAAATGTCACTCTGTACCCATATAACAGGAACCTTAAGTCTCTGAGCGTTCTTTTTTGCTACTTCAAGCGCATCTGCTGATATATCTGCGCCAACCGCTTTTCCCCCTGTAATGTGCTTTCTTTCTGCCGCATACTTTAAAAGACTGATCAATATACAGCCAGAACCAGTACACATATCCAGCACATACATATCCGGTCTTATCACTTTCAATGCCTCTTCCACCAGATTCTCTGTATCCTGTCTTGGTATAAGCACATGCTCATTAACAAGAAATTCATATCCCATAAACTCCTGACTTCCCGTAATATGCTGAAGTGGAATTCTTCGTGCACGCTTTTCCAGATATTCCCAATACCGTTTTGCTTCCTCTTCCGAAATATTTTTTTCCGGATTTCCATAGTAGGAAGCACGACTGATTCCAGTCACATATTCCAGTAAATACCATGCATCGATTTGAGCATCTGGTATCTGTCTGCTTTCCAGATACGCAGATCCTTCTTTATAAATCCTCTGCAGTTTTAAAGTTCTCTGCTTCATATGCTCTCCAATCAAATACTGCTTCTACTGCCTGTATTGCCACTTCAATCATTGAGTCGTCCGGTTCTTTCGTTGTCAGCTTCTGGATTGCAAGTCCTGGTCTGCTTAAAAGATTGATAATCGGATTCTCACTTCTTCCTGCAAGTTTCAGTACTTCATAAGAAATTCCTGCAATGACCGGAATCAGGGCAATTCTCACGATCACACGCATCAGCGGTGATTCCACCTGGATCAACATCAACAAAATAATACTGATTGCCAGTACGAAGAATAAGAAGCTTGTTCCACAGCGCTTATGCTGTCTGGAACTGATTCTGACATTGTCAACGGTAAGCGGAAGTCCATGCTCAATGCAATTGATGCATTTGTGCTCCGCGCCATGGTACATAAATGTTCTCTGGATATCATCCATTCTTGAAATCAATGCAATATAGAGAATAAATATACCAATCCTCACAAATCCTTCCACTAATGTTCTCAAATGATACGATGGCATCAGTGGTTTTAATAATGAAGACAGAAAATACGGCAGAACCATAAATACGGCTACTGCAATTACTACAGATATTGCAACTGTCGCATTCATCATCCATTTTTCCTGTTTTTCCTTCTTTGCGATTTCTTCCTCTGTCAGTTCTTTTTCGCTTTTTACTTCCTCTTCTTCCTCATAAAATTCAGCTGAAAACATCAACGTCTTAATTCCCAGAACCATAGAATCTATAAAATTGAACACCCCTCTGATAAACGGAATCTTCGTTAAAGCTTTCCATTTGATCACACTGTGATATTCTTCCTTCTGTACAAAAATCTCTCCATCCGGTTTTCTCACTGCAACCGCATAGTCGTCTCCATGTCTCATCATAATTCCTTCAAGGACTGCCTGTCCCCCAATATTGGATGACTTCATATAATTGCTCTCCTCATATCTGATATAAATAGAAGAAAGGGTTGAGATTCAAAAAACCTCAACCCCGATAACCTTCGAACTTATTTCATTCCGTACTTCTTGTTGAACTTATCAACACGACCACGAGCCTGTGTTGCTTTCTGCTGTCCTGTGTAGAACGGATGACACTTAGAACAGATTTCTACGTGGATATCTTCTTTTGTAGATCCTGTTACGAATGTGTTACCACAGTTGCAAGTTACAGTTGCCTGATAGTATGCTGGATGTATTCCTTCTTTCATGATTTTCACCTCTTCTTTATTATTGTTGCGTTTATTTTAGTTGCGTCAAACGCGAATATTTTCTAAACAGCTTTCTTATTGTACCACACGATTGCCAGCTTGTCTATAATATTTTTTTCTTTTTTACCATTTCAATCAACTCATTGTTGTTCTTTGTATTGGAGAACATATTCAGGATACTCTCCACCGCCTCTTCCGCACGCATTCCATTGAGTGCACGGCGCATGATCTCCACAGCTTCCTGCTCATCTTTGTTAAGAAGCAGATCTTCTCTACGAGTGCTTGACTTCGGTATATCAATGGCAGGAAACATTCTTTTTTCAGAAAGCTTACGGTCAAGTACCAGTTCCATGTTACCTGTTCCTTTAAACTCCTCATATACAACATCGTCCATCTTGCTTCCTGTATCTACCAGTGCTGTAGCGAGAATTGTAAGGCTTCCACCCTCACGCATATTTCTTGCAGCACCAAAGAAACGCTTTGGCATATGAAGCGCTGCAGGATCAAGACCACCGGAAAGTGTTCTTCCGGATGGTGAAACAGTCAGGTTATACGCTCTTGCAAGACGTGTGATGCTGTCAAGCAAGATCATAACATCTTTCTTATGTTCTACAAGACGCTTTGCACGTTCAATGACCATTTCAGATACTCTCTTATGATGCTCTGGAAGCTCATCAAATGTTGAATAGATAACCTCCACATTAGGGCCCTCTATGGACTCTCTTATGTCTGTTACCTCCTCAGGTCTCTCATCTATGAGAAGGACGAGCAGGTGCATATCCTCATATCTTCTGCTGATCTGCTTTGCGATCTGCTTGAGAAGAGTCGTCTTTCCTGTCTTAGGTGGTGAAACGATCATGCCTCTCTGTCCCTTACCTATAGGGGCAAGAAGATTGATCATCCTGATAGGGATAGGAGCACCGTCTCCGTCAAGCTCTATCCTCTCATTAGGGAAGATAGGGGTCATCTCCTCAAAGCTCTTGCGGGCCGCTATGACCACAGGATCCTCATCGTTCACGCTTGCCACATATAAAAGGGCACTGAACTTTTCTCCCTGTGTCTTGTTTCTTATATTACCTGTGACTATATCTCCTGTCTTGAGACCAAATCTTCTGATCTGTGCCGGTGACACATATATATCCTGATCTCCCGGAAGATAGTTTGCACTTCTTATGAAGCCATATCCCTCAGGCATGACCTCAAGTATTCCGTGAGCCTGTCTTCCACTGTCGAGCTCCGGCAGATACTCGTTCACGTTCTGTGCCGCCTGATTTGACTGGACTCTGTCCTGATTCTGGCCTCTGTCCTGGTATCTCTCCTGGCTCTGACCTCTGTCCTGATACCTTTCCTGGTTTCTGTCCTGATTCTGACCTCTATCCTGGTATCTCTCCTGATTCTGGCTGTGATCCTGATATGTAGCCATTCTTCTCATACGTCTCTGTCCATTGTTCTCCCTGAAATCATCACCTCTTGAGCCCTCAGAGTGATGTACTATCCTGGTTTTTCTGTATTCTGTGTCTCCGGCTGTCTCTCTGACCACATGCTCGGTCTTAGGCTCTGACACATTTTTCTTATTTTCCACTGAAACCGCTGTCACATGCTCCTCCACATATTTTATGAGGAACTGCGCAAGCTCCGCCTTCTTCATTCCCGAGCAGCCTTTTATACCATTATCCTTGGTAAACTGACGCAACTCTGCAAGAGAAGCTTTACTAAAATCCATATATAATTGTCTCCTTTCACTGAAACCAATGATTAACAAATAAATTAAGTATTATGGGAATATAAACACTCTAAGAAATAAGTAGTGTCTCTCAATGATACATCAAATTCAATTACGGTAAAAAAATAAAAATGCGCTAAGCACGCATATTATTCTCGCTCATTATAACATAAATAGAACAATTGTAAATATATTGATTTTAAATTTTACTAATGTTATCATATGAATGTTGTCCGTTCATCAGCACGGACAAACATTTTAACAAAGGATACACGATATGGGAACCGAATCTATTGTATTATATAAACTCATAGTGCTCTATATGCTTGACAGAGTTAACTTCACTCTGAC
>OGRN01002041.1_pt1 | contig 16129 bp, 10 predicted proteins | sample 1553401 | NCBI WGS metagenome assembly OGRN01 (sample SAMEA2580096, study PRJEB22360) | human gut metagenome | biome: human gut; feature: human-associated habitat; material: faeces | place: Denmark | collected 2008/2010 | reverse complement strand
TACATGGAAGACCTGAACGAAGCAGGCGGTGTATATGCAGTTATGAACGAGCTGAATAAGAAGGGACTCCTTCACACAGAATGCATGACTGTAACCGGAAAAACAGTAGGCGAGAATATCAAGGACTGTGTAAACCTGAACCCGGAAGTAATCCGCCCGATCGACAATCCATACAGCACCACAGGCGGACTTGCTGTACTTCGGGGCAATCTTGCACCAGACGGAAGCGTTGTAAAACGTTCTGCAGTTGTTGCGGAGATGATGGTTCATGAAGGACCGGCAAGAGTCTTTGAGTGTGAGGAAGATGCTATCGCAGCGATCAAGGGCGGCAAGATTGTAGAGGGTGATGTCGTTGTCATCCGCTATGAGGGACCGAAGGGTGGACCTGGTATGAGAGAAATGTTAAATCCGACTTCTGCGATTGCCGGTATGGGGCTTGGCAGTTCCGTTGCCCTGATTACCGACGGACGTTTTTCCGGTGCATCCAGAGGCGCATCCATCGGACATGTTTCTCCGGAAGCAGCAGTTGGGGGACCGATTGCTCTGGTAGAAGAGGGCGATATCATAAAGATCAATATCCCGGAGATGACATTGAACGTAGATGTTTCGGATGAAGAGATGGCCGCACGACGTGCAAAATGGCAGCCGAGAGAGCCGAAGGTTACCACCGGATATCTTAAGAGATATTCTGCACTGGTTACTTCCGGAAACCGTGGAGCTGTCTTGGAAGTGCCAGAAGAGAAATAAAGGATAGAGGGTTAGAAAATGCAGTTGACAGGATCACAGGTGATTATAGAATGCCTGAAAGAACAGGGTGTAGATACCGTTTTCGGATATCCGGGCGGTGCAATCCTGAACGTTTATGATGAATTATACAAACATCCGGAAATCCGGCATGTACTTACCTCGCATGAGCAGGGGGCTTCCCATGCAGCAGACGGATATGCCAGAAGTACAGGAAAAGTCGGAGTCTGTATGGCAACAAGCGGACCGGGAGCCACCAATCTGGTGACCGGTATCGCAACTGCGTATATGGATTCCATTCCGATCGTGGCAATCACCTGCAATGTTGGGGTATCACTCCTCGGAAAAGACAGTTTTCAGGAAATTGATATTGCTGGCATCACAACACCGATTACAAAATACAGTTTTATTGTAAAAGATGTAACAAAACTTGCCGATACGATTCGCAGAGCGTTTTCCATTGCGCGGAAAGGACGTCCGGGCCCGGTTCTGGTAGATATCACCAAGGATGTGACTGCCAACAAAACAGAGTATATAAAGAAAGAGCCAAAAATGCCGCAGCCGGATTGTTCGGCATTCAATGAGGATGATTTAAAGAAAGCCATCCAGATGATTGAAAAGGCAAAGAAGCCGTACATATTTGTCGGAGGAGGAGCAATCCTTTCCGGAGCCAGTGAAGTATTAAAGACATTTGTAGAAAAAACAGATGCACCGGTCTGCGACACACTGATGGGAAAAGGTGCATATGATGGAACATCAGAAAACTATACCGGAATGCTTGGAATGCACGGAACAAAGACGTCCAATCTCGGTGTCAGTGAATGTGATCTTCTGATCGCAATTGGTGTTCGTTTTTCGGACCGTGTACTTGGAAATCCAAAGAAATTTGCAAAACAGGCAAAGATTCTGCAGATTGATATTGATCCGGTAGAAATCAATAAAAATATTATCGTAAATCACAGCATTACCGGGGATGTGGCAATCGTCCTCGGAAAGCTGAATGAAAAACTTGAGCAGCAGAAACATACCGAGTGGCTTTCCCATATTGCGGATTATCAGAAGATGTATCCTATGACCATTCCAAAGGAAGGGTTAAGTGGTCCGTTTATGATCGCAAAGATCTATGAGATGGCAAAAGATGCCATTATGGTCACGGAAGTCGGTCAGCATCAGATGTGGGCTGCACAGTATTTTAAATACAGTAAACCAAGAACCCTGCTGACATCCGGAGGTCTTGGTACGATGGGGTATGGTCTTGGCGCTGCAATTGGTGCACAGACTGCAAATCCGGATAAGCAGGTGATCAATATTGCGGGAGACGGATGTTTCCGCATGAATATGAATGAACTTGCAACAGCATCCAGACAAAAGCTTCCGTTGATTGAAGTGATTGTCAATAACCATGTACTCGGAATGGTCCGCCAGTGGCAGACACTTTTCTATAAACAGCATTATTCCGCAACGGTTTTAGATGACGGTGTGGACTACGTAAAGATTGCAGAGGCGATGGGCGCAGCTGCCCGGCGTGTGACAACACAGGAAGAGTTTAACGCAGCTTTTCAGGAAGCATTGGAAAGTAAGACGCCGTTTGTAATTGACGCAATTGTGGATTCGGATGACAAGGTATGGCCGATGGTTGCACCGGGGGCTCCGATCAATGAATGTTTCGATGGAAAAGATTTCGAGAGCAAGAATAAATAAGCAACAGCATAGTAAAATATAGGAGGAAGTTTGAAATGAGCAGAGTATACAATTTCTCAGCAGGACCGGCAGTATTGCCGGAGGAGGTACTGCAGGAAGCAGCAGATGAAATGTTGGATTACAGAGGATGCGGCATGTCCGTTATGGAAATGAGCCACAGATCCAAAGTATTCGATGACATCATCAAGGATGCAGAAAAAGATTTAAGAGAGCTGATGAACATTCCGGATAATTATAAGGTATTGTTCTTACAGGGTGGAGCATCCCAGCAGTTTGCAGCAGTTCCTATGAATCTGATGAAGAATAAGAAAGCCGGATACATTGTCACAGGACAGTGGGCAAAGAAGGCTTATCAGGAAGCACAGATGTACGGAGAGGCAATTGAGCTTGCATCCTCTGCAGATCAGACATTCTCCTATATTCCGGATTGTTCCGATCTGGATATTCCGGATGATCTGGATTACGTTTATATCTGTGAGAACAACACCATTTACGGAACCAAATACAAGAAGCTTCCAAACACAAAGGGAAAGACACTGGTAGCAGATGTATCTTCCTGCTTCTTATCTGAGCCTGTAGATGTGAAAAAGTATGGCGTAATCTATGGTGGCGTACAGAAGAATATCGGACCGGCAGGTGTTGTAATCGTAATTGCACGGGAAGACCTGATTACAGATGATGTACTTCCTGGCACACCAACCATGCTCAAGTGGAAGACACAGGCAGACAAAGACAGTCTGTACAACACACCGCCATGCTACGGCATTTATATCTGCGGTAAAGTCTTTAAGTGGCTGAAAAAGATGGGCGGCTTAGAGGAAATGCAGAGACGCAACATTGAAAAAGCAAAGATCCTTTATGATTTCCTGGATGAGAGCAAACTGTTCAAGGGAACTGTCAGAAAAGAAGACCGTTCTCTGATGAATGTACCGTTCGTAACCGGAGACAAGGATATGGATGCGAAATTCGTAAAAGAGGCAACCGAGGCTGGCTTCGTAAACCTGAAAGGACATCGTACCGTTGGCGGTATGCGTGCATCCATTTACAACGCAATGCCAAAAGAGGGCGTAGAAAAGCTTGTTGAGTTCATGAAGAAATTTGAGAAGGAGAATGCATAAAATGTTTAATTATACATGCTTAAATCCTATCGCTGGGGTAGGTCTGGATTTATTTTCTGATGATTACAAAAAAGTTGACGATCTGGCAGGCGCTGATGCAGCACTTGTCCGCAGTGCGGCAATGCACGATCTGGATCTTCCGGATTCACTGCTTGCAGTTGCCCGTGCCGGTGCAGGTGTCAACAATATTCCGCTTGACAAATGTGCTGACAAAGGTATCGTTGTATTTAATACACCGGGTGCAAATGCCAATGGTGTAAAAGAACTTGTTTTTGCAGGAATGTTATATGCATCCCGCGATATTGTCGGTGGTATTGACTGGTGTCTGGCAAACCAGAACGATGATAACATTGCAAAAACTGCAGAGAAACAGAAGAAGAACTTTGCAGGAACAGAGATTTCCGGAAAGAAATTAGGTGTCATCGGACTTGGAGCCATCGGTGTGCTCGTAGCAAATGCCGCAACCCATATGGGTATGGAAGTATATGGATATGATCCATATATTTCTGTCAATGCTGCATGGAACTTATCCAGAAGCGTAAAGCATATCAGCAATGTAGAAGATATTTACAAAGAGTGCGATTACATTACGATCCATGTACCTCTTTTGGATTCTACCAGAAAGATGATTGATGCCAATGCGATCGCAATGATGAAGCCTACCGCAATTGTATTAAACTTTGCAAGAGATCTTCTGGTAGACGAAGAGGCAATGGTTGATGCGCTGGCTGCAGGAAAGATTAAGAAATATGTTTCTGATTTCCCGAATACTACAACCGTTGGAGCAAAGGGATGTATTGTCACTCCACATCTTGGAGCATCCACAGCAGAGTCTGAAGACAACTGCGCAATTATGGCTGTCCGTGAGATTCGTGACTACATGGAGAATGGTAATATTACCCATTCTGTCAATTATCCGGACTGCAACATGGGAGCATGTACCACAGCCGGACGTGTTGCAATTCTGCACAAGAATGTCAAGGGTATGATCGGCCAGTATACGACCGTTCTTGGAGAGGCAGATATCAATGTGTCAGATATGACAAATAAGGCAAAGGGTGACTATGCATATGCACTGATCGATGTGGATTCCCAGATTACCGATGATGTGCTGAAAAAACTGCAGGCAATTGACGATGTATTGCGTGTACGCGTTGTAAAATAACAGAAAAGATAAGCATTTTGCTGTATGGCGGTTCGAAAGAACCGCCATATTTTTTCTTGTATAAACGTATTTTTTCCATTATACTAGAAAGGTATAGAAACCAGCACAATTTATGGAGGATAATATGGCAGACATAAAACCATTTATATGTGTCAGACCGGCAGAAGATGTAGTATCTGCAGTGGCTGCATTACCATATGATGTATATAACAGAGAAGAAGCAAAAGAAGTTGTGGCAAAAAATCCAAAGTCATTTCTGGCAATTGACCGTGCGGAGACACAGTTTCCGGATGATGTCGATACCTATGATGACAGAATATATGCCAAAGCGGCACAGATGTTAAAAGACTGGATCGCAGACGGCACATTTATCCGGGATAACAGAGAATGTTATTACATATATGAACTGACGATGGATGGAAGAACACAGACCGGCATTGCGGCATGTGCATCCATTGATGATTATGCGAATCAGGTCATCAAAAAACATGAGAATACCCGTGCGGATAAGGAACAGGATCGTATCTGTCACGTAGATACGTGCAGTGCACAGACCGGACCGATTTTTCTGGCATACCGTGCCAATGCCGTGATCAATGAGGTTGTGGCAAAGACAAAGAAACAGGATGCCTTATATGATTTTGTTGCGGAAGATGGTATTCGCCACCGTGTTTTTGTAATATCCGATCCGGAAGATATCAAAACGATCCGGAATGCATTTGCACAGATTGGGGAAATCTATATTGCAGACGGACATCACAGAGCTGCTTCTGCGGTAAAAGTCGGATTTAAGCGGAGAGAAGAACATCCGGGATATACCGGAAAAGAAGAATTTAATTATTTTCTTTCCGTTTTATTCCCGGATGAGGAACTGATGATCATGGATTACAACCGTGTGGTACGGGATCTGGGCGGTATGACCGAAGAGGCATTTTTATCAAAAATGCAGGAACTCTTTGATGTGCAGAAAATCGAAAATGGAAACGATGTACGACCGGTGAAAAAGGGACAATTTTCCATGTTCCTTTCTGATAAATGGTATCGTTGTACTATGCGTCCAGAGTCGGTTCCGGATGATCCGGTAGAAGGACTGGATGTATCGGTATTACAGAATGTACTTTTGGCACCGGTACTTGGAATCGGTGATCCAAAGACAGATAAAAGAATTGATTTTGTCGGCGGAATACGCGGCATGAAAGAGTTAGAAAGAAGATGCCATGAGGACTGTAAGGTTGCATTTGCCATGTATCCGACATCCATTCAGGAGTTGTTTGCTGTGGCGGATGCGGGACGTCTCATGCCGCCGAAATCTACCTGGTTTGAGCCGAAACTCCGCAGTGGATTATTCATCCATGAGATTTAAAGAATGGCATTATAGGACATAAATGGAGAAATACATTGGGAATTTTAATAACAGACCAACTGACACAGCTTAGCACCGAGAGTGAAGTGTTAAATGAAGTGGCGAAAAATCCGGGAATTATCTGGAAATATTTACAGGATCTGACACCATCTCTGCTGGGGTTTCTCGTTCAGCTGATGATTGCAGTGATTATTCTTCTGGTAGGCAGCCGGATGATCAAAATGCTGGTGAAAATGGTGCGCCGTTTCTTAGAGCGCGGAAAAGTAGAAGCCGGTGTGGTTTCCTTTCTGAGTTCTTTTGTGAAATATGCGCTCTATTTTGTGCTGGCAATGATTATTCTGGGGCAGTTTGGCGTGACGACAAGCTCTGTGATTGCCGTGCTGGGGTCCGCAGGACTTACCATGGGACTGGCACTGCAGGGAAGCCTTTCTAATTTTGCCGGTGGTGTTCTGATTTTGTTACTGAAACCATTTGTGGTAGGCGATTATATATTGGATAATGCTTCATCAGAAGAAGGAACTGTAAAGGAGATTACCATTTTTTACACCAAGCTGCTTACCATTGATAACAAACTGATCCTGATTCCGAATGGAAGTCTGTCCAACAGCAGTATTACCAATTACAGCCATATGGATATGCGACGGATTGATCTGACCGTCGGGGTTGGCTATGCATCGGATTTGTCAAAGGTTAAAGCAGTGCTTGAGGGTGTGGTAAAGACAGAAACCGCAGTGATAAAGGATGAACCGGTCGATATTTTTGTATCGGATCTGGGGGATAGTGCCGTAGATATGGGCATTCGCGTATGGGTAAAAACAGAAGATTACTGGCCAGTGCGGTGGCGTTTGCTGGAACAGATGAAAAATGCACTGGATGAAAATGGAATTTCAATTCCATTCCCACAGATGGATGTATCGATTCGGAAAGAATAAAACTATTCCGTTGAAATAAAAATGGAAGGATGAGAAATATGGATAAATTGAAATTGTCAGCATATGAAATAATAGAAGTAAGAAAGATTGCAGATATTGAATCTATGGGATATATTCTGCGACACAAAAAAAGCGGAGCACGCGTGTGTGTCATTTCCAATGAAGATGACAATAAGGTGTTTTCGATCGGATTTCGGACACCCCCGGAAGATGAGACAGGGGTTCCGCATATTATCGAGCATACCACGCTTTGCGGATCGGATAAATTTCCGGTCAAAGACCCTTTTATTGAGCTTGCCAAAGGGTCACTCAATACGTTTTTGAATGCAATGACATATCCGGAAAAAACACTGTATCCGGTAGCAAGTTATAATGAGCGGGATTTTAAAAATCTGATGGAGGTATATCTGGATGCGGTATTCCATCCAAATATTACAAAGTATAAAGAGATTTTTATGCAGGAAGGCTGGCACTATGAGCTGGAGTCAGAAGATGCACCGCTGACCATCAACGGCGTTGTATACAATGAAATGAAGGGGGCATATTCCTCCCCGGATGAAGTGCTTGAGACGGCAATTATGGAAGCACTGTTTCCAGACAACACCTACAGCAAAAATTCCGGAGGAAACCCGGAAAAAATACCGGAACTGACGTATGAAAACTATCTTGCGTTTTATCACAAATATTATCACCCATGCAACTCCTATATTTATTTGTACGGAGATATGGATATAGAAGAGAGGCTCACCTGGCTGGATGAGGAATATTTAAGCCATTATGATGCAAATGAAGTGGAAGTACATTCACAAATCCAGTTGCAAAAGCCATTTGACGCGGTAGTATCCGAGCGCAGAACGTATCCGATCACAGAGGATGAACCGGAGGAGAAGCACACGTATCTTTCTTACAATAAAGTGGTGGGAACCGTTCTTGACCGTGAATTGTATCAGGCATTTTCTATACTGGATTATGTCCTTGTCAGTGCGCCGGGAGCACCGGTACGCCAGGCACTGATTGATGCGGGAATCGGGGAAGATGTCTACGGATCTTTTGAGGATGGCATGCTTCAGCCGATGTTCTCCATTGTCGCTAAGAATGCCGATGAGTCTGATCAGACCCGTTTTGTGCAGATTATCGAGGAAACCTTACAGAAGCTGGTAAAGGAAGGTCTGAATCAGGATTCCCTTCTGGCGGGAATTAACAGTGCGGAATTCCGGTTCCGGGAAGCAGATTACGGACAGTTTCCGAAGGGACTTTTGTATGGACTGCAGTGTATGGAAAGCTGGCTGTTTGATGATACCAAGCCGTTTATTCATCTGGAATGTCTGGATACGTTACAGTTTTTGCGGGAGCAGATCAAAACCGGATATTTTGAAGATCTGATTCAGAAGTATCTGCTTGACAATGCGCATGGTGCTGTGGTCGTAGTTGCGCCGGAGAAGGGGCTTAACCGTGCCAAAGAACAGGCACTGGCAGAAAAACTTGCAGCATATAAGGCCGGATTAAGCGACGCAGAGGTGCAGGCATTGATTGCCCAGACCAGACATCTGCGGGAGTATCAGGAAGAGCCGTCAAAGGAAGAAGATCTGTTGAAAATTCCGATGCTTGGCAGAGAGGATATGAAAAAAGAAGCCATGCCGTTTTCCAATAAGGAGGAGAACATGGGAGAAATTCCGGTTGTCCGGCATGAGGCACCGGCAAATGGCATCGATTATATTACTCTGATGTTTGAGTGCAATGACATTGCAGAGGAGGAGGTTCCGTACCTTGGACTTCTGCGCGCGGTACTCGGATATGTCAATACCAGATCCTACAGTTATGCCGATCTTGCAAATGCCATTAATATTTATACCGGCGGAATTACCAGTGGGGTCAGCATGTATCCGGATCTGAAAAATCACGATGCGATGGCTGTTAAATTTGAGATCCGCATGAAAGTGCTTGAGAGCAATCTGGAGCATGCCATGAAACTGGCAGAGGAAATCTTAAACAGTTCGGATCTGCACGATACCAAACGACTGGCGGAACTGATTGCACAGGTGAAATCCAGACTGCAGGTGAACTTAAGCAGCAGCGGGCACACGGTAGCTGCAATGCGTGCACTTTCTTACGAATCTGTTTATGCATTTTATAATGATGCGACAATTGGTATTGCATACAATCAGATGATCCGCAGACTGGATGAACAGATGAAAGAGAATCCGCAGGCGGTAGCCGAAAAACTGCAGCAGCTGATAGAAAAAGTATTTGTCAGAAAGAGAATGCTCATCAGCTTTACCGGAGAAGAAGGCTCTTATGAAAAAGCTTCTCCGATCATGCAGAAGTATCTAAAGAAACTTCCGGAAGGAACACCGGCGCAGGCTGCAATCCATCCGGTGCTTTCTAAGAAAAATGAGGGATTTACGGACGCCTCCCAGATCCAGTATGTGGCAAGATCCGGTAACTTTATCAGCCATGGATACGCATATCACGGAACCTTAAAGATTTTAAAAATGATTTTAAGCTATGAATATCTGTGGATGAATATCCGCGTAAAGGGCGGTGCATATGGATGTATGAGTTCTTTCCTTAGGACCGGAGACAGTTATTTTGTATCTTACCGGGACCCGAATCTGGCAAAGACCAATGCCGTCTATGAGAAAATTCCGGAATATGTGGCATCCTTTGATCCGGATGAGCGTGATATGACAAAATATATCATTGGCACGTTTGGAGCTTTAGATACACCGTTAAACCCGGAAGCAAAGGGAAGCCGTTCGATGGCTGCTTATCTGGAACATCTGACCTATGAGGAAATCCAGAAAGAGCGTGACGAGATACTGACAGCGACACCGGCAGATATCCGCAGTCTTTCGGATCTGATCGCCTCGATCCTTTCCGATCAGTGTCTGTGTGTAGTGGGAAATGAGCATGCAATCCGTGAAGAAAGCGGTATGTTTACCTCAATTCAGGGACTGTGCGAATAGCACGATAAAGGAGATACAAATGACAGCAGCAAATTTTAAGTCAGGGTTTGTTACAATTATCGGCAGACCAAATGTAGGAAAATCAACGTTGATGAACCGTCTGATCGGACAGAAGATTGCAATCACATCCAATAAGCCACAGACAACCAGAAACCGGATCCAGACCGTGTATACGGATATGGAGCGTGGACAGATCGTTTTTCTTGACACGCCGGGAATTCACAAAGCAAAAAATAAGCTTGGTGAATATATGGTAAATGTTGCAGAAAAGACACTGAACGAGGTGGATGTCGTATTGTGGCTGGTGGAGCCGAGTAATTTTATCGGTGCGGGGGAACAGCACATTGTAGAACAGCTGAAAAAAGTTCAGACGCCTGTGATTCTTGTGATCAATAAAGTTGATACCGTGGAAAAAGACAAGGTACTGGAGTTTATCGATACCTACCGCAAGATTTATGATTTCGCGGAGATTATTCCGACTTCCGCCCTTCGCGGACAGAATGTGGATGACGTGATTGATTCTATTTTTAAGTATCTTCCGTATGGTCCGCAGTTTTATGACGAGGATACGATTACCGATCAGCCGGAGCGTGCGATCTGTGCGGAGATCATAAGAGAAAAAGCACTTCATGCGTTAAGCGATGAAGTACCGCATGGAATTGCTGTTGCCATCGACCAGATGAAACCGCGCAAAGGCGGAAAGATGTATGATATCGACGCAACGATTGTGTGTGAACGGGATTCCCACAAGGGAATTATTATCGGAAAGCAGGGGTCGATGCTTAAAAAGATCGGAACCAATGCGCGTTACGAGATGGAAAAAATGCTGGATGCCAAAGTGAATTTAAAACTTTGGGTGAAGGTGAAGAAAGACTGGAGAGACAGTGATTTTCTGATTAAAAATTTCGGGTATCGGGAGGAAGAATAAAAGATAAAGATCAGATGATGGGTTTCCAATATTTTTCGGGAATAGAATTACCGCCATTGCAGACGATAGTAATGGAGGTAAGGTGCAATGGAGAAAACCTGGGAAACATTCTGGACAACAGGAAAAGTTACCGATTATCTGACTTATCGGAATGAAGTGACGGATGCCGCAGGAAGTGGCGGAGGTTACGGACAGAAGGAACAGCAGAAGTATGAGTCAGTCTGTGATAGTGATGGGCATGGTTTTAACAGCCATGCCTGTCAATGATTATGACAAAAGAATAACGATTCTGACAAAGGAAAGGGGAAAAATCACAGCGTTTGCCAGAGGTTCCAGACGACCGTCGAGCCAGCTGCTGGCAGCGACAAATCCCTTTGCCTTTGGCGAATTCGAAGTGTTTGAGGGAAGAAATTCCTATAATGTTACCAAAGCAAATATTCAGAATTATTTTCGCGAACTGGTTTTGGATCTGGATGCTGCGTCGCTTGCGTTCTACTTTGCAGAATTCGCGGAATATTATTGTCAGGAAAATAACGATGAGCGGGAAATGTTAAAGCTTTTGTACCAGTCGTTTCGTGCACTGGAAAACAGCAGGTATTCCAAAGAACTTGTGCGTGCAGTGTTTGAACTAAAAGCCATAACCATCAATGGAGAAGGACCGCAGGTGTTTGCCTGTATGCATTGTCATGCGAAAGAAGACCTGTGTTTCTTTTCGGTGAAAAGGGGAGGCATCTTCTGCAGAACCTGTGCGAAGGAAGTACAGGGCATGTATATTTCCGATTCCACGCGATATACGATGCAGTATATCATATCCACACCTGTCGCCAGATTATACTCGTTTACCGTTTCAGAGGAAGTACTAAGGGAACTGAAGATGATTATGAAAGAATATATGGCGTATTATGTGCATCATGACTTTAAGTCCCTTTCGATTTTCGGTTGAAATGGGAATATGAAAAGTGTATAATATCATGGATTGTGAATAGAGGAGGATTTGTGAAATCATGAAGAAATTCGGTCAGATCGTGCTGGTATTTCTGCTTAGCGTAGGAATGTTTACCGGTTGCGGCACTTCTTACAAAGCGGATGAAAGCACAGTTTTTGTACTGAAAGATGGAAAAATCGTGTCTACCGATGTGGAAAATTTTGACGAAAAGACATATGATAAAGACGGATTGAAAGAATATGTCAAAAATGAAATAGATACCTATAATGAGAAAAACGGAAAGGGAAGCGTTTCGCTGAAAAAACTCGACACAGGAGAAAAAAAGGCAACGCTTACCATTGCGTACCGTACAGCCGAAGATTATCAGAAATTTAATGATATGGAACTGTATACGGGAAGTGTTGCAGAAGCACTGGCCGCAGGGTATTCTTTTGACGGATCGTTTGCATCCGTAAAAAACGGAAAGATCAAAGCGTGTGAGAGCAGCGCATTTCTGGATGACTCCAGCTGCAAAGTGGTTGTAATCCGTGGAAATACAAATGTAAAAGTAAAAGGAACCATCTGTTATGTATCCACGACAAATACCAGTTATGTGGATGCACAGACCATTGCAATCAAAGAAGGAACGTCCCTTCTTGCAGCGGAAAAAACAACAGAGGGAACGGAAAGTGCCACAGAGGCAGCAGACACACAGATTGAGGAAACGACAGGAGCGGTATCCGATGACGATCTGATCGATGTTACGGAGCAGGAATCCGAAGTGAAGTTTCAGTTTGAGGAGGAAGATACCAGTACCGATGATGCCACAGGCGAATTCAGTCAGGTATATACCTATATAATTTATAAGTAACTCAGATCCAGCCTTTGGGCGGATCAGAAAATACATAATAGAATGTGAGGATTACATAATGGAAAAGACGATGGACAAAATTGTGCAGGTAGCAAAAGCAAGAGGTTTTGTATATCCGGGATCTGAAATCTACGGAGGTCTTGCAAATACATGGGATTACGGAAATCTTGGTGTAGAACTGAAAAACAATGTGAAGCGTGCATGGTGGAAGAAGTTCATACAGGAAAACCCATACAATGTTGGTGTGGACTGCGCCATCCTGATGAACCCACAGACCTGGGTTGCTTCCGGACATCTGGGAGGTTTTTCTGATCCGCTGATGGATTGTAAAGAATGTCATGAGCGTTTCCGTGCAGATAAGCTGATCGAAGATTTTGCACAGGAGAATAACATCGAGTTGGACGGATCCGTAGATGGATGGTCCAATGAGAAAATGGTAGATTTTATCGAAAGCCATAACATTCCATGTCCTTCCTGCGGTAAGCATAATTTTACAGACATCCGTCAGTTTAATCTGATGTTTAAGACATTCCAGGGAGTTACGGAAGATGCAAAAAATACCGTATATCTTCGTCCGGAAACTGCACAGGGTATTTTCGTTAACTTCAAAAATGTGCAGAGAACTTCCCGTAAGAAAATTCCGTTTGGAATCGGACAGATTGGTAAGTCTTTCCGTAATGAGATTACACCGGGTAACTTCACATTCCGTACGAGAGAGTTTGAGCAGATGGAGCTGGAATTTTTCTGTGAGCCGGGTACCGATTTAGAGTGGTTCCAGTACTGGAGAGCGTTCTGCCGTGACTGGCTGTTATCTCTGGGAATCAAGGAAGACGAGATGCGTCTGCGTGATCATTCTGCCGAGGAACTGTGTTTCTATTCTAAGGGAACGACAGATATTGAATTCTTATTCCCGTTTGGATGGGGGGAACTCTGGGGGATTGCCGACCGTACCGATTACGATCTGACACAGCATCAGAATGTGTCTGGTCAGGATATGACGTATTTTGATGATACCAAGGGAGAAAAGTATATTCCTTACGTTATTGAGCCATCACTTGGTGCTGATCGTGTGGTTCTGGCATTTTTATGTGCTGCATACGATGAGGAAAATATCGGAACAGAGGAAAAGCCGGACGTAAGAACCGTTTTCCATTTCCATCCGGCACTTGCTCCGGTTAAGATCGGTGTGCTTCCGTTATCCAAGAAGTTAAATGAGGGTGCGGAAAAAGTATATGCCCAGCTGGCAAAGAAATACAATTGTGAGTTTGATGACAGAGGAACGATCGGAAAGCGTTACCGCCGTCAGGATGAGATCGGTACACCGTTCTGTGTTACCTATGATTTTGATTCCGAAGAGGATGGAGCCGTTACCGTACGTGACCGTGACACCATGCAGCAGGAAAGAATTAAAATCGATGAGCTGGATGCTTATTTTGAGAAAAAATTTGAATTTTAATATCGCGTAAATAAAAGTCTGCCCTGTGGATTACAAAACGGATGGTTTGCGTCCGGCTCTGTGATTCATGGGGCATAACTATGGTAAAAAATGCTTGCGAAATGCGAATTCTGTGTTACAATAAGTATAGCATAGTCGTGAAGTCTGTGTTCACGGCTCAGCTTTATGAAAAACGGATCATGTTATTCGTTTTTCGAATTTATACAATAAACAAATATTAGGAGGAATTGTCAAATGGCAAACAAGTGGGTATACACCTTCAAAGAAGGTAACATGACCATGCGTAACCTTCTCGGTGGTAAGGGTGCTAACCTTGCTGAGATGACTGAAATCGGTCTTCCAGTACCACAGGGATTCACCATCACAACTGAGGCATGTACTCAGTACTATGAGGATGGACGTAAAATCAATGATGAAATTATGGCTCAGGCTATGGAAGGTGTAGCTTGGATGGAAAAAGAGAACGGCAAGAAGTTCGGTGATCTTAAGAATCCTCTTCTTGTATCTGTACGTTCCGGAGCACGTGCTTCTATGCCTGGTATGATGGATACGATCCTTAACCTTGGTCTTAACGACGATGTAGTAGCAGCTATGATCGCTGGTAACCCGGATCCAAAGTTTGAGAGATTCGTATACGATTCATATCGTCGTTTCATTCAGATGTTCTCTGACGTTGTAATGGAAGTTGGTAAGAAATACTTCGAGCAGCTCATCGACAAGATGAAAGCTGACAGAGGTGTTAAGTTTGACGTTGACCTTACAGCAGCAGACTTAAAGGAATTAGCAGAGCAGTTCAAGGCTGAGTACAAGAATCAGTTAGGAACAGAGTTCCCTTCCGATCCTGTAGAGCAGTTAAAGCTTGCAATCGAGGCTGTATTCCGTTCATGGGACAACCCACGTGCTAACGTATATAGAAGAGACAACGATATCCCATATTCCTGGGGAACCGCTGTTAACGTAATGCCAATGGTATTCGGTAACTTAAATGATCAGTCTGGTACAGGTGTTGCCTTCACTCGTGATCCTGCAACTGGCGAGAACAAGCTTATGGGTGAGTTCCTGATCAATGCACAGGGTGAGGACGTAGTTGCCGGTGTTCGTACTCCAATGCCAATCGCTCAGATGGAGCAGGAGTTCCCAGAGGCATATGCTGAGTTCCTTAAGGTTTGTGAGACTCTTGAGAACCATTATCATGATATGCAGGATATGGAGTTTACGGTTGAGAACAAGAAGTTATACATGCTTCAGTGCCGTAACGGTAAGAGAACAGCTCCGGCTGCATTAAAGATCGCTTGCGATTTAGTAGACGAGGGACATAAGACTCCGGAAGAGGCAGTTGCTATGATCGATCCTCGTAACCTTGATACATTATTACATCCACAGTTCGATGCTGCTGCACTTAAAGCTGCAACTCCACTTGGAAAGGGTCTTGGAGCATCTCCAGGAGCTGCTTGTGGTAAGGTCGTATTTACAGCTGACGATGCTGAAAGCTGGGCTGAAAGAGGAGAGAAGGTCGTTCTTGTACGTCTTGAGACATCTCCAGAAGATATCACAGGTATGAAGGCTGCTCAGGGTATCCTTACCGTACGTGGTGGTATGACAAGCCACGCAGCCGTAGTTGCCCGTGGTATGGGTACCTGCTGTGTATCTGGATGTGGCGACATCAACATGGACGAGGAGAACAAGAAGTTCACACTCGCTGGACAGACATTCACAGAGGGATCTGAGATCTCTATCGATGGTACAACTGGTAACATTTACGCTGGACTGATTCCAACCGTAGACGCTTCTATCGCTGGTGAGTTCGGACGTGTTATGGCCTGGGCTGATGAGTTTAGAACTCTTAAGGTTCGTACAAACGCTGATACCCCGGCTGATGCTAAGAAGGCTCGTGAGCTCGGTGCTGAAGGTATCGGACTCTGCCGTACAGAGCATATGTTCTTTGATCCGGAGAGAATCG
>OGRN01002037.1_pt1 | contig 16153 bp, 10 predicted proteins | sample 1553401 | NCBI WGS metagenome assembly OGRN01 (sample SAMEA2580096, study PRJEB22360) | human gut metagenome | biome: human gut; feature: human-associated habitat; material: faeces | place: Denmark | collected 2008/2010 | reverse complement strand
AGCAGCCACATCCTCCTTCTCCAAAGAATCCACCACATGAACAAGTTATTAATAATAATATTAAGAATGGTATCCATGCCATTATGTCTATGTCTACCCAGCTTTCTCCAAATGCTAGGAATAAGAAGAATAATACTATTATCCACCATGCTCCTGCTCCAAAGAATCCTTCTGCTCCAAATAATCTGTCTAACATTGTTGTATACCTCCTGTTGATATATATTTTTTATTTTGTTTTCGAAGGTTCTGTTTTTTCTATCCGGCTTGTCGTTTTGCCATCGGCAAAGATAGTCTCTATCGTGTCTCCGGGAGATAGCTCTGCGACACTTTTAACGACCCGGTTGCCGTGGAGGGTCAGGCTGTATCCTCGTTCGAGTAGTGACTGGGGAGACAATAGCCGGACAGTTTTTTCCGTATGGTCGAGTTTGTTCCTTTCCGAATCGATAACGGTTCGTAAAGCGAGTTTGATTTGTTGGGTTAACAATCCGGTTTTATGTTTTTCTCCGAGTATCAGCCGTTCGATGAACAGTGGAAGTGCGGAGGTCGCGCGTTGTATCGTCTGCTTTTCCCGGTCGATTCGATTACGGACTTCTGAGCTGATCGTGTGCGACAGATTGACGGCATATGTGTCGGCTTCGTGCATACGAGCGCTGCCGCCGTAGGGGTTTTTACCCGTGTGTTGGCTACCATGTCGATGACGGTGTCGTCTCGTTCGTGCCCGATACCGGTAATGACAGGTAGTGGGAATTGGGCTACATTGACGGCCAGAGGATAACTGTCGAAACTATTCAAGTCGGACGTTGCTCCGCCTCCCCGAATGATGACGACACCATCGAACAACTCTTCGTGCCGGTTGATTCGGTCGAGAGCATGAATGATAGATTGTTCTGTTTGGTCGCCTTGCATGGCCGCCGGGAAGAGAACAGTATATATTTGGTATCCGTAAGAATTGTTTTGTATTTGATTCATAAAATCGCCATAGCCGGCGGCCGACGGAGAAGATATGACCGCTATACGTTGTGGCAGTATCGGCCATGTGAGCTCTTTGTTCATGTCGGCCACTCCTTCTTCCCGAAGTTGTTGCAGTATGGCGGCTCGACGACGGGCCGCATCTCCCAACGTATAAGCGGGATCGATATCGTGCACGGTCAGGTTATAACCGTATAGCTCGTGAAAGGAGATACTGACTTGTATGAGAATTTTGATACCCGATGTGAACAGTTGTCCGGTCGACTGCTCGAACCACGGTTGCAATAATCGGAATGTCGTCGCCCAAATGGTGGCTCTGGCTTTGGCTACGGTTTTCCCGGATTGTTCTTCTTTCTCGATCAGTTCCAAATAACAGTGACCGGAAGGGTGTATTCTCGCCTCGCTGATTTCGGCGCGTACCCAATACCGTTCCGGCAAAGACTCTTGTAGGGTATTGCGCACGCAAGCATTTAGTTCGAGTAGTGAAAATTCTTTTTTCCCGGAGGTCATAACCGTTGTATTTTTTGAGTCCAATAATTTGATTGACAGCGGGCTGCCAGTATATATATTCCTTTTTTCAATGTGTACAAGGGCGTTTCGGAATTTTCCGAAACATTATACTCTTGTATAATAACACCTTCCAAAGTGTATATGTGGAGGGCAATCGAGGTCTCGCCGATCGGTAGCCTTTTTATTTTTATGATGGGGATTCCTTCTCTGTAAATGATTTGTAGAGGAATATCCCCTTTTAGGGAGGGTTCGATTCCGGTTCCCTGACGATAGGCTGCATAGAAATCGGGTATACCGTATCCCATGACGGAATCGGGCGTTAAAGATTGCGAACTGTTATTTTTGATAAGCCCGACGATTTCCTGTGCAGAAAGGTCGGGAAGAGCTTGTCGCAGACAGGCTGTAAGTCCTGCTATTATCGGCGCGGAAAACGAGGTCCCGTCTTTCCATGCCGTGTTTCCTTCGGGAGTTATTGTTGCGGCGGTAACCCCGATTCCCATGATATCGGGCTTGATGCGGCCGTCGGCCGTAAATCCCCTGCCGGAGAAATATGCAGGTTTCAGGTTGGGTGAAACTGCTCCTACCGTGAGAACGCCATCGACATCGCCCGGAAAAGTTATCTTTCCCCAGTTGTTACCTCCTTCGTTCCCTGCACTTACCACGATGAGCAATCCTTTTTGTACTCCCATAGCGGCTGCTTGGGAAATAAATGCCGATTTGCCGTCAAGTTGATCCCATGTGTGGTTGAACCGGGAATCGTCGAATTCGGAGTAGCCGAGAGAAGAGGTTATCACATCGGCTCCTATGCTGTCGGCATATTCGAGAGCCGCCACCCAATGATCTTCTTCTGCCGGATATTCCGTATCGGTATCTTCCGAACGCAAGAGCCAGTATGCGGCATCGGGGGCTGTACCGATAAAGACGGAACTGTCTTTAACCAACATGGTCGATAGGACGGACGAACCGTGTGTATCCCCGTGTGTGAAATCCATTTTCTTGTCTATGAAGTCATGGTTCCCGACAATTTTATTTGGGTCGAACTTGGGATTGCGGTCTGCGTTGAAGAATCCTCCATCGATGACGGCGATTGTCATTCCTTTTCCGGTGAATCCAGCTCGATGTAATTCGTTCCCGTTGTGTGCCTCTATTTGCAGGGCGGCATCTCCGTAGGGATTCTCGGATTCCGATTCGATTTGTTTCTGCCTTTTTTTGAGGTTAGAGACCGGTTGTACGGCTACTCCTAAACTTTCGTGCTTTTTGACGAACGACAAAGAGGCGATTGCCGATAAGTCGGTTGTATCGGTCAATGCTATGGTGGCGGTGTTCAGCCACTTCGATGTGGCCAATATACAGGCTCCGAGTTCCGAAAGTTTTTTTAATCGGACGGGGTCTATGGGTAAATCGGTGGAGTCTATGGGAATATTCTGTTTTTCCCGATGGGCGATAGCCTGTTCCGATAAGAATTTCTCGGGTTCATCGACCGAGTGAACCGATTCGGGCTTGTCGTTGAACCATATCCGGTATTGTTGCTCTTGTGCTATATTATTGGCTGTGAAAGCGATGAAAAAGGATAATAGCAGTATCGGGCGTATCATAGAGCATACTTTTTTAATAACCGTTGATCGGCAATGATTCCACCGCCGATAATACAGTCGTTCTGGTAAATGACTGCCGATTGCCCCGGAGTTACCGCTGAAGCATCGGATTGAAAGCAGACTATCCATTCGTTAGGAGTTTCTCCTTTGCGAAGGGTCGCCGGTATAGCCGCACTGCGGTAACGAATTTGAACGTCGACCGGTTCCGATGTATTCAGAATGCCGGGTATGGTTTCGATAACATCGGTAATAACCATATTCCGGGTGAGCAGTTCCGACCGTTCTCCCAACCGTATCGTGTTTTTTATCGGATTTATGCGGGTGACGAACATGGGCTTCCCCAAAGCTATCTCCAATCCTTTACGCTGCCCTATGGTATAGAATGGGAATCCTTTGTGCTGTCCGAGCTTCCGTCCGGCGGCATCGATAAAATATCCTCCTGCCACTTCCCGGTCTAAGTCGGGAAGTTGTTCGCGTAAAAAGTCCCGATAGTCTCCCGGTATGAAACAAACTTCCATGCTCTCTTTTTTTTCGACTTTTTCGTGGAATCCTTTTTTCTCGACGTATTGTTTTATTTCCTCTTTGGTGATGTCGCCTAACGGGAAAATGGTTCTGGCAAGTTCCTGCTGTCCGAGTCTCCACAAAAAGTAAGATTGATCTTTTTTAGGATCGGCGCCTCTGTTTAGTATGAAGCGATTATTTTTCCGTGAAATCCGAGCATAATGTCCGGTGGCGACCCATTGGCAATTCAACCGGTCTGCTTCCTGCAAGAGGTAATGCCATTTGAATTGTTTATTGCAAAGAACACATGGGTTGGGAGTATTCCCTTTTAAATATTCGTCGGTAAAACTTTTTATGACCGTTCTCTTGAAATCGTCTCTTACATCGAGAATGTGGTGTTCTATTCCTATCTTCTCTGCCAGTTCTTTGGCCTCTATGGCGAATTGAGGAATCGATTGTCCTTCGTTCGGGAAATGTCGGGGTAAATCCCACATGCGCATGGTGAGACCGATCACTTCGTACCCTTGTTCTTGTAATATCATGCATGCGGCAGAGCTGTCGATACCACCGCTCATGCCTATCAATACTCGTTTGTCAGAATCCATAGCGTTTCATGTTGCTGCAAAAATACGGAAAGGTGAAAACCGAATAAAATGTATTCACTCATTTTTATGTCGAGTTGTATCCTGTTTCGCATCTATTGCAAAAATAGCGAACTTTTACGAAGCCAGATACAATCTGTTCATAAAAACGTATATGTTGAGAATGTTAAAAAACGGGGAGTTTTTGGACGTCTCATGGGAAAAAGAGTATCTTTGAAAAAATATTGGGAATATAAGCGTTTAGAATATTACCTCTATTCGGAATCAGCAAAATTCTTTTTATGGTGGGGTAATAGACAACTAAACGCCTACGCTTGTTATATGGACAAGCGTGGGCTGGTTGTTTATCCACCAAAGGTTTTGCTGAACCTCGAATAGGATAAACCATCAGGCTCACGCTTTTTTATTTTAAAGTTTTGTGGGTTTATTTTTGTTTAGACGAGATTACGAAAGAGGGGATTTTCCTGTTTATTTTCTGCGAAAAGACCATGAATTGAACTTGTGGGCTACTTATTGGGTCATAGCCCTTTTTTTCTGAGAATTGTTTGGTTAAAAAAAAATCGCAGAAAAGAGAAGAGAAAGCTGTTGATTTTACGGCTTTCTCTTCGTTATTTTTCCAAAAGTACTACGGCATAAGCAGAAATTCCTTCCTCTCTTCCTGTAAAGCCTAATTTTTCGGTAGTAGTGGCTTTAATGGATATATCTTCAAGATCGATGCCCATACATTCTGAAAGTGTTTTTTGCATGAGAGGAATATGAGGGTTGAGTTTAGGGCGTTCGGCACAGACCGTTATGTCGGCATTTCCTATCGAAAATCCTTTTTCTCGAATGAGCTCCACGGTCTTTTTTAGTAAAATCTTGCTGTCTATGTTTTTATATTCGTTGGCCGTATCGGGGAAGTGAAATCCTATGTCGCGCATGTTCGCCGCTCCGAGCAGGGCATCGCATAAAGCATGAATAAGAACATCGGCATCGGAGTGTCCCAAGAGTCCGAGGGTGTGCTCGATACGTATTCCTCCTAACCATAATTCCCGTCCTTCGACCAATTTGTGGACATCGAATCCGAAACCTATACGTGTTTTCATCGTCTTCCCAGAAGGTCTTTAAGCCCGTCCATGTCGAACGAGAGAGTGAAACGAAGTGTTTGATCCAAAGGACTTGTTTGTGCTGTTGCCACCATATATGCCGCATCTATTTTCAATACGTTCAAGGAAAATCCGGCTCCGAAAGAAAAATATTTGCGGTTTCCTTTGTATTTGTTTTCATTGAAGTATCCAGCTCTCAGGAAGAATTGTTGATTATAAGAATATTCGGCTCCTATCGAGAAGTTTATTTCTCGAAGCTCCTCTTTGAATCCTCCCGGAGCATCGGTAAACGATTTGAATATACCGGATATAGGTGAGGTATTTTGCCATTTCTCTTTGGCTTCTTCATACTCTTCTTCTGTTTCGTAATTGGAAATTTGAGGGGTAGAAGGAACTAATAACTTGTTGAGATCGAGGTTCAACGATAGTGTGTTATATTCGGCTAATGGAAAAAGAAACGATGTACCTATTTTCAAATTAGTAGGTAGGAATGCGTTTTCATTACCTCCGTCATAAGATACTTTGGTTCCGATGTTGGAGATATTGAAACCCAAAGACCATTGGCATTCGTTACGACCTATGATGGGATAAGTCGTGTAGTATCCCGATATATCGGCAGCGAAGGCCGATGCACCCGATGCATCGGAAACACTCGATTCGTCGTAATGAAACCCTAAGTCGGAATAAATGTAACGGAATACGACACCCATAGAAAATTTATCGGACAATTTGCGGGAATATCCTACATCGAAAGCCATTTCATAAGGGGTTATGCTATTTTGTGCGTTTCCTTGATTATCGGTGAGTACGATTTCTCCCAATGAAAAATAGCGTAAAGAGGCACTTAATGCCTGTAAATCGCTGCTTCCCAATTTCCAATACCCCGCTAAATAGGCCAAATAGATGTCGTTTACCAGTTTGCGTAACCACGGTGTGTACGATAGAGATACACCTGCTTGGCTGTAAGCGAAAGCATATTTGGAAGGGTTCCAGAATTGAGAGTTTGCATCGGGGTCGGTGGCGACACCTAAGTCACCCATCGATGCTCCACGAGAATCGGGGGTTATACTTAGCGAAGTGACTCCTGTATTGATGGGGTTGAATTCATTCTTGGTCGAATTTCCGTTGGCTGCAAGGGCATATACCGGCAAGAATAGCGATACAAGAATAATTGTTATAATATAAAAAGACAGTCTTTTCATCTTTGCTGACATTACGAATTACATGTATATAATAAACAGAGAATCGTGGGGATTATTGCGTGATAACCACGATTTTTTTAGCGGGTGTAACGATTGTCCCGGCAGATGTTTCGAAATAACCCTTGCAATAGTATTGACCGGCGGATACTCTTTTTCCGTTGTTGTCTTGGAGATTCCAGGTCAAGGGGAATAGGTTATTCTCGGTCGTTTCATACGACCAGATTTCTTCGCCTAAGGTGTTAGTAACAGAGATTCGGGTATGTTTCGATTCTGTGACGTCGTTCCCGTTTTGGTCCTGACACGAGATTGTCGCTCTTTCGGTCGCCGGTTCTTCTTCAAGGGAGATGGTATATGTTTCGCTGTTCTCTTTGACTTCGAAGGCTATGGTTACTTCCGATGAATTTCCTAAGGTGTCGAATACTTTGAATGTAAGTGTGTGCAATCCGTTACTCAGTCGAGGGAGGGGGTATATGAATTCTCCTTCGGGAATCTCGCTTTCTGCGATAGGCTTGTAATAGCGAGCGACGTTTTCTTCGATACATGCGCCATCGAGTGATAAGGTCATTTGTTTGCCTAAGCTGTTTCCGCTCCATATACCGGAAGGGTCCGAGAATTTACAAACGAACGTGGCCGGATTGTTTACTAATATTCCTTCGGTGAAGGAATCGTCGTTAATTCCGGCGAACTCGATGTCGGGGCCTTGTATATCTTCTGTTATCGGTTCGACAGCCGTGCTGACGATTAATTTATCGGTATATCCGTTGGCTTCTCTGCCCGATTCGTCATAGGCGTACAAATTTAGCAGCCCGGATTTCCCGGAATGTGAATTGTCAATCGGGAGTGCGACGGTGATTCGGAATGTCCCGTTTTGTATCGTGCCTTTACCGGTAGTCAATAAATCGGGGCGATGCGTATAAGTCCATGTTTTTTCGTCTTGATGTGCCAATGTGGTGAACTGTTTTTCTTTGTCATATAGGTTATAGTATATATAACCGTTGAAATCGGAAAGTAGCTCATTTTGGTGAGATCGTATTTCACCCTCCACCGTATAATTTTTGCCCGGAATCATTTCGATATTTTTTTCGCCGCTATTTCCGTTGATGCGGGTAACTTGTATGGAATGTTCGGGGTAAGCAAGTTTTAAAGCCGGGTCTCCGATAAGAACGTAGTTGAGTTTGTTCTTGTCGATTTCGGTGTTGAAATCTCGTTTAGCCAGTTTTAAAACATCTCCTATTCGTAAAGGAGAACCATTGGAATCCCGATCAAAGAGTCGCTTCATTAATCGTCGATTGATTTTATCGTTGCCATCGGTATAAACCACACGGGTAGTCGTTATTAAGGCTATGGCTCCGGCAGAGGGGTTGAGGAATACGTTCTCTCCGGCTGAAACGTCTTCTGCGTCGAATTGGCAGTAGTCGCATGTGATAGTGATAAATAGGGGTAACCGCGTATTGGTAAGATGGTCCATTTCATATCGGGAAAATAATCCTTCTCCGGTAAATCCTACTTCGGGGTCGTTGTGCCCTATATAATTGAAGACGAGCATACCTTCATTGAATTGTTTCATCAACTCCCGATTGGCTTCGGGGTATTTTTTTGTTTGGGGATCCATGTAATAGGAGTCGATGTATATTTTGTTCACTCTGAATCCCAATCTCGGTTGAGAAGTATTTTTGAGTAAAAGGGTGTCACTTCCTCTATCGGCTTGTTCGGCGTGTATCGCTTCGTCTCCATCGTCGGCAGCTATGCAGATATTGTTTTTCCATGAGGAGAAGTCTTTGTCGTGTACATACCGATATAGTTTATCTACTACCAATCGTGCGTTTTTAATCGAGGAAATGGGAAAACGACCGATTCCTAAACATACTTTATCGACCTTTATTTCTTCGCCCGAATTGTCTTCCAAGAAACCGAAATAATCTTCTATAACGAATGATTCTCGTTCGTCGATACTTGTTTTCGATTGGTAGGTAAGTAACATGTTGCATTCGGGTGAATGTAACTTTTCCATAGATTTGCGGTTGTTGTAAGAACCGTCTCCGAAAAGAAGCAGATAACGCGGACGAACGTTTTCATTACCTTCGACTCTGTCGTAAAACATTTTCATTAATCTTCGATAGGCCGAGGCATCGGGTGTTCCCGATGAAAATTCGTTGAAAATTTTTTCTTGTTCAATAACTGCGACGGTTAGTCCTTCTTCTCTGTGCAGCTGAGCTACGCGTTCGGCTTCTGTTTGTAATGCTGCCGAGGTGATGATCGTTAGTTCGGGGATATTCAATGCGTGTAAGTTTTGGTTTTCGATTTGCCGCACGAAAGACGGAGACGGAAAATTTTGTTCCGGGTCGAACGCAATGAACTCTCTGAGCTGAGCATCTTCTGGTGTAAATGAGGTTGTGTTGTTATCGAATGAGGTTGTAATGTTTTTCGGTCTATGGGGCGTAGTGACGTCCCAAACCAATGTTGTGGCTGTACTGTTTTCTATTTGGTAATAATTGTCGGTTTGCCGGTTGATAAAACGAAAGCAGACTTGCCCGTTGTATAATTGTAACTTACGTTTATAATTGAGTCTGATGTAATCGAGATATGCCGATAGGGTTGTTCCAGTACTGGCGTAGCGAAGGCTTATCGTTGATTCTTCCTCGGCTCGGTTCACTGTTTTAAGTGGGGAAGCTACTCGAAGAAATTCATGGCTATCGTAATATTTTGTGATTTTGTTCGAGGTATTGGTCGGTAATTCGGTCCCATTGTAAGAAATGTGTATATACCCTTCGCTTCCACTGATTTTTGCTCCGAAAGATACTCTTATTTTTATCGGAGAGGGTTGTGCTCCCGATAGGTGAAACGTGAAGTCTTGATTCGAATTCGATAGAAAATCTTCACCGAAGAAATTTTGTCCCGTTTTGCCTACCGATATTAATTCTTTTTCGTGTAGGGCATAGTCGTCGAATACGGTAATCGGGGTATCGATTTCGGTCGGTAAGGAAGATGATATGGTAGGAAAGTCGGTAGATTCGATGTTTCTATCTGTCAGGAAATAGCAGGCATATGTAGAATAGGGGTGAAGCCGATGTACAAATTCTTGACTGGCAGAATCGAAAGACCATTTGGTAGTGCCTTGCGAATAAAAATATAGTTTGTTGTTATGTTGCCAAAGTGGAATTTGCGGTAGGTCGTCTATGTAGTTATCGCTGTTTGCAAATAGTTCATCGATGACGGTTCCTCCATATCCGAACAGTTTTATTTTTGAAGGGTCTGTAAAACCCCAAGCCCTCAAAGAGTCTTCTGTTATTTGGTAAATTCCTGCATCGGTTGTCGATATCTTTACCCAATTGCCTTCCGCTAATATGGAGTTTTCCGCATAGTTTTGTCGATCTCTTCCGTATGTAGGTTGGAGTAAAATATAAAAACAAGCTATAATGGATAATATTCTTTGTTTTTGTGTTCGCTTAATCGTATGAGGCATTGGTATAAACTAATGGCTATTTAACAAAAAAATCAAGAACTTTTGTTTCTTCCAAATACCCTTCGAGATGGTCTCCTATTTTTACGGGTCCTACTCCTGCCGGTGTTCCGGTAAAGATGAGGTCTCCTATTTTCAAGGTATAGAATTGGCTGATATAAGCGATGAGTTCATCGATGTGGAAAATCATATCTTGACTATTGCCTTGTTGTACTTTTACTCCGTTTATAAACAAAGAGAAATTTATATTGTCGGCTTTGGGTGTTTGTTCGGGTAATGGAATGAATTTTCCGATGGGAGCCGAGTTGTCGAATCCTTTTGCAATGTCCCATGGATTTCCGTTCGCCCTTGCTTCGGCTTGCTTGTCTCTGGCCGTGAAGTCGATGCCTACCGTTACAGAGTCGTAGTATCGATGTGCAAATTTACCGGCTATGTTTTTCCCTAATCGGGAAATGTGGAAAACCAATTCGGTTTCGTATTCGATACGGTCGGAGAATTGAGGTAAAAAAAATGGCTTCCCGTCTTTTAGTAAAGCCGTTTCGGGCTTAAAAAAAATGATGGGATTTTGAGGAGTTTCTTTTTGATTCATCTCTGCATTGTGTCCTCTATAATTCCAACCGACGGCAATTATTTTCATGAGAATTTACTTGATATTATTTAACCGATTGAACATAACGGCTAAATGAGCATAAATAGATGTATTTTGAATAACTATATGTTTGGGAACTCGAATCCGGTAAGGGGTAAAGTTCCAAATCGCTTTGATACCTCCGGCTATCATCTCTTCTGTCGCACTTTGAGCCTTGTCTATCGGGACGGTCAATATTCCTATTTGTACACCCAACTCTTTTTGCTTTTGAGCGAATTGAGACAGGGGATATACCGGAATATGATTAATGAAGGTTCCTGCCAACTCGGGTTTGACATCGAACCCGGCAACGACTTCGAGACCGTATTGCGACAATCCCGAATCTTGCATGAGCGCGGCCCCTAAACTTCCGACTCCGAAAATGAATGCTTTGTGCATAGACGTGAATCCGAGAAATTCTTCCAGTACAGCGACTAACGAATTTATTTCATAACCGACACGTGTTTTCCCCGAAATATTGATAAAAGAGAGGTCTTTGGCTATTTTCGACGAATCTACGCCTATTTCCTTTGCTATTTGTGTGGAAGAAACATATTCTTCTCCTTTTGTTTGTAGCAATTTTATATAAGCCAAATACCACGGAAGCCTGCGAAGCGAAGGCTCCGGTAATTTAATTGTAGATTTCGATTCCGAATTATACATCTTTTTGACTGTTTGATATACAAAGATATAACAAAATACTGAAATTCGGTTCAAATATTTTTTACTCGATCCCTTAAAAGGAATCGACGATGTATATCCTTGTCGGAGAAACAGGCTATTCTCTGCCGGTCACACAGAGTTTTTTCGAACGAGTGGTTTCGTGTTCGTTGTCAGTCGATATAATCGCTTTGTACAAGTAGATACCACCGGGAACGCGAGTTCCGCTACCGTCGGTCAAATCCCATGTAATCGGGTAGGACTTGTACATGTCGGAGAGACCTTTTCCTGTATAACGCCATACTTCTACCCCCATCAGATTATATACCGATATGGTTACGTTTATCACGGCATCCGGTCTGTTGTGTCTCAAATAGAAATTTGTCGAAGTGCTGGCCGGGTTACGATCGGCATACAAGTCATAAATAACAGGTTTTAATCCGGCCTTTACCGTAAAGCCTATTTCGGTTTCCGACGAATTGTTTTCGGTGTCCCACACTTTTAATCGTAAAGAGTGTTCCCCTTCGCTCAGTCCGCTCAAAGGGTATGCGATAAACCCTCTGCCGAATTCGCCCAATGCAGGTTGGAAGTAAGAAGATACGTCGGTATATACGGTTTTATCGTCTAAGGTAATAGTCATCTGATGCCCGATACCGGCATCGGATATGTTTATTCCCGATTCATCATACACCTCGGCCATAAACAGAGGCGATTCGTTGACCGTATCACCGTATTTGAACTCTTCGGAGTTGAGGTAGGCAGAATATATCTGCGGACCTTCAAAATCTTCGTTCGAGTCGTCGTTAAATCCTCCTACGATAAAGTTGGATTCATTGCCGTTTCCCTCTTGACCTTCATCGTTATAGCAATATAGATTTATCAATCCCTTGTCATCGGCAAAGTTGATTTCTCTCGGGACTTTGAATGAAATTTCAAAAATGCCGTTGACGATAGAGTCTTTTCCCACATAAAGGCGGTTGCTCCTTTCTTTAAATTCTATGGCTTTGCCTTCCTCTCCATAACCGTGGGTTACCACGGTTACTTCGGAATCATAGACCGTCGGACAGATGATACCGTTATAATCGGTCGCTTTTTCTCCGCCGGGGGTATATATCTCTCCCTTTATAGAAACGGAGTCTCTCGCTTGTATGGTCGGTGTGGTTTGAGTGATGTCATGCCCGTTTATTTCGGTTACCTTAATTTGGTAATCGGGGTATAATAATTTTAGAGCCGGATCTCCCAATAGGGTGTAGTTCAGTTTGTTGCTATCTGTTTGTGCAATGTTGCATTTCGCTTCACGCAATATGTCGCCGAGTCGTGGATACTCGTGATTTTCATTTTTCTTGAATATTTGTTGCGCGACACCACTATTGAGATAGTGATTGTCGCTGATATAAACGACTCGGGTCGTGGTGATGAGGGCTATACCTCCTCCGTTCGGATTCAGGCAAAGGATTTCTCCACCCGATGTTTCTTCGTGATCGTAACGTCCGAAGTCACAAGTCGCTGTGATAAACAGTGGCAACCTTTTTAAATACATGGATTGAATGTCGCCTATATTCAACAAATCTTCATGTGTCCATGCCACGGTACTGCCGTGACCTATATAATCTACTACGAGAACGCCGTCATCTAAAATTTGTAATAATTTTTTCTTGGCCGAAGGGTATGTTCGTCCCGTGGAGCCTATTTCTGCCGTGTAAGCATCCGTGTAGACTTTGTTGATGAAACAGTGGGCATCGCTATTCTCCATAATGCTACAAATCTCTTCGGCCTGTTCCATGTGAATGGCATAATTTTCATCGTCGGCGACGACAAGAACCTGATTTTTCCAAGAGCCCTTATCGTTATTCTCTATATAATTGTATAATTTGGATACCACATCTTTGGCTTCTTGTTCGCTTTTTATGGGCAAACGGCCTATATTGACACGGAGTTTATCCGACGCTATTCTATTCCCGGAATCGTCGTCGAGGAATCCGAAGTAATCGTCTGTCGTATAGGATTGACGTTCGTCTGTTCCGCTGCCGTGCTGGTATGTGAGGAGTGTGGGGTATTTCACATATTTACCGGTTTCTCCTATTTTTCGGTTATCGTATAATCCTTTTCCAAAAAGCAACAGGTATAAAGGCTCTCCATTGAGGCCGCCTTTTCGATCGAAAAACATTTTCATCAGTCGTCGATAGGCTGTCGCATCGGGTGTTCCCGAGGAGAATTCGTTGAATACGGTTTCATGGTCAATGACAGCTACCTCCATACCGTCGTTCTCATTATGCAATCGAGCGATGCTTTGGGCGTAGGAGATATATTCTTTGGGCGTGAGAATAACCATGTCGGGGGTTGTCAAACCGTGTAAATTTTGGTTAGGTACTTTTTCAATAAACTCTACCGAGGCAACGGTAGCTTGTTCGTCGAATGCAATGTATTCTTCATTTCCTTTCGTAGGCACGAAACGTGCATTACCGTTGTTGACGTTGGGTTTGATAGAAACGGGATTCAGAGGATCCGATATATCCCAGATATGAGTCGTCGTCGAGTAACCTTGCAGGTTATAGCAACTGTTCGCAGGGAGCTGACCCAGCCGGAATTGGATACTTCCGTTGTATAATTGCAATTTTCTTTTATAGTTGAACCGAAAATAATTGAGACGGGCCATAGAGAGAGAACCTCCGTTTTGTCGGAAAAGGAGCGTAAAAGCCAGTTCCTCGCTGTCGAGGTCGATTTCTTTGAGCGTCGAGGTCATTCTTACGAAGTCATAAGAACTGCTCGATCCTGCTCCTATATTGTCGGTGTTGCTCGATGGAAGAGTTTGTCCATTGCGGGTAAAGACAAGTGTGGCAGTTCCACCTAATATTTTCGCTCCGAAAGAAGTTCTTAATTTTACGGGAGAGGAATTGTCTACACCGGGAAGTTCGAATGTAAAACTCTTAGATGTCGTATAACGGAAATCGTCGCCTAAAAATAATCGTCCTGTCGAACCGGGAGAATATAATTCCTGTTCGTACACGGCGTGTTCGTCGAATGAAGTTATTTCCTGTAATCCGGTCGTTTGTCCCCCTTCCCGTTCGGCGATGGTCGCCGATTGATTTTTACTGTCGGTCAGGAAATAATATCCTGCGGTAGAATATGTGTTTTGTTCATGGTCGTATTCTTTGGTTTTTTCGTTATACGACCATGAAGTGGGGCCTTGTGCGTAGAACAATATTTTACTGTCGGTGCGTATGACGGGTAACTGATTCAGGTCGTCTATATCGTTCTCAGAAAATGTTTCGGGTAGCATGGCGCCTCCGTATCCGAAAACGGTCACGGCCGAGGGGTCGGAAAATCCCCATCTACGGAGTTCCCGATAGGTGATTTGGTGAATACCGGATTCGTAAACAGCCACTTTTATCCAATATCCGTCGGCGAGTTGCGATTGGGTCGCATAACGGCTGGGGTTGAGTGCAAACGATGTCTCTATGGTAAAAAAGAGCGTACTTATGCACAGCCATATACGCAATAAGGACAAACGGTTTGCAAGGAATATATCGTGATGTCTCGTAATATCTTTCATCGTATTTTATATAACGGGAAATCGCTCGGTTTATTGCTGAATAAAAAGCGATGCGGGTTGTTTCGTATCGCTATCTTTATTATTTTTGAGGACAAATATAGTGAAAGGTGAGAGCAGAGACAAACGGAAATTGTATTTCGGGGTTGGCTATGCCGAAACGCATCCTATATTCTACAAATATAGCGAAAGGCGGGAGTAGAGGCAAATGAAAACGGTTTTTGAATTTAACTATGCGAGATTGCCTTTTATATCCTAAATTGATAGAAGAGATAAAATTACCGAAATGAAAAAAAATAATGATTGGAAAGACAGATTGAATGTAGTTTATTCTACGAATCCCGATTTCAAATTCGATAATGGCGAGGAAGATGAACCCGAAACTTTGGAACCGGGGAAACAACAGTTGCGCATATCGTTGGATAAACGCAACAGAAACGGAAAATCGGTTACGCTCGTGACCGGATTTATCGGTACGGCCGAGGATTTGAAGGCTTTGGCGAAAAAGTTGAAAACCAAGTGCGGGGTAGGAGGGTCTGATAAAGAAGGCGATATATTGATTCAGGGAGATTTCCGTCAAAAAGTGTTGGAAATTTTATTGTCGGAAGGGTATCGAGCTCGCATTATCTGATTTTATGTTACATATATACAAAGCATCGGCCGGTTCGGGTAAGACTTATACCCTGACATTGGAGTATATTAAATTGCTGTTGGGATATAGGGACGAACAGGGGCGTTACCAGTTATATCGGAAGAGCGATGCACAGCATCGACGTATTTTAGCGGTTACATTTACCAATAAGGCGACCGAAGAGATGAAGCATCGTATCGTTTTCCAGCTCGATATATTGGCGCACGATACGGAGAAGTCGCCTTATGTCGATGGCTTGATGCAACTGTTCGGTTGTACGGTTGAACAGATTCGGGGTATAGCTTCGGAGACGCTGTATGTTTTGTTACACGATTTTTCTTATTTCAATATCAGCACGATCGACCGTTTCTTTCAACAAGTGCTTCGGAATTTTACCCGCGAAATTGGATTGCAGGGCAGTTTTGAGATAGAGATGGATAACGATTTCGTTACGGCTTCTGCCATAGACCGCATGTATTCCGAATTGTCCGATGTCGACCAAAAAGGTCTTCTCAACTGGCTGATACATTATGCCGAGGAGCGTATAGAGTCGGGGAATTGGTGGAGCTTGGGAAATCGATCCGAACGGAAAGACGATTTGAGAGAACTGGCCGGGGAGTTATCGAAAGAAACTTATAAATTGTTTCGTAACGAGATACTTTCGCAAATCAAGGATAAGTCGGTTCTTGACGATTATCTGAAAGAGATGCGCCGTATCCGTGTCGAGTTCGAGTCCCTTTTACGGAAATTGGGAGAGGCG
>OGRN01002027.1_pt1 | contig 16218 bp, 15 predicted proteins | sample 1553401 | NCBI WGS metagenome assembly OGRN01 (sample SAMEA2580096, study PRJEB22360) | human gut metagenome | biome: human gut; feature: human-associated habitat; material: faeces | place: Denmark | collected 2008/2010 | reverse complement strand
TTCTTATTATTCAGATCATATTATTTCTTAGTGATGTAGCCTTTTGCTTTCAGTGTTTCAGCACAGAGAACAGCTCCGCCTGCAGCACCTCTTACAGTGTTGTGGGAAAGTCCTACGAATTTGTAATCGTAAACCTTGTCCTCACGGAGACGTCCGATAGATACGCCCATGCCATTTTCATAGTTGACATCCTCGCTTACCTGCGGGCGGTTGTCTTCTTCGAGATACTGAATAAAATGCTTCGGCGCACTCGGAAGTTCTAATTCCTGCGGAAGTCCCTTAAAGTTTCGGAGAGCTTCGATCAACTGTTCTTTTGTAGGTTTCTTGCGGAATTTTACAAATACGGCTGCTGTATGTCCGTTCAGTACCGGAACACGCAGACACTGGCATGTGATAACAGGTTCTGTAGCCGGTACGATCACACCGTCTTCAATCTTGCCCCACAGTCTCAGCGGTTCTTTTTCACTCTTTTCTTCTTCTCCACCAATGTACGGGATAATGTTGTGTTCCATTTCCGGCCAGTCTTTAAATGTCTTTCCTGCTCCGGAGATTGCCTGATATGTAGTGGCAACTACTTCATATGGCTCAAATTCTTTCCATGCAGTAAGAACCGGTGCATAGCTCTGAATAGAACAGTTTGGTTTTACTGCGATGAAGCCTTTCTTTGTGCCAAGACGTTTCTGCTGATATTTGATAACATCAAAGTGTTCCGGGTTGATTTCCGGTACTACCATCGGTACATCCGGTGTCCAGCGGTGAGCGCTGTTGTTGGATACGACCGGTGTCTCTGTCTTTGCATATTCTTCTTCGATTGCTTTGATCTCGTCTTTAGACATATCAACTGCGGAAAATACAAAATCTACAGTAGATGCAACTTTTTCTACTTCGTTGACATTCATAACAACGATTTTCTTTACTGCTTCCGGCATCGGAGTATCCATTTTCCATCTGCCGCCTACTGCTTCTTCATAAGTTTTTCCGGCACTTCTCGGGCTTGCTGCAAGGGTAACCACTTCAAACCACGGATGATTCTCCAGAAGAGATATAAATCTCTGTCCGACCATACCTGTAGCGCCTAAAATGCCGACTCTCAGTTTTTCGCTCATAACAATGTTCTCCTCATTCTTTTATTTCATATATGTCTTTGCGTAGCACACATCTGTTTTCCTTGTACATACTATACCACTTCATCCGAAATTGCAAGATGTTTTTAATTATTTTTCAGATATTCTTTGTTTGCCGCAATAATCTGCTCCATAACCTTCGGTCCCGGAGCGCCATAAGTTTCACGCTTCTCAACACAGGTCTTCATGCTGATCGCTTCATAGATATCCTGCTCAAATACCGGAGAAATCTCTTTGTATTCTTCCAGAGGAAGCTCATCAAGAGAGATTCCCTTATCAATACAGGTAAGGACCAGACGGCCTACAATGCCATGTGCATCACGGAACGGAACCCCGTGATTTACAAGGTAATCCGCTGCATCTGTCGCATTTGTGAAGCCGTTCTTGGCACTTGCCTCCATTACATCTTTACGGAATTCCATAGTAGAAACCATTCCGGTAAACAGTGCGATACATCCCTTTACAGTATCGATGGCATCGAAGGTCAGCTCTTTGTCTTCCTGCATATCTTTGTTGTATGCAAGCGGAATACCCTTCATTGTAGTAAGAATGGAGGTCAGCGCGCCATACACACGACCGGTCTTTCCTCTTACAAGCTCGGCAATATCCGGATTCTTTTTCTGTGGCATAATACTGCTTCCGGTACTGTAAGCATCGTCAATCTCAACAAAACGATATTCATTGGAATTCCAGAGAATGATTTCCTCACAGAAACGGCTCAGATGCATCATAACTGTGGACATTGCGGAAAGGAGCTCGATCACATAGTCTCTGTCAGATACGGAGTCCATACTGTTTCTTGTCGGCTCATCAAATCCCAGAAGCTCTGCTGTATAAAATCTGTCAAGCGGATAAGTAGTTCCCGCAAGTGCTCCTGCACCAAGCGGACAGGTATTCATACGTTTACGGATATCTGCCATACGGCTTCTATCTCTGCGGAACATTTCAAAATATGCCCCGACATGATGTGCCAGTGTAACAGGCTGTGCTTTCTGCAGATGGGTGAATCCCGGCATATATGTATGAAGATTGTTTTCCATAATAGTCTGCAATGCTTCGAGAAGTTTCTTAAGTTCTGCATCGATTTCTTCGATTTCATCACGTACATAAAGTTTCATATCCAGTGCAACCTGATCGTTACGGCTTCTTCCGGTATGAAGCTTCTTACCCGGATCCCCGATACGGTCGATCAGATTTGCCTCTACAAAACTGTGGATATCCTCATATTCTGCTGTGATCTCCAGCTTTCCGGATTCTACATCGGCAAGGATGCCATCCAGTCCTTCCAGAATCTGGTCTCTCTCTTCTTCTGTCAGTATTCCCTGCTTCGCAAGCATTCTTACATGCGCCTTGCTTCCGCGGATATCCTGTTTATAAAATTTCTGATCAAATGAAATTGACGCATTAAAATTGTATACCAGTTTGTCCGTTTCCTTTGTGAAACGTCCTCCCCATAACTGTGCCATAATTTCCTCCTTGTTGTACGGTAAAGTTTGCATTCCGCTGAACTTTCGTCCAAAAATGTATAAGCTTCTATCAGTTTACCACATTCCAGTGAAAAATCAAATAGCCGACCCCTCTGAAATTTGTTTTATTTCATTTTTTCTTCCTGTTCTCGCTTTGAAAACGCACAACCACAGTAGTTTTGCCGGTACAGATCGTACTCATGAGATAATTCGATGGAACGTTTGTAACCGTTTTTCTTTTTGAAATCGGACGGCAGATGAGGAACTTTATAGATTTCTGCCAGCTCTTCCCCGATCTCGTTGATCTTTTCGGCGTTCTTCAGCGGGCTGATGGAAAGTGTCGTAGTAAAGTAATCATAATTGTCTTTCTGTGCCAGTCTGGCTGCTTCTTCCATACGGAGGCGATAGCATTTAAAGCACCGCTCACCACCCTCCGGGACTTTTTCCATGCCTTTTGCCATCTCATAAAAAATCTGAGGATCGTAAGTACCCTCCTCAATGTGTACCGGATGTGCAAAAGACATTTCTGCTATCAGACGACGGATTTCTGCGACTCGTTTACTGTATTCCTCAACTGATGAGATGTTGGGATTGTAAAAAAATACAGTAATTTCAAAATACTGAGATAAATATTCCAGCACGTAACTGCTGCACGGCGCACAGCAACTGTGTAGAAAAAGACGGGGCACTTTTTCTTCTTTTTTTATATTGTCAATAAGCTTATCCAGCTCTTTCTGATAATTTCGTTTATTCAATTCTGTTACCTTCTTTTCAATGATATCTGTAAACTGTAAATCGTAACTGTTCAGTACCCTCACAGTTACAAGTCCTGTCATATATCATAACACATGAAATGTTTTTCGCATATCTTAAAATATAGATTCTCGGAGGTATGTTTATGAAACCCCTTCTGGAAATCAGAGACGTTTCGCTCTCTTATCATACATCTGCCGGAGAAACACCGGCACTTTCCCACCTGACATTTGATCTGATGCCCGGAGAATTTCTGGCGGTTGTCGGTCCGTCCGGCTGTGGAAAATCCACTCTTTTAAATCTGGTCTGCGGACTTTTAAGTGCAGAAGAAGGCACTATACTGATGAACGATACAGTTCCCTCTCCCGGTGATCCGCGAATCGGATATATGCTTCAGAAAGATCATCTTCTCGAATGGCGTACAATCTATCAGAATGTAACCCTCGGTCTTGAAATCCGCCGGGAACTCACTCCCGCAAAGCTGAAATATATTGAAGAAATGCTCTGCACTTACGGACTTGATAAATTTCGAAACGCGCGTCCTTCTCAATTATCCGGCGGCATGCGTCAGCGCGCGGCACTGATCCGCACACTGGCCCTGAAACCGGAGCTTCTCCTGCTTGACGAGCCTTTTTCTGCTTTGGATTATCAGACTCGCCTGAATGTCAGTGACGACATCGGACGGATTTTGAAAAAAGAAAGAAAACCTGCCATTCTGGTCACTCATGATATTTCTGAAGCAATCAGCATGGCAGACCGGGTGATCATCCTGACAAAACGTCCGGCAACTGTTGCTCGTATTGTGACCATCGATCTCGGTCTTACCGACCGGACACCACTTTCTTCCCGGAACGCCCCGCAATTCAAATCTTATTTTAATCTTATCTGGAAGGAGCTGAATCAATATGTCTGAGCATTCACCTGCACAAAAGCAGTATCTTCTCCGTGTAAAACGTGAAAAAAATCTGATTCGCGTGTCCAGAATCCTTCTGTTTCTGGGCTTTCTGATTTTATGGGAGGTTTCCGCCCGTTTCGGATGGATTGATTCCTTTATTTTCAGCAGTCCGTCGGAGATCTGGATAACTTTTCTTAATATGCTGAAAGACCAGTCTCTGTTTACACATATTGGGATCACACTTGCCGAAACGCTCGTCAGTTTTGTATTCACGGTTCTTCTTGGTATCGGCACAGCCGTCCTTCTCTGGACATGTCCCAGACTTTCACATGTTCTTGAACCATATCTGGTCGTACTGAACAGTCTTCCGAAATCTGCACTTGCTCCTCTCCTCATCGTATGGCTGGGTGCAAATATACGAACGATCATCGTTGCCGGAATCTCCGTTGCAATCTTTGGCTCCATCATTAATCTTTATACAGGATTCCGTGAAGTCGATCCCGAAAAGCAGAAACTCATCCAAACGCTCGGTGGCAGTAAAAAAGACGAACTGACAAAAATTGTCCTTCCGTCTTCTGTTCCACTTATTTTAAGCATAATGAAAGTAAATATCGGTCTTTGCCTAGTTGGTGTGATCATCGGAGAATTTATCGGTGCAAGACAGGGACTCGGTTACCTGATCATCTACGGTTCGCAGACATTTAAACTCACTTGGGTGCTCATGTCCATCGTGATCCTGTGCGTGATCGCAATGGGACTGTATGCCGCACTGGATCTCATCGAAAAACATGTCCGAAAGAAATAAATTGAAGTTCAGGTCATCCATTTTCAGTACATTGCTTCATTTTGGCTGACCTGAATTGATTTTTTACCACACCCTCTCTCACATCCACCGCTGGCGGTATTTCCAGCTCCAGACCATCCGAAAGAAAATCGTCGTCAGTGTCATTCCTGCTGCCATACTTGCCGCAAAAAGAATTGTATAGGTTCCATCTGCGCAGAACTTATCCCACTCCTGCATCATCATCCAGTTCATGGTCCGGTACAGGGCAGCTCCCGGAATCAGCGGAATCGTTGCCGAGACAAGAAACACTGTAACCGGAGTCTTGTGAATCCGTGCCATACATTCTGCATACAAAGTAATTGTCACCGTTGACCAGAAACCACAGATATATGGACTGGATGTCCATATCCCGACTATAAGATAAACTGCCCATGACAGGCACCCGCCAAGAGCCGCAAACCAGAGTTTTTTTCCATGTATATTAAATAATACTGCAAATCCAAGCGATCCCGTAAAGGAAACCAGCAATTGTATCATCTCATGCATAATCTTTCTCCTTTGTCTAAAACAAAAGATTCGCCGCAGTAAATCCCAGTCCTACAACAAATGCCAGCAACACTGACTCCATACAGCGTATCAGTCCTGTAATCGTATCGCCAGAAAACAGATCCCTCAGCGAATTCGTAAATGCAATTCCCGGTATCAGAAGCATAATATTCCCGATGCTGATCAGATCCGCACGATGCCCCAGACCAATATAGACCGCAAGATTAGCCAGAATACCACCCACTCCACAGCACAAAAAGACTGTGATCAGAGAGTTCAGAGAACTGCGTTTCAAAAAAGATTCCAGAAGTTTCAACACGATTCCAATCAGAGCCGATGCAATCATGTCCCGAAGATCTCCCCCGAAAAACACAGAAAAAGATCCGGAAATAACAGCATAAATAAGAATCTGCATCCGCAAAGAATATGTCGGTCTCCGGTCTATCTCACTCAACCGTGAACCGATTTCCGCCGGTTCCGGCCTGTATTCACAGATATATCTCGAAAGCTGATTCAGATCTTCCAGTCTACCAAGATCATTCGCCATTCCACGCACGCGCCTTGTCTGCGTACAGATGCCAAAATTGCCATACATCGTTGTCACAATACTGGAAGTAATAGAAAATACATCTACCCTCTCTGCCCCATATGCCATACAGATACGCCGTATGGTATCTTCTACACGACCAACCTCTGCACCACTGATCAGAAGCTGTTCTCCAATTGTCATTGCATAGTACAGATACTGTTCTGCTTCCTCACACCTCATTCGGCCTTTCCTCCTTTCAGCTCATTCCAAACGACTTTCCTTTAAGCGGAAGTCCCGCAACTTCTGCAAGCCGTCGCACTCCCATCTCTGCTGTTGATACAGCGCTTTCTACATGATTATAATCGGTTGCACTGTAATCAAACAAAATATTTCCCTGTGCTTCAAATTCCTCATCTCTGTCCCAGAAATAAAAACGCATCGGTTCACATGCAAACGCATTGATCTGATAGCCTACATCGCCCTGTGGAAGTTCTGTCCCGTTCAACTTCATAAACGCTTTCCGAAGTTCCTCTGCATGTCCGGAAAAAGTCTCCGCAAACACATCTGTCACACCAGTCTTGTATGCAGGTGCAAAGGGTCTTGCATTACGAAGATCCGCAAACGGCACCCATTTATCCATAAAAAAAGCCTGTTCTTTTACATAACCAAACAACGTATAAATATTCAGCATCTCCGTCGCATTGGCTTCGGTCTTTCCATCCAGCCGTTCAATTTTGCCGTCTGATTCCCGGACTCCAAAAGGCACACCAAAATGCACAATTTTCAGATAGCCGTCCTCCTGCTTCAGTTCCGGAAGTTTTTTCATCAGCTCCGCTTTATCCATCCGGAGAAATTTTTCTGCCCATTCATCACAGAGTTTTATATAGTTGGATACTTTTTCTTCTTTCATTTTTTTCTCCTTACAGCATTACATCATTATATTTGCTCTGTTATTTTGCATTATACTCCTGTGGTATATTTCTCTGCAAGAAAAAGGACTTTCTACAGGATTTGTCTCATAGAAAGTCTCTTTCACACGTTACGATGATTTTACTTTATTCCAGAGATCACCGTATACCTGATCTGCCCCGGTACCAAGATACTGGAATGTTTCCAGATTATCATACCTGGACAGATCCGGGAAGGCGATTTCACTGTTACGGATAGATTCATCCTCAATCAGCTCTCTTGCGGCCTCATTCGGTGTAGAATAGGTGATATATTCAAAGTTTTTGAGTGCAATGTCCGGTCTGCAGAGGAAATTGATGAATTTTTCCGCATTTTCCTTATGCTCTGCATTCTTCGGGATTACCCAGGAATCGATCCAGATATTGGAACCTTCCTTCGGAATCACATATTCAAGATTTGGATTCTCTTTCTGTGTATAAATTGCTTCACCGGAATAAATAACACCCAGAGCCGCCTCGTTTCCAATCATCTTGTCACGCACCTGATCAATAACATACGCCTGCACCAGCGGTTTCTGCTCGATTAGCAGATTTTTCGCCTCATTCAGCTCATCAAGATCCGTAGAATTCAGTGAATAACCAAGATATTTCAGCGTCGCGCCAAACGCATCACGCACAGAATCCTGCATCAGGATATTATCTTTGTATTTCGGATTCCAGAGGATAGACCAGCTGTCGACTGGTTCATCAACCATTGTCTTATTGTACAGAATACCAACGGTTCCCCAGCAGTATGGCACGGAATATTTATTTTCCGGATCAAACTGTCTGGACTGTTCAAGGTACTGTTTGCCGATATTTTTCAGATTCGGAATGTTATCAAAGTTAATCTCGGAAAGCAGATCATTCTCTATCATTCGCTGGATCATATAATCGCTCGGGCAGACCACATCATATGCGATTGCGCCGGAGCTTACCTTCGGATAAAGGATCTCGTTTGTCTCAAATTCCTCATAAACTACATGAATGCCGGTTTCTTCTTCAAACATCGTCAGGACATCTGGATCGATATACTCACCCCAGTTATAAACGATCAGTTCCTCGCCACCCATGACACCGCCTTCTTTTGCATAGTAGAAACCGCCGCCGATAAATACGATACAGATTACTACCGGAATCACACGCTGAACAAGTACTTTTTTGATTTTGGATGGTCTGCGCACTTTCTTTCGAACCGGAACTTCCTCTTCTTCCTTCGGAGAATAGTTTACCAGAAGCAGAAGGACAAGAACTGTCACGAACATAATCGTAGACAGTGCATAGATTTCCGGCTTAATGCCTTTTCGTACCTCAGTATAAATTTTGGTAGAAAGTGTATCAATACCCGGACCCTTCGTAAAATGTGTGATAACAAAATCATCCAGTGACATGGTAAATGCCATCATAAATCCAGAAAGAACGCCTGGTACAATATCAGGAAAAACGACCTTAAAAAACGCTTTCAGCGGAGAAGCACCGAGATCCAGTGCCGCTTCATAAGTATAGCGATTTGTCTGCTTCAGCTTCGGAGCCACACTTAAAATCACGTACGGAATATTAAATGTGATATGTGCAATCAGAATTGTTCCAAATCCAAGTGTCATACGAAACGCGATAAAAAGAAGCATCAGGGAAACCCCCATAACGATCTCTGCATTCATCATCGGAATATTGGTAAGTCCCATATACATAGTCTTCCATTTCTGCTTCATGCCCTGAATCGCAATCGCCGCAGCCGTTCCGATAAGTGTGGCAACTGCTGCCGAAATAAATGCAATGATCAGCGTCGTATAGAATGCACTCATGATCTGTTCATTCTGGAACAATTCCTTATACCATTTCAGGGTAAAGCCGCCCCACTTAGCCCTCGTCTTTGACTGGTTAAAAGAAAGTACGATAAGCGTAACGATCGGTGCATATAACAAAATAAAAATCAGGGTCAGATATATCTTCTGTAAATATTTTCTGATCAAAATGCTGACCCTCCTTCTTTTTGATCGTATTTTGCAACAAGTGCCATACTTGCAATAATAAATACCATCAGTACAAGAGACAGTCCGCTTCCTACATGCCAGTTACTGTTCTGCTTGAAGGACTGCTCGATCACATTTCCAATCAGCAGAATCTTGCCGCCCCCCAGAAGGTCTGAAATAACAAATGTTGTCAGCGCCGGTACAAATACCATCGTAATACCGCTGATCACACCCGGAATACTCAATGGAAAAATAACCTTGCAAAATGTCTGTACTGAGTTTGCTCCCAGATCACGTGCTGCATTGATCACGTTTCGGTCAATCTTGATAAGAACATTGTAGATCGGAAGCACCATAAATGGCAGGAAGTTATAAACCATACCGAGAATAATGGCATATGGTGTATTGATGATCTCAAGTGCCGGCAAATGCAAAAATCCAAGTACACTGTTGATGACACCGTTTTTTTCAAGCAGTGTCTGCCATGCCAGTGTACGGAGAAGAAAGTTCATCCACATCGGTAAAATAAAAATCAGAACAATAAAACTTGTCTGATTGACCTGTTTCTGGCTCAGGATCATTGCAAGTGGATACGCAAGAACCAGACAGATCAGTGTACTCAAAAATGACAGAAGCAGGGACATTCCCAGAGCCTTCAGATTTTCCGGTGTCGTAATCTGGGCAAGATTCGAAAAGGTAAATGTCCCCTCATCACTCGTAAACGCATAATACACAATCACAAGCAATGGAATCACGACAAAGGATACTGACCAGAACAGATAAGGTCCGGCAAGCATACGCTTATTCTTCAATATTTACCGCCTCCTCATCTTCAGATTCCGGTTTTTTCATAATCTGTATGTCAAACGGGTCTACATGGATACTGACTTCTGTTCCTACCGGAAACATATCTGTGCTGTGTACCAGCCACTCGTAATTATTCGCCATGACCTCCATCTCATAATGGACACCCTTGAAGATCATATGTGTGACAACACCATCAATACTTCCCTGTCCCGGTTTCAAAAGATCAATATCCTCCGGACGGATGACTACATCGACCGGTTTGTTCTGACCGAATCCTTCATCCACGCACGGGAAATTAACGCCAAGTATCTTGACCAGACGATCCTGCACCATAGTCGCGGAGATGATATTACTTTCTCCGATGAAATCTGCAACAAAAGCGTTTTCCGGTTCGTTATAGATTTTTTCCGGGGTACCGATTTGCTGGATGTATCCCTGGTTCATGACCACAATCGTATCAGACATAGTAAGCGCCTCTTCCTGATCATGTGTAACGTACAGAAATGTGATTCCAAGCTCATTTTTAAGCCTGATCAGCTCATACTGCATATCCTGCCGAAGTTTCAGATCAAGTGCTCCAAGCGGCTCATCAAGAAGCAGCACTTTCGGCTCATTTACAATAGCTCTTGCAATCGCAATACGCTGCTGCTGGCCTCCGCTCAAAGAATCCGGCATACGATTTTCGAATCCGTCCAGATTGACAAGCTTCAGCGCATATTTGATCTTGTCATAAATATACTGCTTGCTTTTATTTTTTATCTTTAATCCAAAGGCAATATTATCTGCAATATTCATATGAGTGAATAATGCATATTTCTGAAATACGGTGTTAAGCTGACGTTTATTAGGCGGAAGATTCGTAATGTCCTGTCCATCAAAGATCACACGTCCCTTATCAGGTGTCTCAAATCCGCCTAAAATACGAAGTGTAGTTGTTTTTCCGCATCCACTCGGCCCAAGAAGCGTCAGGAATTCGTTTTCTCTGATGTACAGATTCAACTCATCCAGGACGGTCTGCATTCCATAAGATTTAGAAATGTCGATCAAGTCGATCAGCTTATTGCTCATTGGCTGTTCCTCCCTAAAAATCCCCTCTTTTGTAAAAAAACATATGAATGGTAGCTTTACTTTTGTATCACAAAAATCTCCTGATTTCAATATGTTTTATGATATTTAACATAAATTTATCATGGATGAAGCCAGCTACTGTGTATTTTTGCCAGAAGTCTTGCATTATGATATGCCATTTTTAATGTCAGGCATGTCCTTCCAAGATATTTTCTACCGTCTTCTGTCTTTACACAGGCAAGTGCAAGATCAGCGTTTGCAGGATTCTGCAGACACACCGGTACCAGAAACTGAATGCTGTGATTATAATATTGCGGAACAGCCGTACGATAATCTGCTTCCAGCATATGTTTCGTCTGGCGAAGTGCCCCATCAAAAATCTGTACCTTCATCCCACTGTTGCGGATACATTCCGGAAGCCGCATATTGTTTTCTGCCTCTTCAAAGATATGCTCGTACTGTGGAAGAATATCCAATGTTGTATCAAAGACAAGTTCCGCGGGATCTTTGACATATTCCGCCCGCTTCGGAAGACTGACAATTCCTGATTTCAGTAAATAATACTCTGTATAAAATCCCTCCAGATACCATCTCTGCCTGTCCGGAACCAGATTGGGAATAAAATACGCATACACCGGCTGATAATATCTGTTAAACAAACCGGTGTTAAAAATCGCATATTCTCTCGTTTCCAGTATTTTTCCTTCTTCATAAACTCTCTGGAAGGTGTGCTCCAGATATCCTTTCAGTATACCGTTGTCATCTGAACCGTCAAAACTCCACTTCTCAGGAACAATCCGTGAGAGATTCTGTATCTGCCGGTTATAGTTGCCGCAGTACGTATACTCAAACAAATTCAACTTATCTACCTCCTGCACTCTAACCTTAATTACTTATATTAATATTGTATTTGGGAAATCATCCGACAGAACCGCCGGTAAAGAATATATATAAAAATAGCACAGGCTCATCAAAAATGCAATTTCGAGTTTTGACGAATCCTGTCTTCCATTGCGTTCACCGGCATGTTATAATAAAAAACTGAAATAAGCACTTTCCGACAGGAATGCGGAGCTTACAGGCAAGTTGCTTATATATTTTATTTTTCATCAAGGAGGCAACTATCTAATGACAAAAGAAGAATTTCGAAAGCTGACTGAACAGACGCTTATTCTGGACGGAGCAACCGGATCCAATCTGATGGCGAGCGGTATGCCGCGAGGTATCTGCACAGAGACATGGGTCATTGATCATAAAGACATCATTCAGGATTTGCAGCGTGCTTATATAAAGGCCGGCAGTCAGGTGATTTATGCTCCGACATTTGGCGGAAATCGTCTTAACCTGGAAAAACATGGTCTCGCTGACCGTATTGAAGAAATCAACCATACACTTGTAGGTTATTCTAAGGAGCTTACCGGAAACGGTGTCTATGTAGCCGGTGATATCACAACTTCCGGTTCTTTCATCACTGCTGATGGTGATTATACTTATGCAGAAGCTTTTGATATGTATCAGGAACAGATTCGTATTCTGGCTGATGCAGGCATCGACCTCATTGTAGCAGAAACCATGATTAACATCGAAGAAACTCTTGCAGCCGTGGACGCTGCTGCTTCTGTCTGCGATCTTCCGATCATATGCACCATGACTGTGGAAGCGGACGGAAGTATCTTCAGTGGCGGAAATGCAATTGAAGCTGCTGTTTCTCTGGAAGCCGCCGGTGCAGACGCTGTCGGTATCAACTGCTCCGTCGGACCGGATCAGCTTGTATCTGTTGTTCGAAACATTCGAGATAATGTATCAATTCCTGTGATTGCCAAGCCAAACGCAGGTATGCCGGTAATTGACGACAGTGGCAATGCAGTCTACAGCATGCATGCAGAAGACTTCGCAAGACATATGAAAGTCCTGATTGAAAGCGGCGCCTCCGTAGTCGGTGGATGCTGCGGTACTACTCCTGCATTCATCAAAGCACTGCACGATATAATAAGATAAGCAGCACATTTAAAGGACGTTGCTTCATGGGTATACGATTACCCCTGAAACAACGCCCTTTTTATTGTATATTATTGTAACTATTCAGAAGGTAATATCCCGCGAGGTGTTTTGGCATGTTTTTTGCCAAAATCCCGAGACATACAAGGCAAAATGCCATCACCGAAGGTGATTTGGAATGCATTTTGACTCGTAACTGTGAGGGTACTGAACAGTTACATATTATTTTACTTTTATTGCTTTCTCCGGGCACATTTCCTGGCAACAGAAGCACCGGATGCATTTCTTGTAATCATAAACCGGAGGATTTTCCCTGCCTTTTCGGAAATCTACTGCTTTGTCCGGTACAGGACAGCTCTTTACGCAAATTCCGCAACGAATGCATCGCTCCGGCTCAATGTACGGTTTCTTCTGGAAAATATTCAGCGCTTTTGCAAGCCGCTCCCACATACCCGAACGCGCCACACGCCGATCTACATCAAAGTACGGATTTCCATACTGGGCAACAGCATCTTCCATACTGATCATTCCGGCAGGAGTCATGATCTCTATCTCTTCTTTTTTCCAGGTACCAAGTCCCATCTTTTCGCCATGATAATTGGTCGGTACCATTTCCGGCTTAAGATGTATCAGGTTACAAAACACACTGTCCAGTGCCACCGGATCTGTGGACATCAGAATCATGTTCATGGCTACCGGATCTCCGGAGCCCGGTCCATTTCCCTCCATTGCAGTGATTCCATCCATAATATAAAGTCTTGGCTTTACATACTGGTTCAGATCAATAAGCATCCGGGCGAAGCTGTCCGCACTGGGGTATTTGGTATGACCAATGGCCTTATTTTTCCCATATACAAATCCATAGCTGTTCTTCACTGCTCCTGTAATTCGCTCCAGAGCGTGGGTTTTCATTTTGGAAAGAGAAATCACACACTCTGCTTCCAGCAGTTCTTTCGGAAGGATAAATTCTTTCGCCTGGACACCATCCGGATTTTCCACACGCACGCCTTTCGTATAATCAATAGCCGGAATCTGGTATTTTTCCAGATAAGTGTCCATTCCGGTGCCCTGGATCACCTGTTTCGTAGTTCCGTGGCCACAGGAATCTGCAAGCACAATATTCTTATAACCTTCCTCACGTAGAATCCTGGCAAAGGCACCCACCACAACCGGATGCGTGATGACCGCTTTCTCCACTTCTGCTTTTTTCAAAAGGTTAGGCTTCAAAAGGATTTTTTCTTCTTTATTTATAAGGTTGTCCAGACCTCCCAGCTGAGACAGACCATTTTTCATAAGTGTATAAATTCGTTCTTCGTCGTAAGCTTCACAGGGAAGCACAATTACTTTGCTTTTTGTGTTCATGTTTCTACCCATATTTTCAAACATACAGCCTGTAATCTGGATCTGCATGTCTGGTGCTCTCGTTTTATTTTGTAATTATTCTGCAATTTTTCACACATACATGCACGCCTCAATACAGTCGCAGAAGATAAGCTAAGATCACATTTCTGCGATGCAAACCGCCCTCAGTGCCTTCCTCACTGGTAATATACATGCCGGTACCACAGACAATGCATCTACCCCCATCTGCAAAAATGTCTCCGTCAATCTGGTATCCGCTGCCAGTTCCCCACAGAGACATACTTTGCAATTCTGCGCGTGTCCTGCATCTACAATCATCTTTATCATTTTCAGAATTGCAGGATGATGATCATCATATTTCTTCTGTAAAAGCGGATTCTGACGATCCATGGCCAAGGTGTACTGAGTCAGGTCATTGGTTCCGATTCCCAGAAAATTCACCCGCTTCGCCAGTTCTTCCCCGATCATCACTGCTGCCGGAGTCTCCATCATAATTCCAGTCCGGATTTCCTTAAATGGTACACCTGCTGCCTTCAGCTCTTCTTTTACTTCCATCACCAAAGCTTCAACCTCATCCATTTCCTCTTCCGAACAGATCATAGGGTACATCATCCCCAGATTGCCATACCAGCTCGCACGGTAAATGGCACGGATCTGGGTTTTAAACAGGTTCTTCCGATCCAGACTGAGACGGATTCCCCGATTACCCATGAGAGGGTTGGTTTCTACCGGAATTTCAAGGTAGGAAGCCTGCTTATCAGCCCCGAGATCGGCGGTGCGGATAACTACCAGGCGGTCGCCCATAGTCTCAGCAGTTTTTTTATATGCCTGAAAAAGTTCTTCTTCCCCGGGATAATTCTCCCTGCCAAGATACTGGAACTCGCTTCGCAGCAGTCCGATTCCCTTTGCCCCATAATAAAGGGCACTGTTTAAATCATCCAGACTGCCAATATTCGCGTAGATTCCCACTTCACGTCCATCTTTCGTAATATCGCCCTTGTCTTTCAGCTTCAAAAGGGATTCCCGCTCTACCAGATCTGCTTTTCGGCGAATCTCGTATTCTTTTCGTACCTCATTATCCGGTTCCAGATAGATGGTTCCCGTATATCCGTCAATAATGGCAATGCTGTCTTCCCACTCTTCTTCTGACTGTGGAATCCCAATACCTGTAACACAGGGAATATCCATATTTTTCGCAAGGATCGCAGCGTGAGAGGTAGCAGAACCTTTGCGGGTGACAATACCCAGAAGCTTCTCCTTATCCATTTCCATCAGTTCTGCAAGAGAAAGGGCATCTGCTGCCAGAATGACTGGTTCCTCTCCCAGATCAATTTTGTTCTCATCTTCCCCGAGAATCTCCAGAAGGAGACTGGAGATGCGGCTTACATTGTGGATTCGTTCCTTTATGGTCGGATCGTTCAGCCTGGAAAAAGTACTCTGCATCTCATCTCTTGTGGTCTGCACTGCATAAGCAGCAGTCACCTTTTCCCCTGTGATCATACTCTGTACCGCACGGAGAAAGCTGCCAGAGCCCAGAAGCTCTGCCTGCTCCAGGATCTGGTTTGTTCCATTTTCCCCATTCACTTTCACAATTCTATCCAAAGGTTGGGGTTCCATATCCAATTCAGGATCAGCTGTGTCCATTTGCTTTTCTGACATTCTGTCATACTCTTCCTTCAAGGTCTGCATCACATGCCGACGAGCCACATCAAAATTCTTCAGTTCCTTTTTTACATCATCTGCCTGATGCTGTCGGATCTGATATTCACCTTTCCGATAAAACCTGATTTTCCCAATGGCAATCCCCGCAAAGGCGGAAGCTCCCTTGTATATTTCCATTTTGTTTCTCCTCTAAAAAACTCATTTATTTCTGTAAATAATAATCACACACTGGCGAAGCTTTGTCAATATCCGTGTTGTTCACTCTGTCCCCGGAAACATATATGTGCAAGCATTCTCCACCTCC
>OGRN01002025.1_pt1 | contig 16230 bp, 11 predicted proteins | sample 1553401 | NCBI WGS metagenome assembly OGRN01 (sample SAMEA2580096, study PRJEB22360) | human gut metagenome | biome: human gut; feature: human-associated habitat; material: faeces | place: Denmark | collected 2008/2010 | reverse complement strand
GTCTCTGGAGCTGGGAGACCTTGTCACCGCTTGAGCCGATGGTCAGCTCGTAGCCCGGATAAGAAGAAGGTATACCGGATATAGTCTCCGAGGTGTTGATGTATATTGTATCCCCGTAATAGTATCTGAGAATCTGGATGGCGGTAAGACCGTCGTCTGCCAGGGATTTTGACCCCCACTGTGTCATCCAGCCCGGACAGGATACACGTCTGCCGTCGCAGTACTGGGTGAAGAGAGGCTGTGTAACGTTTGGCTTTGAGAGATAGTTGGCGAACATCTCATCTACGATCTGTGATACATTTTCAAATATGGTTGCGTTGTACACCCACTTCTGGTCGAATGCGGTATTGCTGGTTACCGTAAAATCGTATCCTTTTCCTCTGTACCATTCGGTGTAGACTCTGTTCAGGGTAAATGACTGTATCGCCAGTACATTTGCCCGGATGGCTGCATCAGGCCAGGTGGAATATATTTCATTGCAGGCAACGTTCTTTATATAGTCTTTATATGGAACATAGTAATCTCTGGCTGTGGGGTCTGTGGGTGCACCATCGTGTACCACTATGGTTTCAGGGATAACGACACGGCTCAGGACTATACCTCCAGACGGATTCACAGGTTTGATCATATCCTCTGCAATTTTTGGAGGATACTGCTCCCAGAGAGTGTGCGCATCGAGAACTGTCGGAGTGGTGTCGCTTCCGTCAGAGGGTGTCAGCTCTATGTTCTGTATTCCCTTTTCACCGGAGAATATCTGGACTCCGGAGATGAAACGCTCATTGTAGCCGTGGGCATTCACCAGTACGTTGTATTCTGAGTATGGCTGGTTATCACCTGGTTCCAGGCTGTAGGCCACATCGGGAGCAGGGAGTTCTTCGTCGATCACAATCCCATTTTCATCGGTGATAAATTCCTCTGAGGTGGAATCGGGCATTCCCGTAGGGCTTATGTATACGGAAGCACCCTCGACGGGAAAGAAATTGTTGTTCGTTATCTGAATTTTTAGTGAGCCAACGTTATTTGTAATTGCCATTTCTTAATTCCTCATTTATAATTTGCTGTGAAAGTTTTTTAAGCAGCTTTCACAGTAAGTATATGACTAGATTTATAGAATATTCGGAGGAGATAAGATATGGCATACTTTCCAATGTACATCGATCTTGAGGGCAAGAAAGTAATAGTTGTAGGTGGAGGTAAGGCAGCACTTAGAAAGATCAATTCGCTGCTGTATTTCGGAGCGAAGATAGCGGTCATTGCGCCAAAGGTGTGCGATGATATAAAAGCGATAAAGGGAATAAATGTACATGAGAGCAACGTGGCACTTGACATACTGCAGAATGCAGACATTGTTGTGGCGGCAACCAGGCGCCCGGAGATCAATGCCAAGATAGGTACATATTGTAATGACAGGGGCATCATGGTAAATGTGGCTGATAACAAGGAGCTCAGCAGCTTCCTGTTTCCAGGCGTTATCGTCCGCGGAGATCTTGTGGTGGGAGTCACAACAGGCGGCAACAGCCAGGCGGTATCCAAGCAGATCAGGAATATGATAGACAGGATGCTTCCAGAGGAGTACGAGGCGCTCACAAGAAAGATGGGAGCGTACACAGAGCTTGCAAATGTCAACATCAAGAGCACGGCACTTAGGGAGGAAGCACTGGATGAACTCGTCAAGGTTGCACTGTCCAACAAATGCGTTCTTGACGACAAGAAGGCGAACAAGGTGCTTGACAAATATTACCGTGAGGACGCAGCCAGAAGAAACGCATAAATATTTGTTAATATTTGTACTTGAATTATTTGATAATTATGATACAATAAGTGAGATTGTTATAGATTACAGCATGAGAGTGGGCCTTGGCCCACTCTCAATTGTTGTGGGGATAATATTTTACAGAAAGGTGGTCGTATTTACGAAGAGAGCGGATATTGAAGCAAAGACGGAGGCACTTGTGATGCCGATCATTGAGGCGAACAATCTGGAGCTTGTTGATGTGGAGTACGTCAAGGAAGGCAGTGATTATTACCTCAGAGTGTATGCGGACAAGGAAGGTGGCATCACGATCGGTGATTGCGAGATAGTGAACAGAGCACTTGGAGACCTGCTTGACCAGGATGATTATATAGGAGATGCCTATATACTGGAGGTCAGCTCACCGGGGCTTACGAGACCACTGAAGAAAGAGAAGGATTTCAAGAGAAGCATAGGTAAGGTCGTGGAGATCAAGACATTTGCCAAGGTGAATGGTGCAAAGGAATTCGAGGGTGTGCTCAAGGCATATGATGAGAATACAGTTACCATTGAGCTTGAGGATGAGACAGAGATAACGATAACAAGAAAAGATATTTCCATGATACGATTAGCATTTATATATTAGGAGGATAAAAAGGTGTCAGAGATCATTGAAGCATTGAATCAGCTTGAGAAGGAGAGAAACATTAGCAAGGATGTTCTGCTTGAGGCTATAGAGAGATCACTCAAGACAGCCTGCAAGAAGGATTTCAATACAGACGAGAACATTACAGTTTCACTGGACAGAGAGACTGGTGAGTGCCATGTATATGCAGCCAAAGAGGTTGTTGAGGAAGTTGAGAATCCTGCATGCCAGATAACACTGGAGCAGGCCAAGATGATAAGCAGCAAGTACGAGATAGGTGATACAGTAAATATAGAGATCACAACCAAGAACTTTGGAAGAATCGCAGCCCAGCGTGCGAGAAATGTCATCGTTCAGGCTATCAATGAGAATGAGAGAGCAGCTATATACGATCACTTCCATATGAAGGAGAAGGATATCGTAACAGGAATCGTTCAGAGACAGGTTGGAGACAGCGTGAATGTGAGCCTTGATGACAAGACAGAGGCACTCTTAAAGCCGTCAGAGATGATCGAGGGAGAGAGCTACGAGAGAGGCGACAGAATAAAGCTTTATATCACAGAGGTCAAGAAGACAAACAGAGGACCAAGGATCACTGTATCAAGAACTCATCCAGAGCTCGTCAAGAGACTTTTTGAGAAGGAAGTAACAGAGATCGCAGACGGAACAGTTGAGAGCAAGAGCTTCTGCAGAGAGGCAGGATCAAGATCTAAGATCGCAGTATGGTCAAACGATGAGAACGTCGATGCAGTTGGAGCATGCGTAGGAATCAATGGTGACAGAGTAAATGCTGTCGTTGCAGATCTGAACGGTGAAAAGATCGACATCATTCCTTGGAGTGAGAACCCTGCTGAGTTTATTTACAATGCGCTCAGTCCTTCAGATGTTGAGGACGTATCAGTTGATCTTGATGAGAAGACAGCATTTGTCGTAGTACCTGATACACAGCTTTCGCTTGCAATCGGTAAGAAGGGTCAGAATGCCCGCCTTGCAGCCAAGCTGACAGGATACAAGATCGATATCAAGAGCCATTCAAAGGCCGAGGAGATGGGTTACTTTGATGAGCAGCCAGAGGATGAGAACTTTGATCCTTATAACGAAGATGAATATTATGATGAAGTAAGCGAAGATAAAGATGCCGATGCTGCTTCATTTGACATAGATGAAACAGTAGACACAAACGACGAAGAGTAATCATTTGCATTGATGTAGTGGCACATGATAGAGAATAGGGAGTGATGAGATGGCAAAGAAGGTACCTCTGAGGCAATGCCTTGGATGCCGTGAGATGATGCCGAAGAGTGAGCTGATAAGGATAGTCCGAAGCAATGACGGGCAGTTCGCAGTTGATGCAACCGGCAAGCTCAACGGAAGAGGCGCTTATATATGCAAGAAATCCGAGTGCCTTAAGAAGGCGGTTGGAAGCAAAGCACTTGAGAAGGCTTTCAAGGTCAGCATACTTGCTGAGGTGTATGAACAATTAGACAAGGAGCTGCGTGACATTGAAGAATAACAAGATCTACTCGTTAATTTCTCTGTGTGCCAGAGCCAGAAGGCTGTGCAGTGGCAATTTCTCAGTAGAGAAAGCAGTTAAGAATCAGAGCGCGTACGTGGTCATTGTGGCGAAGGACGCTTCTGACAATACGAAGAAACTTTTCGACCAGAAATGTAATTATTATGGGATTCCTTATTATGAGTACGGGACAAAGGATGAGCTTGGCAAGTACAGTGGCAATGAGATGAGAACATCCATTGCGATACTTGACGAGGGATTCGGGAATCAGATCATAAAGTACATGAATGTAAATGAAAACATGGAGGTGTAACATTTGGCTAAAATCAGAGTACACGAATTATCAAAACAGTTAAACATTTCAAATAAAGATATCATAGATACACTTGGCGCAAAGGGAATAGAGATCAAGAGTCATATGTCCAATCTGGACGATTCGATGGTTGGAATAATCAAGGCTAAGTTTGGAGCAAAGACTGCGCCAAAGGCCGAGACCCCAAAGCCTGCAGCACCAAAGCAGGAGGCTCCAAAGGCAGCGCCTAAGACAGAGCAGCCAAAGCCTGAGACAGCAAAGCCTGCTGCAGCGCCAAAGGCGGACGCGCAGAAGCAGAATCCTTCAAGGGATGACAATTCAGCAGCCAGACAGGGTTCTGGCAATCATGTAAGATTTGCCAGGGAGGACAGAAACGGCGGCAAGATGAATAACAACGGTAACAGAGTCAGATTTAACAACGACAGACAGGGCGGTTCAGACAGAGCCAGATTCAGCAACGACAGGAACCAGGGCGACAGAAATCAGGGTGACAGACCAAGATTCGGCAGAGATGGCCAGGGCGACAGAAATCAGAGTGACAGACCAAGAGTAGGCAGAGACGGTCAGGGCGACAGACCAAGGTTTAACAGAGATGGCGACAGAAACCAGGGTGACAGACCAAGATTTAACAGAGACGGCCAGAATGACAGACCAAGGTTTAACAGAGATGGTGATAGAAACCAGGGTGACAGACCAAGATTTAACAGGGACGGCCAGGGTGACAGACCAAGGTTTAACAGAGACGGAGACAGAAACCAGGGTGGCGGACGCTTCGGCAATGGCGATAGAAACCAGGGCGGAAGAGGCTTTAACAGAGATGGTGGCAACCGTTTCAGCAACCGTATCAATATGCCATTTGGCAAGGATGACGAGGATGACAGCCCAGCTCAGAAGAGAGCACCATTCAAGAGAGACCGCAAGGACTTCGATGCGAAGGAGATGCCGGGTAAGGATTTAAAGAGCCAGAACAGAGATAACTACAACAGAGATAAGAACAAGCCACGTAAGGGCAACAGAAGATCACCTGAGGAGGTCGAGGCTGATATCAGCAGACTTGCGAAGAATGTGAAGAACAAGCCACAGAAGAAGCAGCAGGCACCACAGGAGGATCCGGATGCAATCAGAACCATCACACTTCCTGAGGTTGTAACACTCAAGGAGCTGGCTGATGCGGTAAAGACTCCTGTAACAGCACTTATCAAGAAGTTGTTCCTCGCAGGTAAGATGGTCAATGTGAACTCAGAGCTTCCATTTGACGAGGCTTCAGAGATCGCACTTGAGTACAACTGTATAGCTGAGGAAGAGGAGAAGGTAGATGTGATCGAGGAACTCCTGAAGGAGGACGAAGAGGACGAGAAGGACATGGTTCCAAGACCTCCAGTAGTCTGCGTTATGGGACACGTTGATCACGGTAAGACATCACTCCTTGATGCGATCAGACAGACAAAGGTTACATCGGGCGAGGCTGGTGGAATCACACAGGCGATCGGTGCATCAGTTGTCGATGTAAATGGCCAGACTATAACATTCCTTGATACTCCTGGACATGAGGCGTTCACAGCAATGCGTATGCGTGGTGCACAGAGTACAGATATCGCTATCCTTGTTGTAGCTGCCGATGATGGAGTAATGCCACAAACTATCGAGGCTATCAACCATGCAAAGGCTGCTGGAATTGAGATCATAGTAGCGATCAACAAGATCGATAAGGAAAGTGCCAATATAGAGAGAGTTAAGCAGGAGCTTACAGAGTATGAGCTTATCCCAGAGGATTGGGGTGGTTCAACAATATTCTGTCCTGTATCTGCACATACTAAGGAAGGTATCGACAATCTCCTTGAGATGATCCTCCTCACAGCAGATGTGCTTGAACTCAAGGCAAATCCTAACAGAAAGGCAAGAGGTATCGTCATCGAGGCTGAGCTTGACAAGGGACGTGGACCTGTTGCAACAATGCTTGTACAGAAGGGAACTCTCCACGTTGGAGATTACATCGCTGTAGGAGCATCACATGGTAAGGTACGTGCCATGACCAACTCAAGAGGTGAGAGAGTTACAGAGGCTCTTCCATCAACACCTGTACAGATCCAGGGTCTCAACACAGTTCCTGACGCAGGTGAGATATTCATGGCAGTTGACAATGAGAAGGAAGCCAGAACCATATCAGAGACATACATCTCACAGGGTAAGGAGAAGCTTCTTGCAGATACAAAGCAGAGAATGTCGCTTGACGATCTGTACAGCCAGATCCAGGCCGGCAACCTCAAGGAGCTCAAGATCATCATCAAGGCAGATGTACAGGGTTCGGTTGAGGCCGTTAAGCAGAGCCTTTTAAAGCTCTCAAATGACGAGGTCGTTATCAAGTGCATACATGCAGGTGTAGGTGCTATCAACGAGTCAGATATAATCCTTGCATCAGCATCAAATGCCATCGTAATCGGTTTCAACATCAGACCGGATGCGAGAGCAAAGGATATGGCTGACAGCGAGGGCGTAGATGTTCGTCTGTACAGAGTCATCTACAATGCAATAGAGGATATTGATTCAGCAATGAAGGGTATGCTTGATCCTATATATGAGGAGAAGGTCATCGGACACGCAGAGATCAGACAGACGTACAAGGCTTCTGGTATCGGTGTCATTGCCGGTTCATATGTTCTCGACGGAACAATCAACAGAAACTGCAGCGTAAGGATTACCAGAGAGGGCAATCTTATATTTGAAGGAAAGCTTGCTTCACTCAAGAGATTCAAGGATGATGTCAAGGAAGTTAAGTCCGGCTTTGAGTGTGGTATGGTATTCGAGAACTTCCAGGACGTTGCAGAGGAAGATCAGATAGAGGCATACGAGATGGTAGAGGTGCCTAGAAAGTAGTAATAGATATGAGAAAAAACAGTGTAAAGAATAACAGGATCAACGGTGAGGTCCAGAGAGAACTCAGCAGGATCATCAGCCGTGAGATCAAGGATCCAAGAATATCACCTATGACTTCGGTCGTTGATGTGGTTGTCACACCTGATCTCAAGTTCTGTAAGGCATATATCAGTGTCCTGGGTGACCAGGATGCTGTTGATTCCACATTTGCAGGGTTGAACAGCGCAATGGGATATATCAGAAGAGAGCTTGCTCATTCTGTAAATCTGCGCAATACACCGGAGATAACATTTATCATGGACCAGTCCATAGAGTATGGTGTCAGTATGTCCCACAAGATAGATGAGGCTCTCGGAAAGCATGGCGATGCTGACGAGAGTACAGATGAAAACTCAGAGAGTGAAGATGAGTTTGAAGAGTAGGATATAATATGAGAATTTAAAAGGAGGTATATCATGAACGATCTTATAAGGGAGATAGAGAACGCAGACAGCATAGCCATAACAGGACATATCAATCCTGATGGTGACTGTATAGGTTCAACACTTGGAATGTATAACTATATTACAAGCAATTACCCTGACAAGAGGGTTCAGGTATATCTTCAGGAATTCCCGGATGTATTCATGTTCCTGAATGGTGCATCTACTGTAAAGCATGAGGCAGATGACGAGACCTATGATCTGTTTATGTCGCTTGACTGCGGAGATATGGACAGATTCACACCATTTGTCAGATATTATGAGACTGCGAAGAGAACTCTTTGCATAGACCACCATGTGTCTAACAAAGGCTTTGGTGATGTGTGCTATGTGGAAAGTGATGCATGCTCCGCTGCGGAGGCTATATTCAAGCTCCTGGATGAGAAAAAGATCAACCAGCAGTGCGCAGAGTGTCTGTATACCGGTATAGTCCACGACACAGGAGTGTTTAAGCACAGCAATACCACCAGAGAGTCCATGACCATAGCGGGAATCCTGATAGAGAAGGGAGCGAGACCAAGCTTTGTCATAGATGAGACATTTTACAAGAAGACGCTCACACAGAATAAGCTTCTGGGCTATGCGCTTCTCAACATGAAGCAGTTTGCAGATGGAAAGATAACCCATACACTTCTGACAAAGGAGGACTTTGACAGATTTGGTGCCAGCAAGATGGATACGGATGGAATCGTGGATCAGCTCAGACTGACATCAGGTACTGAGGTTGCTTTCTTCATGTATCAGGCTGGTGAGGATAATTACAAGATATCCCTCAGGGCAAATGATATCGTGAACGTGAGTGAGATCGCGTGCAGCCACGGCGGTGGCGGCCATGTGAAGGCTGCGGGATGCAATATGTCAGGTGATCCGGAAAAGATAGTTGCGGAGATAGTTGCGGATATAGAGAAACAGCTTGGCTGATAAATTGCAGAAAAGATGCGATCTGGAACAGGTACTGATACAGCGGACTGATGTAAAAGACTTTGGATTGGATTTGAAATAGTTATGATAGATGGATTTATCAATATATATAAGGAGCAGGGGTTCACGTCATTTGATGTGGTGGCAAAGCTCCGTGGTATATTAAAACAGAAAAAGATAGGTCATACCGGAACTCTCGATCCCATGGCGGAGGGAGTTCTTCTTGTGTGTCTGGGAAGTGCTACGAAGATGTGCGACCTGCTCACTGAGAAGAACAAGACATACACATGTACCATGCTTCTCGGAAAGACAAGTGACACCGAAGACGTGACAGGAGTCATGACAGACGTGACAGATGTATATCCTGATGAGAAGACAGTCAGGGCTGCGGTGATGAGTTTTGTAGGCGATTACATGCAGATCCCACCGATGTATTCAGCCATCAAGGTGAATGGTAAGAAGCTCTATGAACTGGCAAGAGCCGGACAGGTCATTGAGAGGGATCCGAGACCGGTCACGATACATGGGATTACTATACAGTCAGTAGAACTCCCGAGAGTGACATTTGATGTGAGCTGTTCCAAGGGAACATACATCAGAAGCCTGTGCAGGGATATAGGAGAAAAGCTTGGCTGCGGTGCTGTGATGGAGAAGCTTGTCAGAACCGAGGTGAAGGGCTTTACTATAGAAGAAAGTCTGACGCTTGATGAGGTGGAGAAGGCAAGGGATGACGGGACACTCATGCAGCATATATTAACAACGGATAAGCTCATGCCGGGTATACCGGAGCTTCATATAGCTGAGAAGGGTGTTAAGCTTCTGGCAAATGGAAATAAGCTCAGTGCGGATGCATTTGCCGAGAATAAGATACACAGGGATACCTATGTCAAGGTGTTCGATGAGAATGGAAGATTTGCGGCACTGTATGAATACAGCGATGAGAAGAGGCAGTATGTGCCATTTAAGATGTTTCCGGTGAGTAATTAAGGACAGACAGTTATGATTCATATAAAGGACACGAAGAAGGTAAAACTGAATAGCACAGAGCGCACGGCGGTTGCCCTGGGCAAGTTTGATGGTATCCATCAGGGACACATGCTGTTGATAGAGCAGGTGTTGAAGCTTCAGAGACAGGGATATATGGGCGTTGTGTTCACATTTGACATGAGGGAGAATCATGTGTTTGATGTGAGCAATATGAAGACCATATACACATCTGACGAGAAGGCACAGGTGGTATCGGATACCGGAGTTGACGTCCTGGTTGAATATCCGTTTGACGATGCATTTGCGGCTACAGAGCCGAAGGCGTTCATCAGAGATGTTCTGGTGGACATGATGCGGGCCGGATATGTCGTGGTTGGAAGCGATTACAGATTCGGCAGAGACAGAAAGGGCGATGTGGATACCCTCAGAAGCTATGCGGACGAGTATGGATATAAGGTCATAGTCATAGACAAGCTGGAACAGGATGACGAGGTGGTCAGCTCAACTGTCATCAGGAAGAATATTTCTGAGGGAGATGTGAGGTCGGTCATTCCGATGCTCGGCAGACCGTACAGTATGACAGGTGAAGTGGTGTCCGGTAAACAGCTTGGAAGGACAATAGGAATACCGACTGCGAATATGCTGCCGGAGGAGCGCAAGCTGTACCCGCCGGCTGGTGTGTATGCTTCAAGGATCAGGATAATCCGGGGGAAGCATACGGGACATGAGGATCCTTTCAGAGTCTATATGGGAATCACCAACATAGGAGACAATCCTACAGTCAACGACAAGGGAAATATCACCATAGAGACGAATATCTTCGACTTTGACAGGAACATATATGGACAGGTCATCAAGGTGGAGCTTATCGAGCAGATCCGAGGTGAGAAGAAATTTGGAAGCCTGGATGAGCTCAAGGCTCAGATGGCAAATGACATAGAAACTTCAAAAAGAATACTTGCTAATAAAGTATTGGTAAAATAGCACAGAAAACATTGGTAATTATGCGCATAAATAATGACGGATTATTGGGTCGCATGAAGATGTTTTCTGTGCTATATTTTTAATAATAGGGTATTTTTTAGGAGGAAAAAGGAAGTACAAGGAGGAAAAGTAAAATGAGAAAGAAAGCAGCGAGCAGGATCCTGGCATATGTTCTCACCTTATGTATGATCATCGGCAGTATAACCTGGCCGGAGATCACAGCTAAGGCGGAGAGCATCACAAAGGATCTGAAACCGGACACCGGCTGGAAGACGGTGACTGCGGCAACAGATGAGTGGAGTGATTATGGAAAGGCGGAGATCAGATTTTCGCCTTCATCAGATCTGGCATCCATGAAGGCTATTGCGGATGCGGGATACAAGACGCTCAAGATCACATATGCGGTTGACACATTCACTGCTGCAAGTGGGCAGAATGTGGGAGTTATGCCATTTGCATCATATGGATCTTCATGGTCGAATAATGACAAGTGGATAGATCTGTCCAAGAGCGGTCAGTTTGAGACCGTACTTGATCTGTCATCTATCAGCACAACCAGCACGGAGAAGGTGGCATTTGGTATACAGGTTGCCAATCTTCAGGAAAACAGCACGATCAAGTTCAGGATCGTGTCAGCGGTCCTCTCAGGAACAAAGAGCACCTCTGGTGGTTCATCAGGGGAGTCAGGCGGTTCAGGCGACAGCGGATCAGGCAGTGCGGACCTTGATTCAATTGGAAACACAAGTTCAAGCGTAACCGCAAGTCTTGCTGATGGAGATGGAACAGCCAAGGGAGACGGCTACTACGAGACAGAGATAACGATAAATAACAAGAGCAATTCATACATAGCAGACTGGATAGCGGTGGCTGATGTGAGTGGCTCTGTAACTGCAGTTAAGGATTACAGCAGCTGGTCAGCCCTCAAGGGTGTATTCAGTGATGGAAAGCTGTACATATATCCAAACACATCCAAGAAGTCAGGTGCAGTAAATGCAGGTTCGAGCGTGAGCTATTCAAAGCTTGGCTACACAGGTACGGCAAACGGTGTGTCTATAACAGGTGTCAAGGTGTACTACAGCTCACAGTCAGGTGCATTTGACTCATTTATCGGTTCACTTTCATCATCATCTGGCGGAGCCGGGGACAATACAGGTGAGATCAATACGGATGTTGAGTACAACTATGCGAAGCTTCTTCAGGAGTCATTGTATCTTTATGATGCGAATATGTGCGGAAGTGATGTATCTGCAAAGAGTGAGTTTTCTTGGAGATCAAACTGCCATACTGAGGATGCAAAAACAACATATAATGGAAAGACTGTGGATGTCAGCGGTGGATACCATGATGCGGGAGATCATGCCAAGTTTGGTCTGCCACAGGCATATTCGGCTACAGTTCTAGGACTTGCGCACATGGAGTTTGCCGAGGCATTTGCGGATACTGCTACAGAGGCACACTATAAGAGGATCATGGACAGATTCGTTGCTTATTTCGAGAGATGCACAGTCCTTGGAAGTGATGGCTCGGTTCAGGCTTTCTGTTATCAGGTCGGTGATGGAAATGTCGATCATGGATACTGGGGAGCTCCGGAAAAGCAGTCATCAAGAAGTGGACAGGCAACATTCACATCTGATTTGGATACGTGTACAGATATCGTTTCAGAGACAGCGGCGGCACTTGCGGCATATTATATAAATTACAAGGATAAGAAAGCGCTTTCCTATGCGGAGAAGCTTTTCACATATGCGGATACTAAGGCTAAGAAGAACAGCTCGGGTCCGGCATCAACTTTCTATAGCTCAGATTCATGGGAAGATGACTATGCCCTTGCGGCGGCTCTTCTGTACAAGGCTACAGGTAAATCGGCATATGCAACAAAATACAATAATGTATATGGTGGCAGAACAAATCCTAACTGGGCTCTTTGCTGGAACAATGTGGCTCAGGCGGCTCTGCTTTACAGTCCTAACTCATCAAAGAAGAGTGTGTTTGTAGAGAACCAGTCAGGACTTATAGCGAGCAAGACACAGTCAGGAGATAACAACTTCTGTCTGATAGACAGCTGGGGATCGGCGAGATATAACACCGCTCATCAGATGACAGGTCTCATGTATGACACGATATATGGAAAGACTGATTATTCATCATGGGCAAATGGTCAGATGAAGTACATACTTGGCAACAATGCTGGTTCAAAGTGTTTCGTTGTAGGTTACAACAAGTATTCATCAAAGTACCCTCATCACAGAGCCTCAAGCGGATATCAGGGTTCTGTAACTGGAAATGCATATACAAAGCAGGCACATGTACTAGTCGGCGCTTTGGTTGGCGGTCCGGCGGGTTCGAGTACATCCTATGTAGATAGCTCAGAAGATTATAACCAGAACGAGGTTGCACTGGACTATAATGCAAGCCTTGTGGGTGCAGCAGCCGGACTTTATCTGTATGTAAAGAACAGCGGAACAGATGAGGAGAAGGCAGCACAGAAGGTAGTTCCAAAGAGCGAGGTGTCGTCAGAGCTCAGGACGATAAGCGGGGAGTCAGGTGGAGACATGACAACAGAGGACGACACGAAGGATCCTTCAACTGGCTCAACTGGATCAACCGGATCGACGGGCTCAACTGGTTCAACTGGCTCAACCGGATCAACAACGGGTTCAACGACTGAGAAAGACACAGAGGCTCCGTCAGAGACACCAGCCGTAAAGGTTACGGGAATCTCATTTGACAAGACATACATAACACTTAATGTGGGCGACAGTGACGAGATCAAGGCAACGGTAACACCTGCTGATGCAAAAGATGTATCCCTTGTGTGGTCAAGTTCAGACAGGGCTAAGGTATCCGTACAGAACGGCAAGATTACAGCCCTCGCAGCCGGAACGGCAACTATCACAGCTACGGCTAAGGATGGCTCGGAAATAAAATCGGATTGTGTTGTCAAGGTACTCACTCCTGGAAAGCTGTCATGTAGCAGTGATGCCAAGGCATGGACAGACCTCGTATATGGCTATACAAATGCGAATCATGCAGCTATTGAGCTGTCAAACTCCGGGGAGACAACCCTTACAGATGTAAAGGCCGAGCTTAAGGATGGAACGGCATTCCAGATCGTTTCATCACCAGCAGGGCAGATTTCTGCAGGGAATAAAACAACAGTGTCTGTGAAACCGGTAAACGGTCTTGGCGCCGGAATCTACAGTGATACACTGGTTATATCAACAGCAAATGGCTCAGCGAACGTAACACTTAAGGCGACGGTGGCAAAGGGAGAAAATACCGCCGTTGTCACTCTGACAAAAACTTCAGTAACATCTGATTCGGTGACCGTCAGCGGTCAGGTGTCAGGAGCAGCAGGCGAGATTGAGTATGCAATATCAGGCGATAAGAATATGGTTGAATCAAAGCTTGTATGGCAGAAGGATGCTCAGTTTACCGGGCTTAAGGAATTTACTACATATTATGTGTATAGCCGAGTAAAAGAAACTGCAAATGTCAAGGCTGGTCAGATCAGCCAGTCACTTGGGGTGACTACACTTTTATCAGATCCTTTCGTAATTGATATCGGAAGACTGAATGACAGCAGATATGTTGGAGCGCTCGTTGACAGTGAAGGAAATCCGACTGTAAAGGTATCACAGTCTGGTGGAATCATATCAGTTTCATTTACCGAGAATAAGGATTACACGATCACAGGCAATGGCGAGGATGTAATTGTCGATACCGTAAATGCAAGTGGAATAACCGTGGACAATGCTACTGTAAAGAAGATCACGGTTCGTCCGGGCAATTCTGAAACATTTGTCATAAAGGTAAGCGGAGAAAATAAGATTGCTGATGGTATAACATGCGTCAGCGATAACAGTAACGCAGCGGATGTAAAGGTATCTGGAAAGGATACATCTTCCAAGATATCAGCGACAACCCCGGGTGCGTCTGCGATCAAGACAGATGGAAATCTTGAGATAGACAACATACAGATAAAGTCCGATGGTAAGGGAATCGAATCTGCGGGAACTGTGAAGATAGCAGGTGGAAGCAACAGCATAGATTCTGTATCTTCGGCAATATCGGCATCGGATGTGGAGATCACAGGAGGCTCTGTTGATGCAAAGTCATCAGGACTTGGCGATGGGGAGTCGGTAATCTCAGCAGACAATTCTATCAAACTGGTTGGTGGAAGTGTTACGGCGGATGCATCCGGATCAACCGGTGGAAATTCATTTGGCGTAAAGTCAGATGATGGAACGATCATTGTTGATGGCGATGTGTCAATAGGTGGAGATCCAATTTATTCCAAGGATCCGGTAGACAGCAAGGGCGACAGTGTAACCATGGTAAAGGTTGTGTTCACAGATGAGAATGGCAACCAGTTGTATGCGTCATCTGTAAACAAGGGATCAACTCTTGATCTGTCGAAAATAAATATCACCATGTCTGATGGTACTGATTACAAGACATCGAGGGCTGGATATGCGCTGGCATGGCAGGATGAAGCCGGAACAAGCTATAATGCTGATTCTGCATACGGCGCTGTATCAGAGGATATAACATTTAAGGCTGTATGGACATGGATAGTTGTGGATATAAGCGTTGATGCAAATATTACATTTGCGGCAACTGGAAATGCTTCGTACAAGACTACATATACAGGCGCAGCGATAAGACCGGCCGTAAAGGTTGTATCACGTGGAAGAACACTTGATGCGGGAACTGACTATATAGTTTCATATAGCAGCAATACCAATGCCGGTACAGCAAAGGTAGTTGTCAAAGGTCAGGGCAGATATAAGGGCTCAAAGACTCTTACATTTGCAATAAACAAGCAGGCGATAAGTAAAGCCTCTGTGACAATCACAAAGTCGGCTGTATATACAGGCAAAGCAATAACACCAGCGGTGAAGGTTACCTGCGGCAAGCGGACACTCACAGCGGGCAAGGATTACAGAGTTGCATATTCGTCAAATAAAGACTTTGGCAAGGCAAAAGTTGTGATAATGGGAATCGGTAATTACAGTGGAACACAGACAAAGTATTTTGACATAACTGCGGCTGTGGGGAAGATCTATGCAAATGGAAATTACAAGTACAAGATCACAAATGCATCCCTGAATGGCAAGGGAACGGTAACTCTCGTATCTGTTGTCAAGAAGACCAAGACAGTTGTGGTTCCTGACACTATAAAGCTTGGTGGCAAGACATTTAAGGTCACAGCGATAGGAAAAGCGGCGTTCAAGAAGAATGTAAAGGTTACAAAGGTGACCTTGGGCAAAAACGTCAAGACTATAGGTGCCAAGGCGTTCTATGGATGTAAGAAGCTCAGGACAGTAGTGATAAAGAATACACAGATGACAGGAAAAACAGTTGGATCTGGTGCATTTACAGGGACATACGCCAAGATGACCGTCAAGGTTCCGTCGAAGAAGCTTAAGAGTTATAAGACAATCCTTCTGAAAAGAGGAGTGTCAAAGAAAGCAGTCATAAAGAAATAAAGGCTCGATAAAATAAAGAATAATTGGAGATCCGGGGTGGTTCATATGATCCCGGATCTTTTTTGTGCGTATGGAGGTGACCGAAGTTCGATTTGACATGGGTAAAAATATGTGTATAATATCGTTAGCATTCTAATAATTAGAATTATAACTATCTGGAGAGGAGAATCCATATGGACGAACATACAAAATCCATACATTATCTGCTGATGGCGGATCATTTCATGGTGCAGAAGGCATTGCTGAGTCAGATAAAGGATACAGAGCTCACCATGGGACAGCCCAA
>OGRN01002022.1_pt1 | contig 16236 bp, 9 predicted proteins | sample 1553401 | NCBI WGS metagenome assembly OGRN01 (sample SAMEA2580096, study PRJEB22360) | human gut metagenome | biome: human gut; feature: human-associated habitat; material: faeces | place: Denmark | collected 2008/2010 | reverse complement strand
CATCCCATTTTCCATCTTTAAAATTAGACACGTATCTGTAGTCGGTTGGCATGTAAGCGAATCCGATGCTGGACCAGTCGATGTTCTTTTTTTCCATAACGATTCCTCCGTTTACAATTTTTACTTTTTACCATTGTAAAACTTTTAAGTGATGACTTCAATAGTTTTTTGTTCCTTTTTTTCATTTGCTTGTAATTTTAATATGATTTCGATATAATAAAAATTATCTATGGACTGGAGGGAAAAATGGACAATCACGAATTTGAAGACCTTGGAAAAAAGATGCAGGATATTGTAGATAATGCAGTGAATTCAAACAGCTATCACGAATTAAGCCATACGATCAACCAGACTGTAAATAAGGCCATTGATTCCGGAAGCGAAGCACTGAAAAATGCGCTGAATTCCGTGTTTGATCCGGGTGCTGATCCGGAATTCCGTAAGAAAAGCTATACATACCAGAGCCCTTATTACGGAAGAAGCAGAAAAGCAAAGCAGCAGGCTGCAAGGAAACAGTCGGAACTGCTCTACGGAAAGACTACCGGTGAGAATCTCAAAGGCATGATGATGGCAGTTTCCGGTGGGATACTTTTAAGTGGCATGGGGCTTGGAGCCATGGTGCTTCTGATCTGGATGGGCATTGGACACAGCGGTGCACTTGCAGCAGGTGTGCTTGGAGTGATGTGTGCAGGCGCAGCAGGTGGCGGTGCTCTTTTGGGAGCAGGAACAAGCCGTCTCGGAAGACTGGGACGTTTCCAGAAATATATCCGTGCGCTGGGAGACCACACCTACTGTAATTTTCAGAAGCTTGCCCAGGCAGCAGGAAAGAACGAGAAATTTGTAAAAAAAGATATCAGCAGAATGATCCAGAAGGGCTGGTTTCTGGAAGGCCATGTGGATGAGCAGGGAACCTGTCTGATCACAAGTAATGAGACCTATCAGCAGTATCTGGAAACACAGAAGCAGCTGGAGCTTCGTAAACAGGAAGCAGATCCTAAGGTTCAGCTGGAGGAGAATATGAGTCCGGAAGCCCAGGAAGTCCTGAGAAAAGGAAATGAATTTCTGGTAAAGATCCGTGAGAGCAATGACGCCATTCCCGGAGAAGAAATTTCCGCAAAGATTTCCAGGATGGAAATGATCGTTCAGAAAATTTTTGAGCGTGCAGGAGAGCATCCGGAGGTGATTCCGGATCTTAAAAAAATGATGGATTACTATCTGCCCATGACTGTGAAGCTTCTGGATGCTTATGAGGATATGGATGGACAGCCTGTACAGGGCGAGAATATCACGGCTTCCAAGAAAGAAATTGAAGAAACCATTGATACACTGAATATTGCTTTTGAGAAACTTCTGGATTCCATATTCCGGGATACCGCATGGGATGTATCCACCGATATTTCTGTGCTGCATACGGTTCTGGCACAGGAGGGACTGACAGAGGATGATTTCGAAAAAATGAAACAGAATGCGGAAATGAAATAAGTACAACGAGCAGATCAGAAGCTGGAATACAGACATCTGCCGGAAGGTACAACTGATCAAGGAGAATGCTTATGGGAGAAGAATTTAAAGACTTTGAGGTAGAAGCACCGGTGCTGACTTTGGAACCGGATCTCACGGAAGAAAAAGAAGAAATTGCAAAAAAAGAACCGGAGAAACCCCAGGAGCCTGCAGTAGAGGAACCGGTGTTATCTCCACAGGAACAGAAAATCGTAGAAGATTTTGCAGCAAAGATCGATATTGAAAATACAAACCAGATCCTGCAGTACGGAGCCGGCACTCAGAAGAAGATGGCAGATTTTTCTGATGCAGCGCTGGTAAATGTGAAGACACAGGATCTTGGGGAGGCAGGAGAGCTTCTTGCAAATGTGGTAGGAGAATTGAAGGATTTTGATGCCACAGAGGAAAAGGGATTTTTCGGCTTTTTCAAAAAACAGACAGCGAAGGTGGAAACTCTGAAAAACCGTTACACAAAGGCCGAGGGAAATGTGACGAAGATCACGGAAGCTCTGGAGCAGCACCAGATGCGTCTGATGAAAGATTCTGCCGTGCTGGATAAAATGTATGAGCAGAACCTTGCATACTTTAAAGAACTTTCCATGTACATTCTTGCAGGTAAAAAGAAGCTTAGGGAAGTCAGAGAAGGCAAGCTCAACGAATTGCATCAGAAGGCAGCGGCAAGCGGACTTCCGGAAGATGCACAGGCTGCCAATGATCTGGAAAGCAAATGTGACCGCTTTGAGAAAAAGCTTCATGATCTGGAGCTTACCAGAACCATTTCTATGCAGACTGCACCGCAGATCCGCATGATCCAGAACAATGATACGACGATGATCGAGAAGATCCAGACAACCATTGTAAATACCATTCCTCTCTGGAAAAGCCAGATGGTGCTGGCTCTAGGGATCGCGCACTCCACAGAAGCCGCACAGGCACAACGGCAGGTTACGGATTTTACTAATGAACTTCTGAAGAAAAATGCGGAAACGCTTCACCTGGCATCTGTGGAAACTGCAAAGGAATCCCAGCGTGGTATTGTAGATATTGAAACTCTGAAAAAAACCAATCAGGAACTGATCCAGACACTGGATGATGTGATGAAGATCCAGCAGGAAGGCCGTGAAAAACGTCAGGCAGCAGAGGCAGATATGAGACGTATGGAAAACGAACTGAAAACAAAGCTGCTGGAGATCCGACGTTAGGAGTAAGAGTAAAAAGATAGTTCGGAAAGGAAAGGCAGGGCGTTTGAAGACACCTGCCTTTCAGGATTCATAAAGGAGATTTTTATGTACAGAGATCATACAAAAGTAATAAAAATTGGAAATCGTGTTATCGGAGGAGGAAATCCGATCCTTATCCAGTCCATGACCAATACGAAAACTGAAGATGTGGAAGCAACGGTTGCGCAGATCCTTTCTCTGGAAAAAGCAGGCTGTGATATTATCCGCTGCGCAGTTCCTACTATGGAAGCTGCGAAGGCTTTATCCCAGATCAAAAAACAGATCAATATTCCGCTGGTTGCGGACATCCATTTTGATTATCGCCTTGCCATTGCAGCCATGGAGAACGGTGCGGACAAGATCCGTATCAATCCGGGAAATATCGGTTCCAAAGAGAGAATCCAGGCAGTTGTGGATACAGCAAAGGAACGGAATATCCCTATTCGTGTAGGAGTAAACAGCGGTTCCCTTGAAAAAGAACTGGTAGAAAAATATCACGGTGTTACAGCCGAAGGACTTGTGGAGAGTGCTCTTGATAAGGTGCACATCATTGAAGAGATGGGATATGACAATCTTGTGATCAGCATCAAATCTTCTGATGTTCTCATGTGCGCCAGAGCCCATGAACTGATCGCAGAAAAAACACAGTATCCTCTTCATGTGGGAATTACAGAAGCAGGAACTCTGTATTCGGGAAATATCAAATCAGCTATCGGACTTGGGATCATCCTGTATCAGGGAATCGGAGATACCATCCGTGTTTCTCTGACAGGCGCGCCGCTGGAAGAAGTGAAATCAGCCAAAAGGATCCTGAAAACGCTGGGACTTCGCAAAGGAGGCGTGGAGGTTGTTTCCTGTCCGACCTGCGGAAGAACAAAAATCGATCTGATCGGCCTTGCAAACCAGGTAGAGACCATGGTACAGGATATTCCTCTTGATATTAAGGTTGCGGTTATGGGCTGTGTGGTAAATGGACCGGGAGAGGCGAAGGAAGCAGATCTCGGAATTGCAGGAGGCGATGGTGTTGGTCTTCTGATCCGGCATGGAGAGGTTGTAAAAAAAGTACCGGAAACGGATCTTCTGGATACACTTCGTCAGGAACTTCTTACCTGGAATGAGCAGGAGTCATAATGGAGAAAGATTTTTTTGATGTATTTCCGCATCTTAAAGTGAAGAAAGAGCTGGAAGAACTTCTGGACATGGTATTTGTGACAAAGGTTTCCATGAACCCCGGAAGAACTCATCTGAGGGTTTATATCGAAAGCAGCCGCTGGATACACAAGAAGAATATTTTTGCGCTGGAGGATGAGATCGAACGGCAGTGCTTTCCGGGGATTCCCATGACTGTAACAGTTGTGGAAAAATTTCATCTTTCCGAGCAGTATACACCGGAGAACTTTCTGGAAAGCTACCGTTCCAGTATGGAGATGGAACTGCGCAACTATAACATGCTGGAGTACAATCTGTTCCGAAGATCAAAAATCATTTTTACAGGAAAAGATACCTTGCGTATGGAGCTTCCGGATACGGTTATTTCCAGACAGAAAAGCGAAATACTTGTTGAATATTTTCATAAGGTTTTCTGTGAACGCTGCGGTATGGATCTGAAAGTGGAACTGGATTTTGTGGAAGTGAAAGAGAGTAAATACCGGAAAAATGCTGCACTTCAGATCAAACAGGAAGTGGAAAATGTCCTGAAGCATGCCAAACTCAGCGGGGATCAGGAAAGCGAACCGAAGCAGGAGGATACAGCCAAGGAAGAGACAAAGAAAACCTCTGGAGATAAGAGCGGCGAAAAGACAAACGAGAAGAAATCCGTTGACAAAAAACAGCAGAAGGTTCAGAAGGGGGATTTCCGCGGTAGCTTCGGATTCCGCAGGGACAGCAATCCGGATGTGGTTTACGGCAGAGATTTTGATGGAGAAACGATTCCGCTGGAGAGCATTACCGGTGAGATGGGTGAGGTTATCATCCGATGTCAGGTTATGGATGTGGAAGCTCGTGAGATCCGAAATGAGAAAACGATCCTGATCTTCCCTGTGACCGATTTTACGGACAGTATTGTTGTGAAGATGTTTCTGCGTAACGAGCAGGTTCCGGAAGTGACGGAAAGTGTAAAAAAAGGCGCATTCCTGAAGCTGAAGGGAGTTACCACCATTGACCGTTTTGACAGTGAGCTTACTATTGGAAATATTACAGGTATCAAGAAAATCGCCAATTTTACCAGCACAAGAATGGATACCAGTCCTCAGAAGCGTGTGGAGCTTCACTGTCACACCAAGATGAGCGATATGGATGGTGTCAGCGATGCAAAGGCATTGGTAAAACGTGCCTATGAGTGGGGACATAAGGCTATCGCTATCACGGATCATGGCGTGGTGCAGTCCTTCCCGGAGGCAAATCACTGCTTTGATGCCTGGGGCGGTTGTGTTCCAAAGGAGTCTGATTTTAAGGTGCTCTATGGAATGGAAGCGTATCTGGTAGACGATCTGAAGGGTATGGTCACCAATTCCAAAGGGCAGCGGCTGGATGGAGATTTTGTTGTTTTTGATATTGAGACTACGGGATTCTCAGCACTAACCTGCAGGATCATTGAGATTGGCGCGGTAAAAGTGGAAAAAGGACAGATCACAGATCGTTTTTCCACCTTTGTAAACCCGGAAGTGCCCATTCCGTTCCGTATTGAGCAGCTGACAAGCATCAATGATTCCATGGTCCTGGATGCACCTGTGATAGAGGAAGTACTGCCGAAATTCCTGGAATTCTGTGAGGGCTGCGCGATGGTGGCCCATAATGCGGACTTTGATATGAGCTTTATTATTGAAAACTGTAAACGGCAGGGGATTTCGGATGATTTTACTTATGTGGATACCGTTGGTATGGCTAGATTCCTTCTTCCTGCCCTGAACCGTTTTAAACTGGATACGGTAGCCAAGGCAGTAGGTGTTTCTCTTGATCATCACCACAGAGCTGTGGATGATGCGGCATGTACCGCAGAGATTTTTGTGCGGTTTGTAAAGATGCTGGAAGAAAGAGATATTTTTGATGTGGATGAGATGAACAGGCAGGGTGCGGTTTCACCGGATACCATCCGAAAGCTGCCCACATACCATGCTATTGTTTTTGCAAGAAATGAGACCGGAAGGATCAATCTGTACAAGCTGGTAAGCCAGTCCCATTTAAAGTACTATCACAGAAGACCAAGGGTTCCCAAAAGTGTGCTGGAAAAATACAGGGAAGGCCTTCTGGTGGGAAGTGCCTGCGAGGCAGGAGAGCTTTATCAGGCACTTCTTCGCAATGCACCGGATCAGGAGATCGCCAGACTGGTAAATTTTTATGACTATCTGGAAATCCAGCCTCTTGGGAACAATGCGTTTATGCTTGCGGATGAAAAACATGATATGATCAATTCTGAGGAAGACTTAAAAGAGATAAACCGGAAGATCGTAAAACTTGGAGAACAGTTCAAAAAACCGGTGGTTGCCACCTGTGATGTGCATTTTATGGATCCTCAGGACGAGGTTTACCGACGGATCATCATGGCAGGAAACGGATTTTCTGATGCAGATAATCAGGCCCCGCTTTATCTTCGTACAACGGAGGAAATGCTGGAGGAATTTTCCTATCTGGGAAGTGAAAAGGCGGAAGAGGTGGTGATCACCAATACCAATAAGATCGCGGATATGATCGAGAAGATATCACCGATCCATCCGGATAAATTTCCACCGGTCATTGAGAACTCCGAGCAGGATCTTAAGAATATCTGTTTCACGAAGGCCCACGAAATGTACGGAGATCCGTTGCCGAAGATCGTGGAAGACCGTCTGGACAGGGAGCTGAATTCTATTATCTCCAATGGTTATGCGGTAATGTATATCATTGCACAGAAGCTTGTGTGGAAGTCCAATGAGGACGGCTATCTGGTTGGATCCCGTGGTTCTGTAGGTTCTTCTCTGGCAGCGACCATGTCCGGTATCACGGAGGTAAACCCTCTGCCGCCTCATTATCTCTGTCCGAATCCAGACTGTAAATACAGTGATTTTGATTCCCCTGAGGTGAAAAAATACGCGGGTATGGCAGGATGTGATATGCCGGATAAGATCTGTCCGAAATGCGGTGCCAGGATGAACAAGGAAGGCTTTGATATTCCTTTTGAGACATTCCTTGGCTTTAAAGGTGATAAGGAGCCGGATATCGACCTGAACTTTTCCGGGGAATATCAGGCCAATGCCCACCGGTATACAGAGGTTATCTTCGGAAAAGGGCAGACCTTTAAGGCGGGAACCATTGGTACCCTTGCGGAAAAAACCGCATTTGGTTATGTGAAGAACTATTATGAGGAACGGGGGCAGCACAAGCGTTACTGTGAGATCAACCGTATCGTGAAGGGCTGTACCGGTGTCCGCCGTACCACTGGCCAGCATCCGGGAGGTATCATCGTACTGCCTATGGGTGAGGAGATTGAGAAATTTACACCTGTGCAGCACCCGGCCAATGATGTGAACAGTGATATCATCACCACACATTTTGATTACCATTCCATTGACGGAAATCTTCTGAAACTTGATATACTTGGACACGATGATCCGACAATGATCCGTATGCTGGAGGATCTGACTGGCATCAGTGCAAGAACAGTTCCGCTGGACCAGAGAGATGTCATGTCCCTGTTTGCGGGAACGCAGGCTCTGGGGATCAGCCCGGAGGATATCGGCGGCTGCAGGCTGGGATGCCTCGGGATCCCGGAGTTTGGTACAGACTTTGCCATGCAGATGTTGATCGATACCAAGCCGAAATATTTTTCCGACCTGGTACGTATTGCTGGACTTTCCCACGGCACGGATGTATGGCTTGGAAATGCCCAGGTATTGATCCAGAATGGTACAGCTACCATTTCTACAGCAATCTGTACGCGAGATGATATTATGATCTATCTCATCGGAAAAGGAGTGGAAAGTGGTCTGGCGTTTACCATCATGGAGAGTGTCCGTAAGGGAAAGGGGCTTCGTGAGGAATGGATCCAGACTATGAAAGAGCATGATGTTCCGGACTGGTATATCTGGTCCTGTAAGCTGATCAAGTACATGTTCCCGAAAGCCCATGCGGCAGCCTATGTTATGATGGCGTATCGTATCGCCTGGTATAAAGTGTTTCATCCACTGGCTTATTATGCAGCATTTTTCAGTATCCGTGCCACTTCCTTTTCCTATGAACTGATGTGCATGGGAAAAGAACGTCTGGAATATTATATGGCGGAGATCCGGAAAAAAGGTGATGAGGCATCCAAGAAGGAACAGGATACACTGAAGGATATGAGAATCGTACAGGAAATGTACGCCAGAGGTTTTGATTTTGTGCCGATCGATCTTTATAAGGCAAAGGCACACCGGTTCCAGATCATCGGAGATAAACTGATGCCTGCTCTGGATACCATAGAGGGTCTTGGAGATAAGGCAGCAGAGGCAGTTGTGGATGCTGCCGCAAAAGGCAGATTCCTTTCCAAGGATGATTTCCGTGATCGTACCAAGGTCAGCAAGACCGTTATCGATTTGATGGATGATATGGATCTTTTTGGAGATATCCCGCAGTCCAATCAGATGTCACTGTTTGATTTTACGGGTTGATATATGATACCGGAAGGGCTTACAATAAATAAAAAATACTGCCGTTTATCCTGAAGGCTGATCTGGCAGTGAGAACTCCCAGGAGGATACCAGATACTATGAAAAAAGAAGAATTAAGATACCTGCAGCGACTTGCGGAGCTGTATCCTACTATAGCAAAGGCTTCAACAGAAATCATCAATCTGCAGTCTATATTAAACCTTCCGAAAGGTACCGAGCATTTCATGTCGGACATTCATGGAGAATACGATGCGTTTTCCCATGTTCTTCGGAATGGATCAGGGGCTGTACGAAAAAAGATCGATGATGTATTCGGACATACCTTAAGCAACAGCGACAAACGTTCTCTTGCCACACTGATCTATTATCCGAAGGAAAAGATGGAGGTTGTAAAAAAACAGGAAGAAGACATGGAGAACTGGTACAAGATCACACTTTATCGTCTGATCGAAGTATGCAAGACAACGGCATCCAAATATACCCGTTCCAAGGTCCGTAAGGCACTTCCTGCAGACTATGCATATGTGATCGAGGAGCTGATCACAGAGAAAGCGGAAGTTCTGGACAAAGAAGCATATTACGATGCCATCGTCAATACGATCATTGAGATCGGCCGGGCAGAGAATTTTATCATTGCCTTGGCAGAACTGATCCAGCGTCTTGTTGTGGATCATCTTCATGTGCTGGGAGATATTTATGACAGAGGTCCGGGCCCGCATTTCATCATGGATCGTTTGATGAAATATCATTCGCTGGATATCCAGTGGGGAAATCATGATGTGGTCTGGATGGGAGCTGCTACAGGACAGAAAGCCTGCATTGCAACGGTGATCCGGAACAGCATCCGTTACCGAAATATGGATATTCTTGAGGATGGATATGGGATCAATCTCATGCCTCTGGCAACCTTTGCAATGGAGGCTTATAAGGATGATCCATGTACTGCTTTTGAGATGAAGGGAGATGCCAATAACTATAGTATTCTGGAAGAAGAGCTTGGACGGAAAATGCACAAGGCTATTGCTATTATCCAGTTTAAGCTGGAGGGGCAGCTGATCCGCCGGCACAAAGAATTCCATATGGAAAAGCGTTGTTTGCTTCATAGGATCGATCCGAAAAAGGGAATGATCACACTTCCGGACGGAAAAGAATATCCGCTGACCGATACATATTTTCCTACTATTGACTGGAAAAAGCCATATGAACTTACTACAGAGGAAAAGGATGTAATGGAACGCTTGGATTCCGCGTTCCGAAACTGCGAGAAACTGCAGAATCATGTCCGGCTTCTTCTGGACAAGGGAGGCCTTTATAAAACTTATAATGGAAATCTTCTGTTCCATGGAAGTATTCCGCTTAATGAGGATGGAAGTCTGAAAGAAGTCCAGATTTATGGAAAAACCTACAAAGGAAAAGAATTGTACGATGTTCTTGAGACTTATGTGCGCCGGGCGTTTTTCTCTGTAAATGAGGATGAAAAGCGTAAAGGCAGGGATATTATGTGGTATATCTGGGCAGCTCCGAATTCACCGCTGTTCGGAAAAGACAAAATGACCACCTTTGAACGTTATTTTATTAAAGATAAGGAAACACATAAAGAAACTAAAAATGCCTACTATCATCTTCTGGAAAATGAGAATGTTGTAGATGATCTGCTCCGTGAATTTGAACTGGATCCGGAAAAAGGTCACATCATCAACGGGCATGTGCCGGTTCACCAGAGTGAGGGAGAGAGTCCTGTAAAATGCAATGGCAAAGTTCTTGTGATCGACGGCGGTTTTTCCAGACCATATCAGAAGGTTACGGGGATTGCCGGCTATACACTGGTTTATAATTCCTACGGGCTGATCCTGTCTGCTCATGAGCCTTTTACTTCTGCGGAAGAAGCGGTAGCCAAGGAGCAGGATATTGTTTCCAACAGGGTGGCAGTTCACTACAATAACAAACGTACTCTGGTCGGTGATACCGATACCGGAACTGCTCTGAAGGAAAGGATCAGTGAGCTGATCCAGCTTCTGGAAGTTTACAGAAAAGGTATCATCAAAGAGAAAAAATAAGCAGAATTGAGAAATACAAGAAGGGTTTCCTGTATGCTATAGTAAACAGAGGTAATGCAGATGAGAAAAAACAAAAGAAGAAAAAAACGGCTGAGAGCAGTTCTGATCCTGTTGATCATTCTGTTTATTCTGGCAGGACTGGGAGGGATGCTGTATGTTTCCCACAGGGATAAAGTGGAAAAAGAACAACGAAGAGAGGCCGCATTGGCTGCATTGGACAGTATTCCGGAGGTGACAGCAACTCCGGCAGCAACAGCAACACCGGTTCCGACAGCGACGCCGACACCGTCATTGACACCGGTCCCGACAATCCTTCCGGCATTTGAACCGGAAAATTATCAGGGAATCTGGTACAGCGAAGACGGGCTGACAACGATCGATATTTATGATATCAGTCTGAAATCTGTTTCCTTTACCTATAAGAGAGTGAATGGAAAAGATCCTTCCATGACCGCAGAAGCAGATGTGACTGCAGAGGTAGCAGGAAATGCCACACAGTTCCGTTTTAAGGATTCCGAAGGGAATAAGGCAAAAGGAGAGTTTGTTTTCGATAAAAGTGGTGAGCTTTATGTGAAGGTAAAAACATATGAACGGGGAGAGGGATCTCTGACCTATCCGAAAACAGAGTCTATTATGACCCGGCAGGAGCCATCCCTGGAAGTATCCGAAAATTCCGAAGAAGATGCTTCCTATAATGAAAGCAACGAAAATTCCTATGAACAGGAATCCTACAGCGAAAGCAGTGAAGATTCTTCTGATGAGAATACAGAAGAATATGAGATTCCCTACGGAGAAGAAGAAACCTATTATACGGAATGATCAAAAAAAATAAAACACGGTAAAATAAAGAATCCCCGGATTTTGGCAATCAGGGAATCCCGATACAGGAATTCCCGAAACTGTTCCACATTTCCGGGGATCTCTTTATTTGATCATTTTTTTGCGGTCTGTGCGGCCGACGAGATAATCGATGCTGGTGTCGTAATAATTTGCCAGCCGGATAAGCATTTCGATAGGAATATTACGGGATCCCGTTTCATAATGGGAATAAGAACGCTGACTGATATGAAGAATCTCACTTAATTCTCTCTGGGACAGATCCGCGTCTGTACGTAAATCCTGAATACGCTGAAATTTCATTGTGCTCACCTCTTCTTTCTATTGAAAGTATAAAACAGAACGAAATGCACCCTTGCAAAAGAGAGCAAAATGGACTATACTAAATTTATTATCTTCTAAAATTCAGAAAATGTCTATCTGAAAATTCCCTTGTTTTTAACCAATGCGGATTTCGAATATCCGACTGACCTGAAAAGACGAAAAGATGGAAGATCGGGATCCGTTTTTTTCGCAGAAAGGAATGTATTTGTTTGCGAGTGTTTTATCAGCAGCGATCTACGGAATGGAAGTACGTGAGATCCAGGTTGAGGCAGATGTCAGTGATGGTCTGCCTTCTTTTGCTATGGTAGGATTTCCCTCTGCCCAGGTGAGAGAGGCCCAGGAAAGAGTCCGGACTGCATTTAAGAACAACCGGCTTTGTCTGCCACCAAAAAAAGTAACTGTAAATTTTGCACCTGCCGATATGAAAAAGGAAGGAGCCGGTTTTGATCTGCCTGTGGCGGCTGCAGTACTTGCGGCTGCCGGAATTCTGGAACCGGATCTTCTGGAAGGAGTTATGATCGTAGGAGAGATCAGTCTGAATGGAGAGATCCATGGGGTTGCCGGAGTTTTGCCTCGGGTGATCCGCGCAAGAGAGCTGGGCTTACGCTTTTGCGTTATTCCGGAGGAAAATATCCGGGAGGGGAATCTGGTGAAGGATATGCCGGTGTTTGGAGTAAAAAGTCTGAATGACATGATCCGGTGTCTGAGAGACCCAATCACTTATACAGCTGCGTATCAGGAAAAAGAAAAAATAGAAAACAAACCGGAAATACCAAAGGTTGATTTTGCGGACATCTGCGGGCAGGAAGGAGCCAGGCGGGCGGCAGAGATCGCAGTGAGCGGTTTTCATAATATTCTTTTTATCGGACCGCCAGGATCCGGAAAGACCATGCTGGCAAGACGTCTGCCTACCATTATGCCGGAGATGACATTTGAGGAAAGCCTGGAGATCACCAAGGTATACAGTGTGGCAGGACTTCTCACGGAAAAAGATCCGCTGATCCGGCAGAGGCCTTTTCGAAGTCCGCATCATACCAGTTCCCCTCAGGCTTTGGCAGGTGGCGGCAGGATACCGGGGCCGGGGGAGATCACTCTTGCACACAGAGGTGTTCTTTTTCTGGATGAGATGCCGGAATTTTCCAGAAAAAGCCTGGAGATCCTGCGTCAGCCGCTGGAAGATAAGGAGATCCATCTGTCCAGAGCTGCCGGAACCTATGTTTTTCCGGCCAGTTTTATGCTGGCGGCAGCGATGAATCCCTGTCCCTGCGGATTTTACCCGGATATGAACAGATGTCGCTGTACATCAGGGGAGATCACGCATTATCTTGGAAAGATCAGCCAGCCTCTCCTGGAGCGTATTGATATCTGCACGGAAGTTCCGGCAGTGAGTTTTTCAAAAATGAAAAAGAAAATTGCAGGGGAATCCTCTGCTCAAATAAGAAAGAGGGTGGAAGCAGTACAGGAGATCCAGAGAGAACGTTACAAAAAGGAAAAATTTTGCTTCAATGGGGAGCTTGACGGAAGAAAACTGGAAAAATACTGTGTAATGACGGGAGGGGCAGACAAACTTCTGGAGCAGGCATATGAGCAGTTTCAATTCAGTACCAGAGCATATCATAAGATCCTGAAAACGGCCAGGACCATCGCGGATATGGAATCTTCCGAAAAGATAAAGGAAGAACATATCTGCGAGGCGTTGGCTTACCGGGCATATGATAAGAAATACTGGTCATAAAACAGAAAAAAGGAAGGTATTTTATATGGAAGAAATACAGCAAACAAGGATCCGGTGTGCCCGGAAGGACAGTAGTGTTTATCCGGCAAGACTTAAGGAACTTCCCGGTATGCCAAAACAATTATATTACATTGGAAGCTTTCCGGATGATGCCAAACCTACAGCGGCGATCGTGGGAGCAAGGCTGTGCAGTCCTTACGGACGGATACAGGCCTTTAATTACGGAAAATTCTTAAGCGAACATGGGGTACAGGTGATCAGCGGTATGGCGGCCGGCATTGATGCTGAGGGCCACAAGGGTGCTCTGGAAGGTGGTACCCCGACCTTTGCCGTGCTGGGAAATGGTGTGGACATCTGTTATCCTTCATCCAGCAGAGGTATTTACCGGAGGATCCCCGAAAAAAACGGAGGGATTATCAGCGAATATGAACCAGGTACCAAAGGCAGGGCATATTATTTTCCGGCAAGGAACCGGATCATCAGCGGACTGGCAGATCTGGTGCTTGTGGTGGAAGCAAAAGAAAAGAGCGGATCACTGATCACAGCTGCCTGTGCACTGGAACAGGGGAAGATGGTATACGCCATTCCAGGAGCGGTAAATGATGCGCTGAGCAGAGGCTGTCACAAGCTGATCTACGACGGAGCAGGAATTGCATACTCTCCGGAAATACTTCTGGATGAGTGGGGATTATCTGTGAAAAAAAAGACAAATTTGTCTGAAAAAAGCAAGTTGGGACTTGCAACGGATTTGGATTTGGTGTATAGTTGTCTCGATTTACGACCAAAAAATCTGGATCATATTATCAGAAAAACCGGTTTTTCACCGGGAAAAACAGCCGGGATCCTGGGACAGCTTATTTTGATGGGGCTTGTGAAGGAAACCGGGAGACAGTATTATATCAGACTTGAATAAATGCTTTTTTGCCCGGAGATTTAGCAGGAGTTTTTAAGCCGGACAGGAAGGCAGAATGAGATTAGGAGAGGTAAAATGGCCAAAAATCTGGTGATAGTAGAGTCACCTGCTAAAATGAAGACAGTAAAGAAATTTCTGGGGGCAAATTATACAGTAGAAGCGTCCAACGGTCATGTGAGGGATTTTCCCAAGAGCCAGTTTGGTATTGACGTGGACAATGATTTTGAACCGAAGTATATCACAATACGAGGAAAAGGTGAGCTTCTTGCAAAACTTCGTAAAGAAGCAAAAAAAGCAGATAAGATCTATCTTGCAACTGACCCTGACCGTGAGGGAGAAGCAATTTCCTGGCATCTGATGCAGGCTTTGAAGACAGATACTGCAAAGATGCACAGGATCACATTTAATGAAGTAACAAAAACAGCAGTTAAGGCGTCCATCAAGCAGGCCAGGGAACTGGACATGAATCTGGTAGATGCACAGCAGGCAAGGCGTATGTTGGATCGTATGGTAGGTTATACCATCAGTCCGCTGCTCTGGGCCAAGGTAAAAAGAGGTTTAAGTGCAGGCCGTGTACAGTCTGTGGCACTGCGTATCATCTGTGACAGAGAAGATGAGATCAATGCATTCATTCCTGAAGAATATTGGAGCCTGGAGGGTGAATTTCAGGTAAAGGGTGAGAAGAAACCGTTGACAGCCAAGTTCTATGGAACAGATAAAAAACTTCCGATCAGAAACCGTCAGGAAATGGATGAGATTCTGAAAAGTCTGGAAGACTGTAAATATGAGATCACAGAAGTAAAAAAAGGTGAGAGGATCAAAAACGCTCCCCTTCCGTTTACCACAAGTACTCTGCAGCAGGAAGCTGCCAAGACACTGAATTTTTCTACGCAGAAGACTATGCGCCTGGCACAGCAGTTATATGAAGGTGTGGATGTAAAAGGCAGTGGTACGGTAGGTCTGATCTCCTATCTGCGTACAGATTCTACTCGAATTTCAGAGGAAGCAGATGCAGCAGCAAGAACTTATATTTCTGAGCAGTATGGTTTGGATTATGTTTCTCAGACAGAGAAGGCAATCAAAAACGGACAGAAGATACAGGATGCTCATGAGGCGATCCGTCCTACAGATATTGCGAGGACACCAGTTCTGGTGAAGGAATCCCTGACCAGGGATCAGTTCCGTTTATATCAGCTGATCTGGAGACGTTTTGCGGCGAGCAGAATGGCACCGGCACGTTATGAGACCACGTCTGTCAAGATCGGAGCAGGTGAGTATGTGTTCACGGTTGCAGCATCCAAGGTTGCCTTTGATGGCTTTATGTCTGTGTACACAGAAGAGGGCGATGACAAAAAGGGCAATGTTTTAAGTCAAAGTCTTGAAAAGGGTATGGAGCTGAAGCTGAAAGAACTGAAGCCGGAGCAGCATTTTACACAGCCGCCGGCACATTACACAGAGGCTTCACTTGTAAAGACTATGGAAGAGCTTGGAATTGGACGTCCGAGTACGTATGCGCCGACCATCACAACGATCATCAGCAGACGCTATGTATCCAAGGAACAGAAAAATCTTTACGTCACAGAGCTTGGAGAGGTTGTTAATAATATTATGAAACAGGCTTTTCCAAGTATTGTGGATGTAAACTTTACAGCAACTATGGAGGGGCTTTTGGACTGCGTGGAAGCAGGTACCGTACAGTGGAAAACGGTTGTACGTAACTTCTATCCGGATCTGAAGCATGATGTGGATGAGGCTGAGAAAGAGCTTGAGAAAGTTGATATACAGGATGAGGTTACGGATGTGATCTGTGACAACTGTGGCCGCAACATGGTGATCAAGTACGGTCCTCATGGAAGATTTCTTGCATGCCCCGGATTTCCGGACTGCCGTAATACAAAACCATATTATGAGAAGATCGGTGTTGCATGTCCGAAGTGCGGCGGCGAAATTGTCATGAAAAAAACGAAAAAAGGCAGAAAATATTACGGATGTGAGAATAATCCGGAATGTGATTTTATGTCCTGGC
>OGRN01002016.1_pt1 | contig 16278 bp, 14 predicted proteins | sample 1553401 | NCBI WGS metagenome assembly OGRN01 (sample SAMEA2580096, study PRJEB22360) | human gut metagenome | biome: human gut; feature: human-associated habitat; material: faeces | place: Denmark | collected 2008/2010 | reverse complement strand
TGGTGGAGGAACCTGCCGCTAAACCGGCGCCGAAGCTTACTGTCGAGTGGGAACAGCCGGAACCAGAACCGGAGCAGGAGGAGAAGAACAACCTTCGCCTTGTCGGGGAGGTGCTGGGTACCTATCTGGTGGTGGAAAGCGACGACCGGATGATCCTCATTGACAAGCACGCCGCGCACGAGCGGCTGATCTTTAACCGCTTAAAGCAGCGCCGCTTCACCGACGACCGTCAGCTGCTGCTCGAGCCGGTGGTGGTGCATCTGAGCCGCGAGGACTATCAGGGAGCGGTGCAGAATCTGCCGCTGTTTGAGCAGGCGGGCTTTCTGGTGGAGGAGTTTGGCGACGGCGACCTGATTGTGCGCGAGGTGCCGGTGATGCTGCTGGGCGCCGAGGTCAAGGAGATCATCGAGCAGACCGCCCACGACCTTTCGCAGAACAAAAAGGACACCACGCCGCACGCGCTGGACGACCTGCTGCACTCGGTAGCTTGCAAGAGTGCGGTGCGCGCAAACGACAAGAACACCCTGCCGGAGCTGTGGGAGATTGTGCAGCTGCTGCGCTCGGACAGCGAGGCAAAATATTGCCCGCACGGCCGCCCGATCGCGCGCATTTTCACCCGCTATGAGCTGGAAAAGCTGTTTGGACGGCAGGGATAACGGACAAAATCAGGATAGGGAAGGATTGGAACGGATGGAACAGAAGATACCGCTGGTGGTCGTCGCCGGCCCCACCGCCTCGGGAAAAACGGCGGCGGGGGTTTTTCTGGCGCAGCAGCTGAATGGGGAGGTGGTCTCCGCTGACTCGATGCAGATTTCCCGCCACCTCCCCGTCGGCACCGCCAAGCCGACGCCGCAGGAGATGCAGGGGATTCCCCATCACCTGATCGATTTTCTCGAACCCGGCCAGTCCTTTTCGGTGGCGGAATATGTCCAGCTTGCCCGGCAGGCAATCCAGGAGATTGTCCAGAGGGGAAAGCTGCCGGTGCTGGTCGGCGGGACCGGGCTTTATATCAGTTCGCTTGTCGACAACATCCAGTTTTCCGAGTCGCAGGGCGACCCGAAGCTGCGCGAGCAGCTTCGCCAATACGCGCAGGAAAACGGCCCGCAGGCGCTGTGGGATCGGCTGCAGGCGGTGGACAGTCAGGCCGCGCAGAGGATTCACCCCAACAATATCGGCAGAGTTGCGCGGGCGCTGGAGGTCTATCAGACGACCGGCAAGACCATCTGGGAGCACCAGGAGCTGTCCCGGCAGCAGCCATCGCCCTACCGGCTGTGCATGATGGCGCTGAGCTTCCGCGACCGGCAAAAGCTCTATGACCGCATCAACCTGCGGGTCGAGCAGATGCTGGAGCAGGGGCTGCTGGACGAGGCCAGATGGCTGCGCGATCACCAGGTGGACGCCGGGGGCCTGCAGGCCATCGGCTACAAGGAGCTGCAGGCTTATCTGGACGGGCAGGAGGAGCTGCAGCAGGCGGTGGAGCGCATCCAACAGGAGACCCGGCGCTACGCCAAGCGCCAGCTGACCTGGTTTCGCCGCGACGAGCGCTACCGCTTCTTTTTGGCGGAGGACTTTGCCGACCGCGAGTCGATGCACCGGCAGATGGCGCAGTTTGCGCGCGAGCAGCTGCAGCTTTCTTAAAAAGAAAAAGGACCGTTCGCCACAAGACGACAAAAAACAGACGACCAACCGACTATACTGGCAAGGAGGTCAGAATATGCTTAATTTGCAGGATATGTTTCTCAATCAGCTGCGCAAGGACAAGACCATGGTGACCGTTTACCTGACCAACGGCTTTCAGTTCCGGGGCTGTGTCAAGGGGTTTGACACCTTCACCATCATCATCGAAAACGAAGGGCGGCAGAACCTGGTCTACAAAAACGCCATCTCCACCATCACACCGACAAAACCGGTCAAGCTGATGGAGAATCTCCCCGAGCAGTCGGAAGACCCGGCGCAGGAATAGCAACACACACGGGAGGCAGCGATGGCAGGATATCAGAAGAAAAGCTCAAAAAACGCAAGGCTGATCGCGCTGGGATTTGCGGCGTTTATCCTGATCTATCTGTTCGGACAGCTGTGGGGCTTTGCCAACCTCAAGCTGCGCACCGAGCAGGTGGATGAGGATACCATCTACGACTTTGTGCGCGCACAGGGAACGGTGTTCCGCAGCGAGCAGCTCATCGAGCCGGTCAGCGCCAGCGGCGTCATGGTCTATAACTGCGCCGACGGCGACGAGGTGGCGATGAGCGAGGAAGTGGCGGCGGTGTACAGCGACAGCACCGTCTCGACGGTCAACAACCAGCTCGAGCAGCTTCAGCACGAGCTGGATTCGCTGACCAAGGCCCAGACAGCCAAGGCCACCCGCTATACGGCGGTGTCCAACCTCTCCAGCGAGATCAACGACCAGGCAGGCAAGATTGTCGACTTTGTCCAGGACGGCGTGGTAGAGGGCATCAGCGACCAGAAGGACGAGCTGGTCAGCCTGCTCAACCGCAAAAAGATCGCGCTGGGCCAGGAGGAATCCTTTGAGGGCCGCATCACCGAGCTCAACGCCCAGATCTCCTACCTGGAACAGGTCAAGGATCAGCAGCGCGGCGTCTCGGTCGATTCGCCGGCAGCCGGCTACTTCTGCAAAGAGGTGGACGGCTATGAGGAGGTCTTCACTGCCGAGGCGCTGGAGGACATCACCTATGAAGGCTACCAGCAGCTGGTCTCCTCCCAGCCTCAGACGGTGAGCGACGCGGTGGGCAAGATTGTCACCACCCACGTCTGGTATCTGGGTGTTGATCTGGACAACACCCAGGCGCAGAAGTTTGAGCTGGGGGACAGCGTTCGGCTGGACTTTAAGTTTGCCAACGGCCAGACGGTGACCGGCGAGGTGGTGCAGATCATCCCCGACAATGAGAGAAGCAATACGGTGGTTATCTTCGAGTGCAAGGATGTCAGCGACCGGATGCTCAAGCTGCGCCAGCAGTCGGTGGACATCATCTTCACCACCTATTCGGGCCTGCGGGTCAGCTCTCAGGCGCTACGCTATGAGCAGAACGTGCCGGGCGTCTATGTGTTGGACAAGACCACCATCCGGTTTAAGCCGGTGGAGATCATCAAGGATAACGGCAACTTCCTTCTGTGCGAGCCGCGGACAGGAACGGACGATGCGCATACCCTCAGCCGTCTGGATCTGGTCATTCTCGAGAGCGGCGGCACCGAACTCAAGGATGGAGCACTGTTGGATGAAGATACGGTTAAAGGAGTGGAATCAAGCAATGCAGGTACTTAACGAACAGGAAGTAGCGCAGAATGTGCAGAAGATTGCGCAGGATGTCAGGGAGGCGGCCCTGCAGGCGGGCAGAGACCCGTCTGAGGTGCAGGTGATGGCGGTGACCAAGACGGTGGACCCAGTGTTGGTCAACGCCGCCATCGGCGCGGGCATCACTCTGCTTGGAGAGAACAAGGCCCAGGAGCTGTGCGCCAAATATGACAGCTATCATAAGGATGGAGTGCAGATCCACTTTATTGGTCATCTGCAGACCAACAAGGTCCGGCAGATTGTGGACAAGGTCAGCATGGTCGAATCGGTGGACAGCATCAAGCTTGCCCGCGAGATCGACCGCCACTGCGCGGCCATCGGCAAGGTGATGGACGTGCTGCTTGAGGTTAATATCGGCCGGGAGGAAAACAAGACCGGCATCTTCCCCGAGCTTCTGCCCGCTTTGCTGGAAGAAGCTGGGAAATTGGAGCACATTCGGGTGCGGGGACTGATGACGATTCCGCCAGTGTGTGAAACAGAGGAAGAAGTTTTGCAATATTTTTCCCAAATGCGCCAACTCTTTATTGACATAAAGCAAAAAAAATATGATAATATCAGTATGGAAATTTTGTCTATGGGCATGTCTGCCGATTATCTGGCAGCGGTGAGATGTGGATCGAATATCGTGCGGATCGGTACGGCGATGTTTGGACAAAGGAATTATAAAAGGAGTTAAGGAAAACTATGGCACTGAGGGACACGTTAAGGAATCTGATTGGAATTCCGGACAATGACTATGACAGCGATTTTGATGATGACATGCAGTCGGGCAATGTGGAACAGGAGGAAGAGGAACAGCAGATGCCGGCTTCCGCTCCTTCGACTGACCACAGGCACAACAAGGTGGTCAACATCCACGCCACCACCCAGCTGGCGGTAGTGCTGGTGAAGCCGGAACGCTATGAAGACGCGGCTTCCATCGCGGACCACCTCAATGCGAAAAAGACGGTTGTCCTGAACCTGGAGCAGACCAGCAAGGATGTTTCCAGACGGCTGATCGACTTTTTGTGCGGGGTCGCCTACGCCAACAACGGGCAGATGAAGCGTGTAGCCAACAATACATACATCATCACCCCATACAATGTGGACATTGTGGGCGATCTTTTAGATGAGCTGGAAAATAACGGGGTCATCTTTTAACCGATGAAGAATAACGGACAAACGCAGCGCGAGGAGGCGGACCGCCTTTTCTGCGCGCGGATTGCGGATATGGCACGGCAGCAGCAGAGGGACAACCTGCCGTGCTTTACCCGCTTTTTGGACGAGCGGGAGCAGCGGCTGGCGGCCATCGAGCTGCGCAGGCAGCATTTTCCGCAGGATCAGGTCTGCTTTTGGGCGGGCTTTGATGTGTTGCAGGAGGCTCCGGCGCGCCGGATGCTGGGACTTTTTCCCGATTACTTGGCGCTGGGCGAGGGGATGGACCGCGCGATTTTGGAGGAGCAGTTTCCCATCCAGCGGGTGGCGCTGTTTTTCCGCGCGCAGGATGCAATCACCCATCGCGACATTCTGGGCTCCCTGATGGGGCTTAACTTAAAACGGGAACTGATCGGTGAGATTTTGACCGGCGAAGATTTCGCAGTCGTTTTCTGCACCGGCGCCGCGGCGCAGCTGATCCTTTCCGAGCTGGAACGGGTGGGGCGCGCCGGAATCAAAAAGCAGCAGGGCTATGAGGGAGAACTGCCGCCGCTGTACCGGCCGGGCAAAATTGACGGTCTCCGAGATTCCGGGGGAGTACCTGCACATCCCGCAGGTCCGGTGCGAGGAGGTGCGGGACACCGTCAGCTCCCTGCGGCTGGACTGCGCGGTTTCCCTGGCGACCAACCTCAGCCGGGAAAAGAGCGCCGCCCTGATTGAGGGCGGGCAGGTCAGCCTCAACTTTTTTGAGGAAAATAAAATTTCCCGGGAGGTCGGGGAAGGGGACATCCTTTCCATCCGGGGCTATGGACGGTATGTGCTGTCCAGGGTAGGCTCGGTGAGCAAGAAGGGAAGGCTTCACCTGACGCTTGGGAAATATGTGTGAGAAACGTACAGGGGTTTTGACCCGATTATGATAAATCCCTTTTGTGGCAAAAGGGAAAATGATAAAGGAGGTACCCTAAGATGCTGACTCCGGAAACCATTGCCTCCAGACGTTTTGACAAACAGATGGGCGGCTACAAACAGGACGAAGTGGAGGAATTTCTGCAGCAGGTGGCGGCGGAGTACGCCCAGCTGCTGTCCGAAAAGGAAGAACTGGAAGGAAAGATTGAGGTCCTTGCTGAGAAGGTGGAACAGTACCGCGAGGACGAGGACAGCCTGCGCAGCGCACTAATCGGCGCACAGAAGCTGGGCGACAGCGTGATCCGAGAATCCAAAGCCAAGGCGGACCAGACCCTGCGCGAGGCCAGAGCCAAGGCGGACCAGATTTTGGAAAATGCGCAGAAGAGCATTGAGCGCGAGCAGCTGGCTCTGATTAAGATGCAAAAGGAAGTTACCAAATTTAAAAACCGCCTGCTGACCCTGTACCGTCAGCATTTGGAGATGATCAGCGCCCTGCCGGAATATGACGAGGAGCCGGAAAAGCCGGCGCCTGCCCCGGAACCGGAGCACCAGCAGCCGGCCCCACGCCAGGAGGAACCGCCACCGCAGCCGGAACCGGAACCGGCCCCACAGCCTGTCGAAAAGGCGGCGGAACCAGAACCGGAGCGCACAAAACCTTCTGCGGCCAAGGCGAGCTTTGAGGAAGAGGACGGCATGATCGACTTCACTTCGGCCTTGAGCGACGAGATGGAGGACACCACTTCCTTCGCAGTTGCCAGCGCCCAGAACGCGCCTGCCCCAAGAGAGCCGGCGCCTGCCGCCTCCCGCCAGCGCGCTTACTCCCCGTTTGGGGCAAACTCCATCGAGTCCAAGTTTGGCCCGCTCAAATTCGGCGAGGGCTTTGACGTTGAGCGGGACAGCGACCCGAGGACGGGATTGTTTTCACGGAAAAAACATCGCGACCGATGATTTTATAAAGTTGAAATAAAGAATAGAGGAGAGGAAAAGAAAATGGCTCAGGATTACAACAAAACCCTGAACCTGCCAACCACCGAGTTCAACATGCGCGGCGCGCTGCCGCAGCGCGAACCGGGCTGGGTGAAGGACTGGCAGGATAAACAGCTGTACCACAAGATGATCAAAAACAACGAGGGCAAGCCGCTCTATATTCTGCACGACGGCCCCCCTTACGCCAACGGCGACATCCATCTGGGCACCGCGCTCAACAAGGTGCTCAAGGACTTCATCATCCGCCAGAAAAATATGAGCGGCTATCAGGCGCCGTACGTTCCCGGCTGGGACACCCACGGCCTGCCGATCGAGCTCAAGGCCAGAAAGAAAGCGGGCGTCACAAGCGACATCAGCCCGGTCGAGCTGCGCAAAATCTGCAAGGAATTTGCCCTGCACTATCTGGATATCCAGCGCAGCCAGTTCATGCGCCTGGGCGTTTTGGGCGAGTGGGAAAATCCGTACATGACCCTCAAGCCGGAGTTTGAGGCAAAGCAGATTGAGATCTTCGGCAACATGGCGCAGAAGGGCTATATCTACAAGGGCCTCAAACCGGTTTACTGGTGCCCGGACTGCAACACCGCACTGGCTGAGGCGGAGATCGAGTACGAGGAGGATCCATGCTTCTCGATTTATGTCAAGTTTGCTGTCAAGGACGACCAGGGCAAGCTTTCCAAGCTGGGCATCGACGTCTCCAAGACCTACTTTGTCATCTGGACCACCACTACCTGGACCCTGCCAGGCAACATGGCCATCTGCCTGGGTCCGGAGTATGAATACTGCGCAGTCAAGGCCAACGGCGAATATTATATCATGGCCAAGGAGCTTGCTCCTGCCGCGATGAAGGCCGCGAAGATCGAAGATTATGAGCTGATCGGCTCGGTCACCGGCAAGGAGCTGGAGTACATTGTCTGCCAGCATCCGTTCCTCGACCGCGACTCGCTGGTCATCGTCGGCGATCACGTCACCCTGGATTCCGGTACCGGCTGCGTCCACACCGCTCCTGGGCACGGTGTCGAGGACTTTGAAGTCTGCGTCAACCACTATCCGCAGATCCAGATCGTCGTTCCGGTCGACAGCGTAGGCAAGCTGACCAAGGATGCGGGCGAGTTTGCGGGCCTCACCACCGACGAGGCCAACAAGGCCATCGCCAAAAAGCTGGAGGAGACCGGCAACCTGTTTGCCGTTGAAAAGATTGTCCATCAGTACCCGCACTGCTGGAGATGCAAAAAACCGATTATCTACCGCGCCACCGAACAGTGGTTCTGCTCGGTAGAGGACTTTAAGGCCGACGCAATCCGCGAGATTGAAAAGATTAAATGGTATCCGTCCTGGGGCGAGGGCCGCATCAAGAACATGGTCACCGACCGCTCCGACTGGTGCATCTCCCGTCAGAGACTGTGGGGCGTGCCGATTCCGATCTTCTACTGCGAGGAGTGCGGCGAAGCGCACATCGATGACGCTTCGATCAAGGCTGTCTCTGAATTGTTCCGCAAGGAAGGCTCGGATGCCCGGTGGCGCGTGCCTGGTGGACCCACGAGGCCGGCGAGATCCTGCCTGCCGGCACCAAGTGCAAAAAGTGCGGATGTGAAAAATTTAGAAAAGAAACCGACATCATGGACGTCTGGTTCGATTCCGGTTCCAGCCATGCCGCCGTGCTGATGGAGCACCCGGGCCTGCAGTGGCCGGCCGACCTCTACCTCGAGGGCGCCGACCAGTACCGCGGATGGTTCCAGTCTTCGCTGCTGACCTCGGTTGCCTGGAAGGGCGTCGCGCCGTACAAGGCGGTCTGCACCCACGGCTGGGTGGTCGATGCACAGGGCAAGACGATGCACAAGTCGCTGGGCAACGGCATCGCACCGGAGGAGGTCACCGATAAATTCGGCGCGGACATCCTGCGTCTGTGGGTCGCTTCTTCCGACTACCACTCCGATATCCGCATCTCCAACGATATCTTAAAACAGCTTTCTGAGGTTTACCGCAAGATTAGAAACACCGCGCGCTACATCCTCGGAAATCTCTACGACTTTAACCCGGACACCGATTCGGTTGCGGACGATCAGCTGCATGAGCTGGACCGCTGGGCGCTGGCCCGCATGGACGAGGTTGCCAAGGAGTGCAACGAGGGCTATGAGGAGTTTGATTTCCATCAGGTCTACCACGCCATCCACAACTTCTGCACCATCGACCTGTCCAACTTCTATCTGGACATCATCAAGGACAGACTTTATGTTGAAAAGCCGGATTCGGTTTCCAGACGCGCGGCGCAGACCGCCATCTACCGCATCCTGCGCGATATGACGCTGGTGTTTGCCCCGATCCTTGCCTTCACCTGCGAGGAAATCTGGGCCAACCTGCCAAAATCCAGCGACCACAACCCGGAGGCCTGCGTCTTTAACGAGATGCCAAAGGGCAAGGCCGGCGATGAGACGGCAGAGTTCATGGCCAAGTGGGAGCGCATCCGCAAGATCCGCGATGACGTCAACAAGGCGCTGGAAAATGCCAGAAACCAGAAGACCATCGGCAAGTCGCTGGAAGCGCAGGTCACCCTGAAGGCGGACGGCGAGCTGTATGACTTCCTCAAGGAAAATGAGGCGGTTCTGGAGCCGGTGTTCATCGTCAGCAAGGTTGTGCTGGAGCAGGGAGCAGCTGCCCAGACCACAGCTGAGACCGAAGGACTGGAAGTCACCGTTTCCAAAGCGCACGGTGAAAAATGTGAGCGCTGCTGGGCTTACAGCGACACAGTCGGCAAAGATGAAAAGCATCCAACCCTCTGCGCACGCTGTGCGGCAATTATCGGCTAAGATGGATAAGCGGTGCAGGAACCGGATTTCCTGCACCGTTTTTTATGTCCTTTTTGAAAAAGGAGGAACCGTATGTTGAATTTTATTTGCCTTGGAATTGCGGCGGTGCTGGTGGCGCTCGACCAGCTGGTCAAATTCTGGGCGGAGCATTCGTTGAGTCAGGTCGACACCATCGCCCTGATTCCCGGCGTCTTTCACCTGACCTATGTGCAGAACTTTGGAGCAGCTTTCAACACAATGAACAATCAGCGCCTGCTGCTGGTGGTGCTGACCTCGGCGGTGCTGCTGGTCATCTTTGTTCTGTTGCTGCTCGGCAAGCTGCGCTCGCCGTGGATGGTGGTCAGCTGGAGCCTGATTCTGGCCGGGGGCGCCGGCAACCTGATCGACCGGCTGTTCCGGGAGGGCGGCTATGTGGTCGACCTGTTCGATTTCCGCCTGATCAACTTCCCGGTCTTTAACGTGGCGGATATCTGTGTGACTGTCGGAATGGCGCTGTTCCTGATCTACTTTATCTTCATCGAGCGCAAGGAACACCGCCGCTTTGAGATCCGCCAGGAGATCAAGCGCCATGAGCAGTAACATTCCCCTGCCGGTGGGCTCGGAGCAGGAGGGACAGCGGATCGACAAATTCCTGCAGGAAAGTCTCCCTGGTATGAGCCGCAGCCAGGCGCAGAAGTGGATTGCGCAGGGCCTTGTGCGCATCGGGGAGAAGGCTGCCGGAAAAAACGACAAGCTAAAGTCCGGAATGGTGGTTTCAGTAGAGCTGCCCATCCCGCCGGAGGAGCTGGACGGCGAGCCGGATTGGGAGGAGATTCTGCACCCAACCACCCTGCCGCAGCCGCAGGAGATCCCGCTGGATATCGTCTACGAGGACGAGCACCTGCTGGTGGTCAACAAACCCAAACACATGGTGGTGCACCCCGGCGCGGGCAACGAGCAGGGGACGCTGGTCAACGCCCTGCTCTTTCACTGTAAAGGAAAGCTGTCTACTTGTAACGGTATGGAGCGGCAGGGCATTGTCCACCGCATCGACAAGGACACCAGCGGCCTGCTGGTCTGCGCAAAGGACGACGAGAGCTACCGCGCCCTGAGTGAACAGATTGCAGCGCACACCGTCGACCGCTTTTATGAGGCAGTGGTCTACGGCAACGTCAAGGAGGACAGCGGGACCATCGACCTGCCCATTGGGAGGAGCTTAAAGGACCGCAAAAAGATGGCGGTGCGCCTCGACGCCCGTCAGCCGGACGGCAGCCTGCAGGGGGCCAGGGAGGCCGTCACCCACTTTGAGGTGCTGCGACGGTACGAGGGCTTTACCCACCTGCGCTGCCGGCTGGAGACCGGTCGCACCCACCAGATTCGGGTGCATCTGTCTTACCTCGGCCACCCGGTGGCGGGGGACGAGCTGTACGGCCCGCAGAAGGCCATCAAGCGGCTGCAGGGCCAGTGCCTGCACGCCAGAGCGCTGGGTTTTACCCACCCGGTCACCGGCGAGCGGCTTTACTTTGAGTCGCAGCTGCCGGAATACTTCACATCATTTTTAAAAACCCTGCGACCAAAGGAGGATTTGTCCAATGGAGAGCGGACAGATTTTTAAAGGGATGCTGCTGGTCTCGGACATCGACGGTACCCTGACCGAGCTGACCGAGATTCCACAGAACAACATCGAGGCCATCAACCGCTTCATCGCCCTGGGCGGCACCTTTACCCTGTGTACCGGGCGGCCCAAATGCGCGCTGGCGGAGATTTTGCCGCAGCTGAAGGGCACCGCCCCCATCATCACCATCAACGGCGGGTACATCTATTCGCCGCAGGATGACACCGTGCTGTTCGGCGCGGAGCTGCCGGAGAGCGTGCGGGACTTTGTTTTTGCGCTGCTTGGGCGCTTTGACCAGGTCGGCGCCATGCTGGTGGAGCCGGACAACTACTGGGTGATCCGCTGGGGCGACGAATCGATTGAGGGCGTGGCACAGCGCCGCGACATGTATATGCGCGAGGGCTGCTGCCGGATGTACTCGGAGGGGGAGGGCCCAAAACGCTGGCACAAGGTGGTGCTGATCGTGCCGCCCGAGCAGATCCCAACGGTGCGCGCCTATGTGGAGGAGCAAAACCCGCAGGGCTTCTACCCGGTGCAGAGCGACGCCTTCTACCTGGAGCTGGTGCCGCAGGGCATCAGCAAGGGCCGCGGCATGAGGATGATCCAGCAGGCGCTGGGACTTACCAAAGCTGCCGCCATCGGCGACCGGGAGAACGACAAACCGATGCTGGAGCTGGCGGATTTTTCCGCCGTTCCCAAAAGCGGCGACCCCGATCTGCAAAAAGAGGTTGATTTTATTGTCGATTCGTGCGAAAATGGAGCTGTAGCGGATTTTATTTGCCGCCTGGAACAAATCTGTACCCAATAAGGTTTGATGAGAATATCAAGAGCAACTGAAAGGAATGATTCCACACCATGAACAGCAACTTGAAAAAAGAGCTGGCAATCACCGCCTGCAAGGTCCGCATGGGGATCATCGAGGGCACCCACAGCGCAAAATCCGGCCATCCGGGAGGCTCGCTCTCGGCGGCGGACGTGCTGACCTATCTCTATTTTTGTGAGATGAACGTCGACCCGCAGCACCCGGACAAAGCGGACCGCGACCGTCTGGTCCTCTCCAAGGGCCATGTGGCGCCCGCGCTGTACGCCGTGCTGGCGCACAAGGGATATTTCCCGGTGGAGGAGCTGAAAACCCTGCGCAAGATCGGCTCCCGTCTGCAGGGCCATCCGGACATGAAGAAGGTTCCGGGCGTCGATATGTCCACCGGCTCGCTGGGCCAGGGCATCTCCGCGGCCTGCGGCATGGCCAAGGCTGCCAAGCTGCAGAACGCTGACTGGCGCGTCTATGCGGTGCTGGGCGACGGCGAGATTCAGGAAGGCCAGGTGTGGGAGGCGGCAATGTTCGCTTCGCACTACCATCTGGACAACCTGTGCGTTCTGGTGGACAACAACGGCCTGCAGATCGACGGCAACGTCGCCGACGTCATGTCCCCATACCCGATTGATGAAAAGTTTAAGGCTTTCGGTTTCCATGTCATCAACATCGACGGCCACGATTTTGACCAGATCGAGGCTGCTTACCAGGAGGCCCGCACCGTCAAGGGCCAGCCGACTGCCATCATCGCCAAGACTGTCAAGGGCAAGGGCGTTTCCTTCATGGAAAATCAGGCTTCCTGGCACGGCACTGCACCGAACGACGAGCAGTATGAGGTCGCGATGAAAGAGCTTGGCGAGCAGCTCAAAGAGCTTGAGCGCTAATTTGGGGACGAAAGGAAAGGGATAAACGATGGCAGAAGTGAAAAAAATAGCAACACGCGAGAGCTACGGCGCCACCCTGGCGGAGCTTTCGACGGAATATCCAAATCTGGTTGTGCTGGACGCAGACCTTGCGGGCGCAACCAAGACAGCTTCCTTTAAAAAGGTGTGCCCGGAACGCTTCATCGACTGCGGCATCGCCGAGGGCAACATGATGGGCGTAGCAGCGGGCCTTGCCGCGGCGGGCATGATCCCGTTTGCCAGCTCCTTTGCGATGTTCGCCGCCGGCCGCGCCTTTGAGCAGGTGCGCAACTCTGTGGGCTACCCCCACCTGAACGTGAAGATCGGCGCCACCCACGGCGGCATCTCCGTGGGCGAGGACGGCGCTTCCCACCAGTGCTGCGAGGACTTTGCGCTGATGCGCACCATCCCCGGCATGGTCGTGATCTGCCCCTCTGACGATCTGGAAGCCCGTGCCGCTGTGCGCGCCGCTTACGCCCACAAGGGCCCCGTTTACCTGCGTTTCAGCCGTCTGGCCACCCCTTCCCTGCATGATGCCAATAATTATACTTTTGAAATCGGCAAGGGCGAGGTTCTGTGCGACGGTTTTGATCTGGCCATCATCTCCACCGGTCTGATGACCAGCGAAGCTCTGAAGGCTGCTGTCACCCTGAAGCGTCAGGATGCCATCAGTGTGCGCGTGATCAACATGCCCACCATCAAGCCGCTGGACGAAGAGATCGTTCTGCGCGCTGCCCGCGAGTGCCACAAAATCATCACGGTGGAAGAGCACAGCGTGATCGGCGGCCTGGGCGAGGCTGTTTGCAGTCTGCTGAGCGAGAAGGCCCCCACGCCCGTGCGCCGCATTGGTGTGCAGGATAAATTCGGCCATTCCGGCCCCGCATGGGAGGTTCTGCGCGATTACGGCCTGACCGCCGACGCCATTGCCGATGCCGTGCGCAGCTTTGTGAAAGAGGACCAGTAAGCTCTTTCCCCCGCCCCATTTGATTCAATAAGCAACACCCCGCCATCCGGTTCAAACGCCGGGCGGCGGGGTGTTTTTGTTTGTTGGAGCTATGTATAATACCCTTTGACCGAGAGCATATTATAACATTTCCCGTAACCGCCTCTAACCAGCAGCATCATTTTTCTTCTTTTTCTGATTCTTCAAAATAGCTTTCTATTTCGGCAGCCGGGATACTGTTCAAAGAGCCTTTCAGGGAATCTGCCCCTGTATACTTCAAAAACTCGTCACGCCAAACTCTGACGATGTGCTTATCTATTATGTATTGTATGCTTTTAACAATACCTGAATATTTATAAATCGTTGTATCGTATACAATAGAATCCCCTGCTGGTTCACTTTTACATTTATACTGTTCGAGTTTGTTTACCGCCGTGAGTTCTATGGCAGTAAGTGGTTCACCCCCTTTTTCCGATAGTCCTAATGCACTAGAACCAAACTGCGGGTTATTTCTAAGTTCCATAAAATTGGTATATACAGATTTATATGTTTTACTAAGCGCAATATAAGGTACGAGACTTCCATCAAGTGGATTAACAAATACATGGTTATAAAAATCAAAATCGATAATACATCCATGAATCTTTCCCGCTCCGCCTGTCTGCTTCACAAGTTCAGCGATTTGTTGTTCATACTGGCAGAACGGCCCAAAAATTTTCATTATGCATTTACAATATCCTTCAAGGTTATCATAATAAAATCTTATATCTTTATGTACAACTCTCGTTTTTGCTCCATCTAGAATGTACAGGTAGCCATTCTTGCGAAGTAGAAACATATACCACAGATTTTTCTTAAGCGCTATAATTTCTCCATTATGACCAAATCTTGGAATCACAATCTTATGTGCCTGGTTATAGTCCAGATACTCAACCTTTGAGATTGTATGAATACCATCTGGAAGCTCAACTAATGGATCATAAGTTTCATGATTTAAGACAAATTTCTTAAGTTTAACATCTTTAGCCTGGTATCCCAGCTGGTTATCTTCCAGCCGAATCGCTCCATTCCAATCAAGCGATCTAAAATTCTGATGGGTATGTCCACTAATATAAATCCATCCCGGATGATATTGTTGTCCTGACCAATCATGCATCGGTGTATGTGTCAATACAATAACTGGAACATCAGCAGCACACTGTTTCATCTTATTATAAATTTTTTCAAAACGAGATGAACGCTCTATGTCCTCTGGCCGTGTTAATGCATAGTTATAAATGCCATTGCTTGCATTGAAAGTCTCATTCTTTCCAGAAAATCCAAGGCCTCCGAGTACAACGACTGAAGCTTTTTTGAAATAAGCTTTCAACTCATCCACACTAGCCTCTATAATTTGTTCTTCTGATAAACGAGTTCCCTTCGTATTCCAACTTGCTCCCCATGCACTGTCTTGAAGTTTCAGATAAAGTGCATTTTCAAGGAGAATTCTTGTACTCGAGAAAAGGCTTTCTTTGAAGCTTTGCTCAATTTGTTTTGCAACCGCCTCTATTGATAGGTGCTCTTCTCTATTTTGCTTTTTGTCCTCATAATTCCAAACATCGTGATTTCCCAAAACACAAATAATAGCGCCTTTCCAATAGTACTGCAACGATTGATAAAACATTTTGTTGAGACTTATAAAACATGAAACGTCACCACCAACTAAAAGAATATCTTCCGGTGTATGTTCACAAACAAAACTTTTTACAAAATCGTCTATTATTGTCTTTATTTCGCTATATGTCTTACCTACCACATCAAGATTGTGTTCGATATGGATATCTGAAATGTAATAAACATTCGTTTCTACTTTCTTTTTAATTTCTGGTGCAAGTTTATTTGTAACTGTTTCTGCAATAAGTTCTTTTGTTTTACTCCTTATCCTCAATTTTCTTTCATTTCCACTATAAACCAGTGGGCTATTATGTGATGGTAACACTTTTATAGTTTCTAATCTTTTTTCATCATTTTGTTGCCCAAATACCAGTTTTTCCCCATAACCATGATCTTTGATTTCTTTCCGAATTGAATTTAGCACACGTTCTTTTAACGCATAGCTCGGAATGTATCGTATAATATCTCCTTTCGCATTTTCGCTTTCCAGGTAGTGCGCAATTAGTCCTGGCGTAATATCTTTTGGGGCGAATCCTTTAATACTTTTACAATTTTGTTGAAGTGATAACAACAAAATTTCCTCTGTTCTAAACTTTTTAGGTACATATGTAATAGGCCATACAGACTCTCCTTCGCTTCCTCTACCTTCTTTCGAAGCCTGAATAGCAGCTTTAATCATCTCTTGTGTCATATACTTATTAGGGACATAGTTAAGTGCTAACCCATTATATTGTACAGCGAGTTCATACCATTTTGGGGCTTTTCTTTTCTTCCGAACCGATTGCGGGATATATGTTACTGCCATTCCCTCCACACTTGTTTTCAGGGCAAGCAAGCACATTTCTTCTGTTTGCAACTCTTCAGGGACAAATCGTATCAAATCTCCATTCTTTTGAACTGCAACATCATACATTTCGCTGTTTCGAAGTTTTTGTGGAACAAATTCCATGTTTCTACTATTTTTTTGAACTGCCACAAGACAAAGTTCTGCTGTCAACAATTTTTTTGATGCCACTTTAAGGATCGGCCTTTTCCCTTCTTCTTCGGCATTGATAGCTTCCTCTATTAGTTCTAGTGTTTGTCCTGTCTTTCCTACGTATTTGAGAAGGTAATAGTAGTGTTCTGGTAAATTCTTATCCTTGAGATATTCCGGCATTGTTACATCGTCAAAAATCGAATAGTTATTTTCGGTCATAATAATTTTCCTCCTAGTATAATAATGGTGTAGTCA
>OGRN01001994.1_pt1 | contig 16386 bp, 23 predicted proteins | sample 1553401 | NCBI WGS metagenome assembly OGRN01 (sample SAMEA2580096, study PRJEB22360) | human gut metagenome | biome: human gut; feature: human-associated habitat; material: faeces | place: Denmark | collected 2008/2010 | reverse complement strand
CCGACGACCCCTTCATTACGAGTGAAGTGCTCTACCGACTGAGCTATTCCAGCATTTATGAATTGGCTGTCCTGTCGACAGCCACAAATAATATTATACAGAATTTCCGGATTATTGCAAGAACTTTTTTAGAAAAATACTCTTCCATCCGCTTATCTTTTCTCCGGTATATGCACCGTAACCTGAGGATAGGGGATCTCGATTCCGCTCTCATCCAACTTCAGCTTGATCTCCTCCAGGATCCTCCACTTTGTCGGCCAGAATTCTTCGTTTCTTACCCAGGCTCTCGCTCCGATGACGACGGCGCTCTCTGCAAGATCGTCTACAAAGATCAGAATCTCCTTATCCTGCATCACGGAAGGATCTTCCCTTACGATTTTTTCGATCAATTCCTTTGCTTTCCGAAGATCCGCTTCATAGGAAACAGAAATCTTCAGGTCAAGCCTTCTCTCATCCTTGGCCGTTGCATTGGTCAGACTGTTATTTGTCAGCATGCCATTGGGAATCACGATCGTCTGATTGTCGATGGTAGAAAGCTTCGTATAGAAAATCTGGATCTCTTTTACGGTTCCTTCTTTCATATTGGTATCTTCTACGATATAGTCCCCCACTTCAAATGGCTTCAGCAGCAGGATCAGGACTCCCCCGGCCAGATTGGAAAGGCTCCCCTGCAGGGCAAGACCAAGAGTCACTCCACTGGATGCCACCAGTGCCGCTACCGATGCAGTATCCACCCCGAACCTGGCGGCAATGCTGAAGATCAGCAGAAAATACAGCCCATATTTTAAGAGAGAATCTACAAATGTTGCCACTCCCGCATCAGCTTTAGAGCGTTCAAAGGATTTCCGGACGATCTTCCGGACCCATTTGATCAGGGCTCTGCCGATGAAAAAAAACACCAGCGCCAGGACTACCTGAAGGGCAAAGCCGATAATCTGGGGAATATTATCCTGGATCAGCTGAGTCATACGGCTGACCTCTTCTACCGTATCCTGGGTGACCTCTGCAACTTCCTCTGCCGCCGATGTATCATCTGCCGCGGCCAGTGCCATCTGATATATCATTCTCATCCTCCTTTAATGCCAAAAGTGCGCTTAAATTTCCTCTTTTATCTCCTGTAGTACGATGTGAAAATAAAATATCCGGATTACAGTGGGTACAAAGATTTGTCACCGCAATATGCTCCGGCAGAATTCCTGCTTCCCAAAAGACCAGCTCATTTGCCCGCCACAGATTCAACTGGTACTTTCCATTCTCCTTCCGATAAAACAGATCCTTCCAGTCTTTTCTGGAAAAGCTGTCTTTGAACCTGTCGATCACATCCTCGCTGACCTCATAGCAGTCCTGACAGATGGATGGTCCAATGGCAGCCACCACATCCTTTGGATCTGTCCCGTAGACCTCCTGCATCTTCTCAAGCGTCACCTGCCCCATCCGGTTCACTGTTCCTCTCCAGCCGGAATGGCTGAGTCCGATGACTTTGCGTACCGGATCTACCAGATAGAGCGGCACACAGTCTGCATAAAACGTTACCAGACAGATTCCCGGCACATCCGTCACCATTCCGTCTGTTTCCATAAAGCGTCTGCCCCTGTCTTCTTCCCTTACAACCGCAACGTTGACTGTATGGGTCTGGTGGGTAAAGGTCATATCCTCCACCCGGACGCCGATGGCTCCTGCAAGTCTCCGCTTGTTCTCCTCCACCGCCTCCGGATCATCTCCTCTGGTAGTGCTGATATTCATCGTGGAGCAATAGCCCTTGCTGACTCCTCCCAGCCTGGTAGTAAACCCATGCTTTACCACACCAGTCTTCTCAAGCATCGGATACACCAGATACGGGACACCGTTTTCTACTCTTTCTTCTAATATCTTTTCACTATTTTTGTATTTTAATCCAAGACTCATCTTGTTCTCCTAACCACCGATATAATCAAAAGCATTTTGGTACAGACAGATCTTGTCTCCCATGATGCTTACTACATCGAATCTGCACTCTGTATCCGTCATTCCCTTTACTGTAAGATAATAAAGGGCGCACATGGACAGCTTTCTTTGCTTTCTTACATTTACTGCCTCTGCCGGAAATCCTGCCTGCCCATCTGAACGGTATTTCACCTCGCAGAACACCAGGCATGCACCGTCCTTTGCGATAATGTCAATCTCACCTCGCCGGCACCGAAAATTATATTCCAGGACCTGATATCCCTTTGTTTTCAGATACTCTCCGGCTATTTTTTCATATCTGGCCCCTGTCCTGCGACAATTCTTCTCCATACGCACCTATCAAATATATTTTCCGATAAACGTCATCCGGTGAATCGGCGACGGTCCCAGCTTCTTAAGCCCCTCCAGATGCGCCTTTGTACCATAACCCTTATTGCTGGCAAAGTCGTATCCGGGGATGATCTGTTCATATTCCTTCATCAGCCTGTCTCTTGTGACCTTTGCAATGATACTTGCCGCCGCAATGGAAACACTTTTTGCATCTCCTTTGATAATAGGTACCTGAGGAATATCAACCTCCGGAATGGTTACCGCATCATTCAGCAGGATATCCGGCTTTACCTTCAGATTGCCAATAGCCATGCGCATAGCTTCATAGGTTGCCTGCAGGATGTTGATCTCATCGATTCTCGCCGGTCCTGCCATCCCGATTCCTGTCGCCACTGCATGTTCCATGATCTCATCATAAAGCATTTCTCTCTTTTTTTCCGACAGTTTCTTGGAATCATTGAGATACAGGATCGTATGGTCTTTTGGCAGGATCACCGCTCCAGCCACCACCGGCCCGGCAAGCGGTCCCCTGCCTACTTCATCGATACCGCAGATATAGGCGCAGGATGCATATTCTTCCTCGTATATGCTCATGGCCTTGATCCGCGCCTTTTCCTTTTCCAGTTTTTCTTCCCGTCTGCGGAGCCTTTCCTCTTCTCGCTTATTCATGCTGGATCACCCCGATTTTGTCAAAGGGATAAATGCGAACCCATGCCCTTCCCAGCAGATCCTCCCTGTGAAGCACTCCAACGTTCGGCTCCCGGCTGTCCGTGCTGTGGTTCCGATTATCTCCCAGTACAAAATATTCATCCGGCCCCAGTGTGATCGGCTCTGCCGCGATTCCCGCTGATTCCATTACTTCTGTACCGTAAATGTCAGAAGTCAGCAGCTCACCGTTGATATAGACATAGCCTCCCGAAATCTGGATCGTCTCCCCCGGCATACCGATGATCCGTTTGATATAATATGTATTTTCTTCATATTTATAAGGAAAGACAATAATATCAAATCTTTCCGGATCTTTAAAATGATAGGTCAGCTTGTCTACGATCAGATTGTCCCCGTCACTCAGTGTCGTCTCCATGGACTGTCCGCTGACTCTTGTTCTCTGCCCTACATAAGTGATGATCACATAAGTAAGGCCAACAATGATTAATATATAGAGAAGCCATCCCAGAAGTTCTCTTAAGATGCCTCTTTCTCTTCTGTGTCGTCCCATATAATACACAGGCCCCTTTCTGACTTATACGTTATGATTCTATCATACTTCCGGCGGATATTCCACCGTCAGCCTTCCAAGCTTTCCGCCACGGAAATCATCCAGGAAAAGCTGCGCCGCCTTCCTGGTATCCAGTTCCTGCCCCCTTAACAGGCAGTTCCTGTTCCTTGCGATCTCTTCCAGCAGCTGATACGGATCTTCCGAAGATTCGATCTGATACTTCTCTTCCAGAACGCCGCTGTAGGCGCTGTTTAAGAACTGGAGAAGCTCTGCCGCCAGATCTTCAGTATTGATGATCTCATCCTTGATAGAACCAATGAACGCAAGCCTGAGGCCCACGCTCTGATCTTCGAATTTTGGCCAGAGGATCCCAGGCGTATCCAAAAGCTCCACCTGTTTATTCAGGCGGATCCACTGCTTTCCCTTGGTTACTCCAGGTTTATTCCCCGTCTTTGCACAGGCTTTGCCTGCCAGCGAATTAATAAATGTAGATTTCCCCACATTGGGGATTCCTACCACCATAGCACGTACCGGCCGATTCAGGATCCCTCTCTTACGGTCTCTTTCAATCTTTTCCCTGCAGGCTTCCTGGATCACACTGTGCACGCTCTTCATCTTTCCTGCATTCCTGGAATTTAGTTTTACAACCTCAAATCCCCGCTCTCTGAAATACTCTTCCCAGGCAGTATTCCATTTCTCTTCTGCCAGATCCGCTTTATTCAGAATGATCATTCTAGCCTTATTCTGGGCCAGCTGGTCAATATCCGGATTCCTGCTGGAAAGGGGAACCCTCGCATCCACCAGCTCGATCACCAGGTCGATCAGTTTCATATTTTCCTGCATCATACGCTTTGCTTTTGTCATATGACCAGGATACCACTGAAAATGCATAATACTCTCCTCTTCTATCTATGATACTCCCGTTATTTTACAAAACCAAAATGCTCTCTGGGCGAGATGACGAACCAGGCCTTCCCGTAAATGTACTCTCTTTTTACATTTCCCACGTCTGCACTCCGGCTGTCTTCACTGTTTTCCCTGTTGTCACCAAGCACAAAATATTCATCACCGGCAAGTTTCAGCTTCCCATCTACCACACCCACATCGTCGATATTGGTTGTCTCATAGTCTTCATCCAGCCGTTCGCCATTGATGTAGACACGGTTTTCGATGATCTCCACCGTCTCTCCGGGCAGCCCCACGATCCTCTTGATATAATAATGATCGTTTTCATTGCCTTTGGGTTTAAATACGATAATGTCCCCCCGCTTCGGCGTCGTCGCATTATATACGATCCGGTTGACCAGCACCACATCCCCGTTCCTTAAGATCGGACTCATGGAGTCTCCCACCGTACTGACTCTCTGTCCGAAATACCAGACTGCCACATAGGCAAACAGACAGACGACTGCGATCTCAAACACCCATTTTCCGATCACAGGCAGGTATTCCCACTTCGGCCGCAGCTTTTTTCTCGGTTCGATATAGCCGAGCTGGTTATTTCTGCTCTTTCTACGCTTGATCCCCAGTCTTTCCAGGATGGACTTCCGCCGCGGCTTTCCGGGTCTTCGCCGCTTCGGCTGATATCTGCGTTTTGCTGTACGTTTCATCACATCACCCTATATATCAGAAAAAGGACAACATACAATATGTACTTGTCCTTTTTTCATTCACAACTATTTTACTAATTCTTTTACCTTTGCCTTCTTACCAACGCGGTCTCTTAAGTAGTTCAGTTTCGCTCTTCTTACTTTACCTCTTCTGACAACTTCAACCTTCTCTACGTTTGGTGAATGCAGCGGCCATGTCTTCTCAACACCGATTCCGTTGGAATTCTTTCTTACGGTGAAAGTCTCTCTTGCTCCGCCTCCCTGTCTCTTCAGGACAGTTCCTTCAAATACCTGGATTCTTTCACGGTTTCCTTCCTTGATCTTACCATATACCTTTACGGTGTCTCCTACATGGAACTCCGGTGCAGCTTCCTTTAACTGAGCTGCTTCAATGTTCTTAATAATGTCGTTCATACTGCGTGACCTCCTTAATTAATCGGATGTTCTTAAATACAAATGTACCAGAGGACCATCTCTTTTCTCTTCACAGCATGTTATAGTTTACCATATCCCACTACGGATTGCAAGCACTTTTCGTAAGGGGACGTACACTTTCTGCGAAAGTGTACGTCCCCTTACGCGGTTCCCCGTGTCCCTTTCTGGAAAACAGGGTGTCCCCACCTTACAGTATATCTATATATTCCCCTGCCAGGGCCTTATTCATACTGCGGACTGCACAAAATTTCCCACACATGCTGCAGGTATCGCTGTGATCGTCCTCTGGTTTTCTGCTGTCGCGGATTGCTTTTGCAGTCTCCGGATCCAGTGCGCAGGCGAACTGTCCATCCCAGTCCAGGTTTCTTCTGGCATCAGCCATGCGGTCATCGATCTCTCGGGCTCCAGGAACGCCTTTAGCAATGTCTGCCGCGTGCGCCGCAATCTTTGATGCAATGATTCCCTGTTTGACATCATCTACATTCGGGAGAGCCAGATGCTCCGCCGGCGTTACATAACACAGAAAAGCAGCACCGCTCATGGCAGCCACAGCTCCGCCGATGGCTCCGGTAATATGATCGTATCCAGGTGCGATATCTGTCACCAGCGGTCCCAGTACATAGAACGGCGCGCCCATACAGATACTCTTCTGCACTTCCATATTGGCAGCCACCTGATCAAGCGGCACATGTCCTGGTCCTTCCACCATAACCTGTACATTATGATCCCAGGCACGCTTGGTCAGCTCGCCAAGACGCACCAGCTCCTCGATCTGGCATACATCTGTCGCATCAGCCAGGCATCCCGGCCGGCAGGCATCTCCCAGAGAAATAGTCACGTCATACTCCTCACAGATATCCAGGATCTGATCAAAATACTCATAAAACGGATTTTCCTCTCCTGTCATGCTCATCCAGGCGAATACCAGGCTGCCTCCCCGGCTTACGATATTCATCTTCCGTTTATGCTTCCGGATCTGTTCGATCGTCTTCCTGGTGATGCCGCAGTGGAGCGTCACAAAATCCACGCCGTCTTCTGCGTGAAGGCGGATAACATCGATAAAATCCTGTGCCGTCAAAGTCGCAAGATCCCTCTGATAATGGATTACACTGTCATATACGGGAACCGTCCCGATCATCACCGGGCACTCACTTGTCAGCTTCTGGCGGAAAGGCTGGGTATCTCCATGGCTGGAAAGATCCATAATCGCCTCGGCCCCCAGCTCTACCGCGCTCATAACCTTTTTCATCTCGATGTCATAGTCCTTACAGTCCCTGGATACACCCAGATTTACATTTACCTTTGTGCGGAGCATACTTCCCACACCTTCCGGGTCCAGACATTTATGCCTTTTATTGGCGCAGATTGCTACTTTTCCTTCTGCCACCAGACGCATCAGCTGCTCCTCCGGCATCCGTTCCTTCCTGGCCACGGTCTTCATCTGCGGCGTCAGAATCCCTTTTCTCGCCGCATCCATCTGTGTCGTGTAATCTTTCATCTTTCCTACCTCCATTTTTCTATCTGTCTTATCTGTTTCTTGTTTATTCCCAGATCTGTCTCATGACTCCGCCTTTTTCCAGAACGGTGATCAGAAGAAAGGCCAGGATGCTCCCTGCTGTCGTAGAAATCAGGAAAGGTACCACATAGACGAACAATCCTGCAGGCCCGGCTCCCATCAGGAACTCCGCCACAGGATAAGCACAAAGTCCGCCCAGGATCCCTGTCCCAAGAGCCTCTGCTATACAAGTCATTCCCAGTCTCCGCCACTTTGCATAGACCACTCCGCAACAGAGCGCCCCGATCATACTCCCCGGGAAAGCCATCAGGCTTCCGATTCCCAGAAGATTCCGAAGAAGGCTGGCACAAAAAGCGATCCCAGTCCCCCACCAGGGGCCAAGCGTAACCGCCGCCAGAATATTGACCATATGCTGCACCGGCGCGCACTGGCTTCCGGCCACCGGGAAGCTGATCATACTCCCAATAGTAGCAAGGGCTGTCAGCACTCCTGCCATGGCAAGTTTTTTTGTTGTCCTTTGCTGTGTCATATCTGCATGCATCTCCTTTCTTGCAGATGAGAATCATGCCAGAGTACAGAACCATAAAAAAACAGAGACGCGCAGGGCATCTCTGTCTCTATCATTCTCGGTATAGACTCCCTACGTTGGCATTATCCAAATCAGGTCGTGGGTCGAAACGGGATATACGCTTCCTCTCAGCCGGCTTTTCCGCCAGCTCCCCATGTATTTATATGACTTATTATAATCGTGCTTTCCGGGTTTTGCAACCATTATTCCGGTTTCTTTCCATACTGCCCTTCCAGGATCTCCTCTGCCAGCTTTCGCTCTTTCTCTGTAAGATCTGCCTGTTCCAGCAGATCCGGCCTGTTCTTCGCCGTACGGATCACCGACTGCTCACGCCTCCATTTTTCAATATTGGCATGATGTCCGGACAAAAGCACCTCCGGCACACGTTTATCATGCCAGATCTCAGGTCTGGAATACTGAGGATATTCCAGCAGATGACCCTGAAAACTCTCAAACTCAGCAGACACATCATTATGCAGGACCCCCGGAACCAGACGTGAGATGGCATCCACCATGATCATCGCCGGCAGCTCTCCGCCAGTCACCACATAGTCTCCGATTGAAACATAATCCGTCACGATCTCTTCCAGTACACGCTCATCAATTCCTTCGTAATGTCCACATAAAAACACCAGCTCCTCTTCCCGGGCAAATTCTTCTGCCATCTCCTGGTGAAAGGTTTTTCCCTGGGGCGAAAGATAGACCACTCTCGGCGTCTTTCCTATCCTTTCTCTAAGGGCCTGATAACATTGATAGACCGGCTCGGCCTGCATCAGCATTCCGGCTCCTCCTCCATATGGATAATCATCCACACTCTGATGCTTATTAAACGCATAATCCCGGATATTTACCGCCTCAATATTCAAAAGGCCGTTTTTTGACGCCCTCCCGATGATACTGGTACCTAGTCCGTCCATCACCATCTCCGGAAACAAGGTCATTATATAAAAATTCATCCTCTGCACTCCTATATCAATCCATCCATCAAATGGACGGTCATCTTTCCTGCCTCAATATCTACATGAAGAATACAGTCTTTGATAGCCGGGATGAGGACCTCTCCATGGGAAATACTGTCTACCACGTATACGTCGTTGGCCCCCGTCTCGATCACATCTTTCAGAACACCGAATTTCTCTCCATCCTCTGTCTCTACCTCCAGGCCGATCATATCAGCAATATAATATTCATCTTCCTCAAGCGGGACCGCATTCTCTCTGGCAACCAGAAGGGAACACCTTCTGAATCTTTCTACCTCATTAATGTTGTCGATCCCCCTGAACTTTACAATCACAAACTGTTTGAAAAACTTTACATGCTCAATCTCCATGTGAAGCATCTCTTTTCCTGTATCCAGGACTACCTCTTTCAGTTCCCGGAATCTGCCGGCATCATCTGTCGTCGGAAACACTTTGACTTCTCCGCGGATACCATGAGTTTGTGTGATGACTCCTACCTGAAGTAATTGTTCCATATCTCTCTCCATTTCACTCCGGCCCTTGCTCTCCGGGCGTATCGTGCAAAAAACAGGGCAGACGCTCATTTTACGTGTCTGCCCTTCCCGAATGGGCCGTCCCATTCCATTAATCTAAAATATCAACGATGACTTTTTTATCCTCTTTCGCAGCGGCCGCTTTCACGACTGAGCGGATTGCCTTGGCGATACGTCCCTGTTTTCCGATTACCTTTCCCATATCAGAATCAGCAACCCGAACCTCCAGGATCGTCGTTTTTTTATCCTCCCGTTCCGTCACAACCACGCTGTCCGGATCATCCACCAATGCTTTTGCAATCACTTCTACTAATTCTTTCATCGTGTGCACCTCCAAAGCATGCTTTATTTCTCGATACCTGCCACTTTGAAAATCTTGCTGACAGTCTCTGTCGGCTGCGCGCCGTTTGCCAGCCACTTCTTAGCTGCTTCCTCATCTACTTTGATCGCACTTGGATCGCAGTTCGGATCATAGGTTCCGATCTCATCGATGAACTTTCCATCTCTTGGTGATCTGGAATCAGCTACGATGATTCTATAGAAAGGAGCCTTCTTCTGTCCCATTCTTCTTAATCTGATTTTTACTGCCATGTTTCATTACCTCCATAATTTAAAATATTTTATTTTTATATTGGAGCAAAAGCCCCTAACTATGATGCCTGCGGATTGTTCCGTGCTGCGCACTCCCACAATCCTACCCAATATTCGCATATCGTGGGATACACATCCCACTCTTATGCTCATATCGGGGTGGGTCCCAAGGTCCAGCACCCACTTATGAGCAAGCTCAAGTGGGTTTAGACCTTTTGCCCCTGGCATCATATATATAACGCGTCATGCGCGATATACCGTATGTCAGAACGGAAGCCTGAACTTCCCTTTTCTTCCGCCTTTTCCCACCATCTTCATGAGCTTGCGCATTTCACCGAACTGCTTGACCATTCGGTTTACTTCGCTGATGTCTACTCCGGCGCCTTTTGCAATCCTGTGTTTTCTTGACGGATTGAGAAGATCAGGATCTCTTCTCTCCGCCGGCGTCATGGAATATATCATTGCTTCCATTCTCGCCAGATTCTTCTCTGCCTGGGCAGTCTGCTCGTCATCCAGATTTTTCATCTTCTTTCCGCCCATGGCCCCAAGGCCCGGCATCATACTCATGATGCTTCCCAGACCTCCCATATTCCGCATCTGCTTCATGCTCTCCAGATAATCATCAAAATCAAACTGGGCTTTCTTAAGCTTCTGGGTCATCTGCTTTGCTTTTTCTTCATCAATCTGGGCTTCTGCCTTCTCGATAAGTGTCAGCACGTCTCCCATGCCTAAGATCCTGGATGCCATACGGTCCGGATAAAACTGTTCCAGATCCGAAAGCTTCTCGCCCATACCTACATAGAAGATCGGTTTGCCGGTCACAGCCTTGACTGACAGCGCCGCACCGCCTCTGGTATCACCATCCAGCTTTGTAACGATCACACCGTCGATGCCGATCTTGTCATTAAAATCTTTAGCCACATTCACGGCGTCCTGTCCGGTCATGGCATCAATGACCAGGATTGTCTGATGAACAGTCACCGTCTCTTTGATCTCCTGAAGCTCAGCCATCATATCTTCATCAATGTGAAGACGTCCTGCCGTATCCAGAATCACGAGATTATTCCCGTTCTTCTTCGCATGTTCCAAGGCGGCCTTGGCAATATTAGACGGCTTATTGTTCTCGCCCATGGCGAACACTTCCACGCCTTGCTTTTCTCCGTTGACCTGCAGCTGTTTGATCGCTGCCGGACGATAGACATCACAGGCTACGAGAAGCGGCTTTTTCCCCTTCAGCTTATACTTTCCTGCCAGCTTGGCCGTCGTGGTCGTCTTACCGGCTCCCTGAAGACCGGCCATCATAATCACCGTAATGGCGCTTCCCGGCTGGAGTGCGATCTCCGTTGTCTCAGAGCCCATCAGACGAACCAGCTCTTCATTGACGATCTTGATCACCATCTGCCCCGGATTTAGTCCATTCATCACGTCCTGTCCGATCGCCCGTTCCTGGACATTCTTAATAAAGTCCTTGACCACCTTAAAATTGACGTCTGCTGCAAGCAGCGCGCGCTTGATCTCTTTGAGCGCCTCTTTTACGTCATCCTCTGTCAGCCTTCCCTTACTGCGCAGATTTTTAAATATATTCTGAAGTTTTTCTGTCAAACTGTCAAATGCCATCTTATAACTCCTCTATGATCTCATCGGATATCCTCCGGATCCTGGCAATCACATCTGCGATGTCGTGCTCCTGGTAGTCTTCCAGCAGTTCATCGATCTGCCGTACCTTTTCCTTTACTGCCATGAACCTCTTTACCAGGTGCAGCTTTTCCTCATAACCTGCAAGCGTCTGGCTGCATCGTCTGATCAGATCGTGTACCCCCTGCCTGCTGATCCCGGCCTCCCTGGCAATCTCTCCCAGGGAAAGATCCTCCTGGATAAACTGTCCGTAGATTTCCTTCTGGTGTTCTGTCAGCAATTCTCCATAAAAATCAAAGAGTAATGCCTGCTCTAATATCTCATTCACTTTTATCACCTGTGCTATCATACATGAAAACAAAACGGGTGTCAAGTGTTTTTTCTTGACACCCATATTTTTCACCTAAGAAATGCCTCTACATCCAGACATCTCTTTCCTGTCCCCTTTTCTTCCAGTCTGCGGCAGGTCTGTATCATCCTCAGTTTCACCTCTGCATTCTGCGCCTCCGGATATTTGGACAAATACAGAGCCACGGCCCCGGAAACCACGGGAGCCGCCATAGAAGTTCCGCTTTTCACCGTATAGTACCCATATCTTCTGCCAAAGCGGCTGTTGCAGGATAAGATCCGATATCCCGGTGCCAGAAGATCCGGCTTCACTACACATTCCCCGGTAGGCCCCTGCCCGGAACAATCCTGTATCCTTGCATCCGTCTTGAGTGCGCCCACCGTAATGACTTTCCGGCTGGTACCGGGAACAGCCACCGTCCCTTCTCCTGGTCCTTGATTGCCTGCAGATACGACCACCACAAGCCCCGCATTCCACATCTCTTCTACTGCCCTCAGGAATTCTTTCTCTTTTCCGGGATCCAGTCCCATCTTCGCCCCTACCGAAAGGTTCACAATCCGGATCCCCAGACGTTTTCTGTTCTCCAGCACCCACCAGATGCCTGCCAGAATCGTCTCCACATCCCCTTCCCCGTTCTGATCCAACACCTTGACCACTGCCACCTCTGCCTCCGGCGCAATTCCACTTAAGATCCCTTTTGACATCCTCCCATCTCCAAGCAGGATTCCTGTCACATGGGTTCCATGTCCACTGTCATCATACATCTCTTTTCTACCTCTGGTCATGTCCTGAAATCCAGCCACCCTTCCCCCGAAATCCGGATGAGGCGAAAGGCCGGTGTCCAGAACTGCAACCACACTCCCTCTTCCCCTCACTCTGTTTTCCCTGGTATCTTTACACCAGTAATGAATGATTTTTTTCACTCTGTCCATAGAAAAAAAGCCTTTTTTATCAGAATATTCCGAAAGAAATCGATCTGGAACCACCTATTGATTTCCGGGCTGATTTGTCGTAGTATAAAATGATGTAAGGGGATAATCTAAGGGGAGGATGTCATGGAAGACAAGAATTATTATGATATATTAGGCGTGTCTGTCAAAGCAACTACAGAAGAGATCACCGCTGCTAAAAATGCTCTGGCAAAGCAATTTCATCCGGATGCCAATTTAAAAAACGGCATCGATACCACGCAGAAGATGCAGGAGATCCTTGAGGCATATCATGTACTGTCTGACACTGCAAAAAGAGCGGAATATGACCGCAAGATTACCGGACGGCGCTCTGTCATGCAGACTTACGATCTGCGCAGCTTCGACGGCGAAGAGGATAAGCAGACAGGATTTGTCGTCTACTGGAAATCGGCCAATGACCTGTATGATATCATCGCAGAGAGCGATATCTTATTTAAGGAAAAGCATCGCAGCTCCCGCCTGGCCCAGCTTTCCATGGAGGCCATCAGGCATGTGCTGACGCTTCGCAGCGCCCAGATTCCGGAGCGTTACTGGCATCCAGACATCATGAACTGGCTTTTGTTTACCTGGTATAAAAACAGAAACATCACCATCTCCTATCTGCTGACTCTGTATGATGACCATGTAAAAAAGAGTGTCTCTGCTCTGGACAAGCTGAAACTCCAGAAAAAGTCCTATCAGTTCCAGCATTCCGTCAAACGGCTGGTAAAATATTAAAAAAGGAAATCTCACACATCAAAACCCTCCGCATATTATGTACTGTAAACATCAATAACGGAGGATTTTTAACATGAGTGATTTAAGTGCTACAAACTGTGGATGCGGCTGTGATTCTGGAATGGGAAGAGGCGGCTGCGGACTGGGTGACAACAGCTGTCTGTGGATCATCCTTCTTCTGTGCTGCTGCGGAGGCTTCGGCGGCAACAACGGATGCGGATGCGACTGCTGATTTCCCAAACAGCATAAGACGGCGGGGTAAAACATCCCGCCGTCCTTTTATTGGTGTCCATGCTGGTACCTGTTCAGATGTGATTCATGTTTTCTCTTCTCCTTTTCTTTTGTTTCCTTTGCCTCTATTTTCTTTTTCAGCATACAGGCTTCATCTATCTCATATACCTCGTTCCCGTCAATGATCAGACGCCTCTCCATGGATATTCCTCCTTTTCAGACTCTTTTCTCATTAATATATGTTTCCACTTCTCATAATTCTTATACTTTCTTCATAATATATTTACAACGCTTAAAGAGGGAGTGCTCATGGAACAAAAACCCCCAAGACTTATGACGCCCTTTGACAGCCTGGTCACGCCGCCAGGACTTTATACTATGAAACTTCTGCTTCCATACACTCCGCCCTACATCCAGCATCTCCTGGCGGTCTACATCAAATTTTCCGAGCTTCGCCAGACGATAGAATATTTTCATGGATTCCCGTCTTCTCTACATACTTCTGAAATCCTGAGTGAACTAAAACCCTATATGAGCCAGGAAGATCAGGATGCGTTTGAACAGATGGAAACAATGATGAATATGATGGAAATGATGCAGAATACAGACGCCGCAGATTTTATGCAGGATCTCATGAAAGGAGGATTTGAAGAAGATGAACGAATGGATCGATCACCCGATGATGAAGGATATGGATCCGGTGAAACTGGAACTGATCCGCCGGGCAGCCAGTAAAACAACGGGGAAAAGCGGGAAGGCGCTTGCTCCCGTTATGATGACTCTGATCACCGGAGCCAGGAAACAGGGCATTCACTTTACCCCGGATGAAATGACCATGATCGTCTCGATTCTGAAAGAAGGCAGGCCAAAAGAAGAGCAGGATCAGATCGATCAGATGATTAAAATGATGCGTGAATTTATGAAAAAATAAAGAAGTGGGAATCGCTCAGATTCCCACTTCTTTGCGCATCATGCGGACTTCTTTCCGAAGCTTTGCCTTCTCCCACTCTTCTCTTTCTTCGTCTGTGGTAAGTTCCAGACGTGGAACGGTACAAGGCTTATCATTTTCATCCAGGGCAACCATTGAAAAGTAAGCCCTGTTTATCGGTGTCCTGACACCATCCAAATCCTCCACATAAGAATCCACCCGGACCTCCATGGATGTATTCCCCACATAGGTAATCTTCCCACAGATCACTACTACGTCTCTCTGGTAGGCTCCCTTGAGGAACCGAAGATTATCCACGGACGCCGTCGTTACATTCATATGGCAATGCCTCTTTGCCACCAGTCCCGCCAGCTCATCAATCCACTGCATCAACACGCCGCCAAAAAGACGTCCGGCAGCATTCAGATGGTTTGGCCGTACAATATGAAGCGTCTCTGTGGCAGAATCTGATACCTTTTTCGCTTTTATCTCCATTTGTTCTGCTCCTGCTTTTTATTTCTAATATTTTTATTAGATTTCCCGTCACGCTCTTTTATTATATCATAAGATTTGATATACTAAAACTGATTTTTACGAAAGGGTGTCTGCTATGAGAAATATTAAACTCACCATTGAATATGACGGCAGCCGTTACCAGGGCTGGACCCGTCTTGGAAAGAATGAATCGAACAACACGATTTCAAATAAAATTATCGAAGTATTAAAGAAAATGACCGGCGAATATCTGATCGAACTGAACTGTGGCTGGGGACCAAAAGAAGTTCTGGAAGAAAATGGCCATGTAAGTGGCGTTGTTTTCAAAAAATGTACCCGCGTATTTGATGCACAGGGCAGATTTTCACCGGAATATGATGAGAACGATACAGTAACTGTGCCGTGCCGCCATGTCATTTTCTCAGTAGGACAGGCAATCGATTGGGGACATATGCTGGATAATCTCCATGTGGAACTCCGTCCGAACGGCGGTGCACTTGCTAATAAACTGACTTACCAGACTTCCGAACCGGATATCTTCGTAGGTGGTGACGTTTATACAGGTCCGAAATTTGCCATTGATGCGATTGCGGCCGGACGCGAAGGGGCGGTTTCCCTGCATCGATATGTGCATGAACATTGTACACTGACGATCGGACGTAATCGACGTGATTTCATCGAACTGGACAAAGAAAACATCAAAGTGGAAACTTATGACTCATCCAGTCGTCAGATTCCGCCAAAAGCGGATGTAAAAGAACAGGCAAAAACCTTCCGTGATCTGTCACAGAGTCTGACAGAAGAGCAGGTGAAAAAAGAAACTTCCCGCTGCCTGTCCTGCGGAGCATCTGTTGTCGACCCGAATAAATGCATCGGATGTGGTGTCTGTACAACGAAATGTATGTTTGACGCAATCCACCTGCACAGAGAGATTCCGGGAGCTTCCATTATGCGTGCTTCGGAAGATAAGCTGAAATACATTCTTCCAAACATGGTGAAACAGTCGATCAAAGTGAAATTCAAAAAGAAAAAATAGGAGCTGTGCAGCAGCTCTCAGATAAAGGAGCAAAAATATGCACGAGCTTGGAGTAACTTTTCATATTATGGACCATCTGGAAAAGGTGGCCGCTGAAAATAAAGTGACACATGTACGAAAAGTCACACTTGAACTGGGAGAGGTCTCGACAGTGATCGAGTCCTATTTACAGAATTGCTGGACATGGGCTGCAAAAAAGCGGCCTCTGTTCGATGAATCTGAATTAGTGGTGGAAACATTACCTGCACTCACGTATTGTGAAGACTGCAAGCAGACATATCCAACGGTAAAACATGGAAAAACCTGTCCACATTGCGGA
>OGRN01001993.1_pt1 | contig 16396 bp, 11 predicted proteins | sample 1553401 | NCBI WGS metagenome assembly OGRN01 (sample SAMEA2580096, study PRJEB22360) | human gut metagenome | biome: human gut; feature: human-associated habitat; material: faeces | place: Denmark | collected 2008/2010 | reverse complement strand
AAGAAAATATCATCATGTCTTCCCGGTCCCTCTTCAAACAGCAGCGGAACGCCCAGCTGATCCGCAAACTCCTTCAGATCGACCGAATCCTGGTGACGTCTGTCCTCTGTACCGCAGCAGGTATACAGTCTCGGAATATCTCTTCCTTCTTCTTTCCGGTTTTTCAACAGTGTAAAAACATCATGAACCTCCGGTGTAATCGCAGGCGGATCACCATATAACGCTTCACAAAGGGTGGATACCGTGTTAACCTTTCCCTGATAACGATATTCCGCATGATAAGATCCCGCAACGCCTCCGATTGCCGCAAATTTTTCCGGACAGGTAAGTCCCCATTTATAGGCACCGTAACCTCCCATCGACATTCCTGCAATAAAACGGTTTTCCCGCTTTGTTGCTGCCGGGAAATTTCTCTCCACAAAATCTGTCAGTTCTTCTGTCAGATAAGAAAAATAATCCAGTCCGTATTTCATATCCGTATAGGCGCTGTTATATACGCTTGGCATAACCACCATAATCTGATGCTCATCTGCATAACGCTCAATCTTGGAGGTCCTCAGATACGAAAGATGGTCTCCTGTAAATCCATGCAGCAGATACAGGGTCTGATATTTTTTGTTTTTCCCGAAAGTCTCTCCCTTTTTTCCCTGCTCTATATCTTCCATTCGCTCTTTTTCCGGAAGCAGAATCGAAACATCTACCTGCATCCGCAGGATACAGGAGTGAAAATTGCAATGTACATATGCTGCCATCTGTTTCTCCTTTCTGTCAGCCTTTTACAGCGCCGACAACCACACCTTTGATAAAATATTTCTGAAGCATCGGGTAAATAATAATGATTGGTAAAATTCCGACAAATGCCAGTGCCATTCGGATGGAGTTTCCCGGAAGCGAAACTGCCTGTCCTTCGGCCGCCAGCTCTGATGCTCCGCTTCGCAGATATTCAATGTTTTTCATGATACGCATCAGAAGATTCTGAATACCAAAATATTTTGGATCCTGTACGTAATATAAAGCATTGGTCCAGCTGTTCCAGTAGGAAAGACCTGTAAACAGTCCAATGGTGGCAACTACCGGCTTCGACAACGGAAATACAATTTTGGTGAAAATTCCAAGCTCTGACGCTCCGTCCAGCTGTGCAGCTTCATATAATGCTTCCGGCAGGCTGTTGCTGTAATAGTTTCTTACCAGGAAAATATTGAATGCTGTCATCAGAAGATTCGGAAAAATCAGTGCTGCATACGTATCTTTAATATGGAAAAATGTTGTCCACATAATATACTGTGGCACCAGTCCTCCATTAAACAGCATGGTAAAATATACAAAAAAGGATAATGCGTTTCTATATTTGAATGTTTTTCGTGCCATCGGATATGCGATCGAAGTCGTCAGTAATACGCTTAATCCGGTTCCGACAACGGTTGTTCCAATCGTAACAAGATACGATCTTACGATTGTTGCTGCCTGTTTTACCATGTAGGTATATGCTTCCAGGCTGAGTTTCTTCGGCAAAATCTGATATCCGTTTGTAATCAGTTCATTTTCATCGGTAAAGGACGCAACCACCAGAAGAATCATCGGAAACAACGCCACAATACTGATTACCACTAAAATAACTGTTGCTATTGCAATAAATCGTTTTTCATCGCTGACTGTCTTTTTCATATCCTGCCTCCTAGAACAATGCGTTTTCCGGATCTTTTTTCCGTACAATAAAGTTTGCAATCATGACCAGTGCAAAACCAACCAATGACTGATATACACCTGCTGCCGAAGACATTCCTACATTACCCTGTTCCATCAAACCACGATATACATACGTGTCAATCGTCTGCGTCGTAGAAAACAGGGTTCCTGCATTCATTGGTACCTGATAGAACAAACCAAAGTCAGAATAGAATACACGACCGATCGCCATCAATGTCATAATAATAATGGTTGGTCTCAGAAGCGGAGGCGTAATAGCAGTAATCTGTTTCAGTTTAGAGGCACCGTCAATCTTTGCTGCTTCATAAATTTCCTTATCAATGCCTGCAATACCTGCCATATAAACGATCGCATTATATCCTGCATTCTTCCAAAGATATACAATAACCAGGATAAACGGCCATGCAGCTTTTGCAGTATACCAGTCTACGCCGTTTTTCCCCAACGCATCTAAAATTGTATTGTTCACAAAACCGGTTGTACTTCCCAATAACGCGTATACCAGATACGCCGTTACAACCCAGGACAGTAAGTGTGGAAACAACAGCACGGACTGGAAAAGCTTTCCGCGTAACAGTTCTCCCAGCTCATGCAGCAGGATTGCAAAAATCACAGAAACTACGGTTCCGATCACGATAAAAGCCAGATTATATAACAATGTATTTCTCGTAATAACCCATGCATCATCTGTCAGAAACAAAAATTTAAAGTTATCCAGTCCACACCATGGACTGCCCCAGATTCCTTTCGCATAGCTGAACTTTTTAAACGCAATAAAGGTTCCCACAATCGGGATATAGTTATTAATAATCAGATATGTAATACCCGGCAATGCAATTAAGAGCAATGCTAATGTATTTTTGCTGGCATATTTCTTCTTACTCTTCGGCATATAATTCGAGCTCCCTTTTTATAAATAAGGCTGCGGTGATATTCCGCAGCCCTTTCCTTTTTTCAAAGTCTTTCCTATTTACTACTCATCCATGCATCCAGCTGCTCCTGTTTTCCTTGAATCAGGTCATCCATGCCGGCTGCTTTCAGTCGTTTTGTCATCTCGGCAAGTGTTGCATCTACATCCGCAGCACCAACCCACAGAGATTTTTTATATTCTTCTACAATGTTCAGGCATGCGGTATATTCTGCTTCTTTATCACTGTAGTCGTAAAGGAAACCATAATAGTTTGAATGATCTCCATCATAATTCTGCTGTTTATTTGTCTCTTTTTCTTCTCCATACAGACCGCCTGCAACCGGATAGGTCAACCATTTATTTCCCCAGAAATAGTAGTTCATATTATCGATATAGGCTACACTATTCAGATCCGTATATCCATCCGGTGCTACTGCACAACCATTTTCATCCAATTTATAATCCACGCCTTCTTCTCCATAGACCAGAAGGTTATCTACATATTCATCTGTGTACAGCAGATTCATAAATTTGCAGGCTGCTGAAGGATTTTTACAGCCGGAATTTACCATCCACGCCCCGGAGTTTCCAGACCAGATCATCGAATCACTGATCTGTACATTTTCAAATGGATGACCATAGTTGTTTGTATACTGCTGCGCAATCTTTGGATTACCAAGACCACAGAATGTGCCAAAGCAGTTGCCGGACATCAGTAATTCTGCGGTAGTTGCTGTTGTGGTAGCTGCATCACTTGCATAATAACCAGCTTCAAACCAGCTTCTGGTCAGTTCGCACAGTTCTTTAAAGTCTGTCGTTTCATATATATCCACTACAGTTGCATTATCCTGATAAGCCACACCGGAAACGGATGAAGCGATATTGTCGCCTAATGGATCAATTTTATCAATCTTGCCAAGATAACTTTCAAATAATGCATTCGCTCTGTTCGGATCAATGATTGTCATATCTGGATAAGCTTCTTTTACCTTTGCAAACACTGCTGTCAAGTCTTCCGGTTTGGTAACCTGACTCATATCGATTCCAAGTTCCTCAGTAATATCTTCACGATAGGTAAATCCACCCGGTACATAGTTAGAACCCATATTCAGAATTCCATATGTTTTTCCCTCTACCGTTGTCGGTGCCAGAAAACCATCGTAAAGAGTTTCTGTTGTTTCTTTCAGATCATTGTCCAGATACTCTGTAATATCCAGCGCTGTTCCATCCTGAATATATTTCAGATGCGACGTATTATAGGCCTGAAATAAATCCAGCTGTTCTCCGGATGCCAGCATCAGATTCACCTGATTCATATAATCAGAATTGGAAAACAGTACCAGTTTGACCTTCGTATTGATCTTATCTACCGTATAATCGTTGATCAGGTTCTGAATTCTTTCCAGTTCTGATGACTCTGGGATATTGTTCTGTGTCATATACGCAAATACAATTTCTGCCGGTTCTTCGCTGTCGCTGCTCTCCTGTTTACTGCTTTCCTGTTTTCCGGTTGCATCACCGCTCTGTGCTCCACCACACCCGCTCAGCAGAGATCCCACTGTCAGGGTGGCCATCAAAATCGCCAAAATCTTTTTCTTCATTTCTTTCTCCTTTCTTCTTTCCGGTTCCTTTTGATAGACTTATCATAGCGCAAAAAAAACGAAAGTTCTTACACAAAAAAGTACAAAAACTTTCGTTTTTAAGCTATCTATTCTTTTTTCCGAAACTCTACCGGTGAAACTCCCGTATATTTTTTAAATACAGATGAGAAATACGGGAGCGTATCAAATCCGACTTCCAGCGCAATATCAATCACCTTTGTATTGGTGTTTTCCAGCAAATGTTTCGCTTTTTCCACGCGCAGAGAATTAATATAATCATTCAACGACGTTCCGATATCCTTCCGGAACATTTTTCCAATGTATTCCGGTGAAAAATGAAACCTCTCCGAAAGCGTATTTCTGTTAATATCTTCCGTATAATGTTCTCTGATATAATCAATTACCTGATCTGTGATCCTTTTTTCTGTTTTTTCTTTCCGTTCCTCCTGTGTCAGATCAAATACCTTATTCATCAGCCATGTCATCCACTGCACCATAGAAAATTCCGATTTAACCGCATTCATATCCAGTTTCAGATAGATCGGGTCACGAATCACGCTGTTCATATTTTCCTTTTTATCATGGAGATATTTGCTTACAAGCTGTGTCAGTTCCACCTGAAAATTGCGAAATCCTTCTACGGAATGCATCGTTTGCTTTACATGCTGCAGCGTTTTTTGTAAATATTCCATTGTACTTACCCTGGAACCCTTGTTCAGACACTGCAGAATATAATCTTCGTCCAGAATATGTCCGGAAGCCTCCTTTTCTCGGAGCAATGCCATAAATTCCTTTATTTCCCCTTCGTCATAAATATGCGTTTTGTCATATTCCATTATTTTCTCTTTTTCCAAACCTGCTTCATAAAAAGAAACGCTTGGGGATATGTATCCGATCTGCAATACATCCGGAAAATATTTTTCAAATATGTTTCTGACCTGTGCCGCTCTCTCCTTCGTCTCCCTTTCCGAAAATTCCGACAGAATTCCAAGATAGGTTCCCTTATTTTCTTCCCAGCAGATCACATTTTCCATTCTAATTTTTTCTGTGAATGCTTCTGCCAGAATATTTTCCATTGCAAATTTATAAATGGATTCCTGTTCCTTTTCTTTACCGAAGTCCATTTTGCCACTGGCAAAATGAAGAATCACAACACAATATTTTTCCTGAATCTCTTCCTCTATCCCCTGTTGCTTGATTTCCTCCTCGAGTCCCTGTTTCTGCACACCGGGTTCCAGCAATACTCTTGTCCAGAAATATCGCACCATCTTTCTTTTTCCGATCTTCCAATATTCCCGGATTTCCTCCGTTTTTTGTTTCCAGGCTATTTTTTCTGTCACACGAAGCAAGGCCTGATTGATTTTATTCATATCAATTGGCTTCAGCAGATAGTTTGCCGCACCATTCTGCACAGTTCCATAGGCATATTCAAATTTTTCATGGCTGGTCAGAAAGATAACCTCTGTCTGGATTTTCTGTTCTCGTACCCATTCCAGAAAATGAATTCCATTCTCCTTTGGCATTTCAATATCACATAAAATCAGTTCCACTTTATTTTTTTGCAAAATATCTCTGGCCATAGAAGTATTGTAGGCCACATAGATCTGGTCAATAGAAAGTAACGCGCGATCCAGCTGTTCTTCCAATACCTGCGTTGTCACAATTTCATCATCTACAATCAGCAAATTCATCTCTCTTCGTCTTTCTCCTCATCTGTACATTTCAGTGTTTTCGGAATCCATATGGTTATTTTGGTTCCTTCCGGTTCCAGATTCTCCAAATACAGAAGATGATCCTGCTGGTACATCATCTTCAGAACCTCTTTTACATTTTTTATTCCAATTCCACTTCCATCTTTTTTTTCTGTTATTTCCATATCTTTATTCACAAAGTCCAGTATTTCCTGTGAAAATTGACCCTGCGATATATATAGTTCCAGTTTTAAGTAAACTTCCTTCCCCGAGAAGCTCCACAATGCCTGAATCAGAACCGTAGTGAACGAATCAATACTGATCACGTGCTTAAATATATTTTCCAAAAATGTATGCAGGATCATCTGCGGCACTGGATACTGCAGCAGTTCTTCCGGTATATCCATATAGACATAAAAGCAATCCCGGTACATGAGTCGCTGCATTTCCAGATATCCCTTGGCATTCTTTATTTCATCCTGCAGCGGAACAGTATGCAGACCGGTTCGAAACATATAACGAATGTTCTGTGAAAATGCCTGAATAAAGGCATGGACATTCTCTTCCTCGTGCTGATAAACCATGCTGTTAATGGTTGATAAAGCATTCAGGAAATAATGTGGTTTTAATTGCATATGAATATACTTCAGCTGCACATCCTTCATTCGAAGTTCCTGTTCGTACTTTTGCACCCTCATTTCAAGAATCGTCTGTACCATATCATTATATGCCTGTTTTACTTCTTCCATTTCGTAGCTGTTTGTATTATATTCCGCTCTTGCCCTGAAATCTCCACTGTGAATTTTTCTGGACACCCAGAACAGGTCTGCAATCGGCCGGAAGATTTCTTTTTGCATATACCAGACAATTGTTCCAAAGGAAAGCAAAGACAGTACTAAAAATCCAAAAATAACGATACCGGAGGTAGAATATGCGGCATACTCGGATGATTTTACACTGTAATACATCTGATATGCATCTTCCAGAACAGATCCCTGATAGATACTGATGGATGGATCCTGTTTCTGCAGATTCTCTATCGCTTCTCCATATGTCCAATCCTCTCCTGAACCGCACAGAATTTTCCCTTTTTTGTCTGTAAGATAGAACGCTGCCTCTTTGATGGACATATCATTATAGTTTAACAAAGAGTCCAGTCTTTTTTCTGATACCAATACAGCGATCGTATTTGCACCATAATTATAATATTTTACCAGATACACCTGCTTCCCCATGACAGTGGAAGTCCAGCCGGATGTAGGAGTTTTATCAAACGTATTACGCTTTTGAAGATATTTTTTGATATCTTTTATTGTATCATATGTTATATTTCCATTTCTCTGAATCAAAATACTGTTGTCTTTACAATTAACAATCACATAGGCATCCGCTTCTTTGGTATCCTGGCATTTTTCCTTAAGAATTTGCAACATTTGATACTGCGCTTTCACTTTTTCCAGATTATTTTCTCCGTTCAGCTGTGTCAAAAGCAGGCGATACCCCAGAAGAAGATCCAGGTTATCATCCAAACGTTCCAATACACTTTCCATCGTATTATGATAAATCTGCAGTGTATTTTCCACCAGGTTTTCCTCATTTTTTTTAGCAATATCAACAATAAACGCTTTGTACAGAAACAGTAAAATAATCTGCAGAAGCAAAAAAGTAGTAAAAAAAACGCCCATGGTACTTCTGATTTTTCTTTTTTTCATCTTTTCCCGACTCTCCCTGAAGTTTGTTATCGTGACCGATTACATTATATACTAATTTTCGGACAGAAGAAAGACTGTCCAAAGATTACTTGCAGCTTGCGGAAATGATTTTTCAGACACTTTTTTTCATAAACGATTTTTCTTTTACATACATTATAGTAAAAACGCCCGTCCGTTCGCCTCTCGTCCGCTCACAGACGGCTTTTCAAAAAGGAGTGTGCCCGCCCATGAGTTCCAAAACGAAAATCATTGTACTACATATGAAAGAAGTGGTTTACACCGCTGTTTTTCTTGCTCTCGCGCTGATTCTTCTCGTGGTGTTTCTGATCATGTTCTCCGGGAAGAAGGATTCTGCGAAAAAACCTTCTGTCACCACTGCTGCTTCCGCCGAAAATGCACGCTACATTCCCGGCATCTACACCTCCACGATCTCCCTCGGCGACCAAACCTTCGATGTGCAGGTCAATGTTGAGCAGGACCGCATCACCGCGATTTCACTGAATAACTTAAGTGAAACCGCCATGTATCCGCTCATGGAGCCCGCGCTCGATTCCATCGCAAGCCAGATCTATGTGAATCAGACGACGGAAGGCCTCATCTACGGAGAGGACGACCGCTACACCTCCGAACTGCTCGTCTCCGCGATCAATCAGGCGCTCGAACAGGCTCAAAATCCTTCCTCCGCAGAATCCTGATCTTTCTATGCAAAAAGGCCTCGAAGCATTCTTCTGCTCCGAAGCCTTTTTTCTGTCGTGCATCTCAAAATTTGATTCCCTGCACCAATTTGGATTATCTTTGTTTCTTTCCGTATTTCCTGTTTTGTTTTTTACAGCTGGTCGAGTTCCTCTCTCCAGAGCTTCACGCACGCATCACTCGGCATACGCAGGTCGCCGCGCGGGGATACCGCAACGCTTCCGACCTTCGGGCCATCCGGCAGGCAGGAGCGTTTGAACTGCTGGATAAAGAATCTTCTGCAGAATGTGTATAACCATTTGTAGATGGTTGCATCATCATATTCACCCTCAAATGCATAACGTGCGATACGGTAGATCTTACTTGGTTCATAGCTGAATCTCAACAGATAATATAAGAAGAAATCATGTAATTCATAAGGGCCGACCAGATCTTCTGTCTTCTGCGCAATCTCACCGTCTTTTGGCGGAAGGAGTTCCGGGCTGACCGGTGTATCCAGCACATCGTACAGTACTTCTTTCAACTCCTGATCTTCACAGGTATCTGCATAATAATGTACAAGGTGACGTACCAGCGTCTTCGGAACAGATGCATTCACTCCATACATAGACATATGGTCTCCGTTATAAGTTGCCCATCCAAGTGCAAGTTCGGACATATCTCCTGTTCCGATCACGATTCCTCCTGTCTGATTTGCTACATCCATCAATACCTGAGTTCTCTCTCTTGCCTGAGAATTTTCATAGGTTACACTATGATCCTCCGGATCATGCCCGATATCTTTAAAATGCTGTTCGACCGCTGCCCCTACCGGGATTTCCCGCAGTGTTGCTCCGAGCTTTACTGACATCTTGCATGCATTCTGATAAGTTCTGTCCGTAGTTCCAAAACAAGGCATCGTCACAGCTACAATTCCACTACGATCCATTCCTAATGCGTCAAATGCTTTTGCTGACACCAACAGTGCCAGCGTAGAATCCAGACCTCCCGAAATACCAACGACTGCACTTTTGGCATGTGCATGTGCCAGACGTTTTTTCAGCCCCATAGCCTGAATCGTCAGAATTTCTTCACAACGCAAGTTTCTCTCTGCCATCACACTTGGCACAAATGGTCTGGATGCAAATCTTCTTGTAAGCTCTGTTTCCTCTACATGGATCTCAAACGGAATACGGATCAGTGTCCTCTCTTTTTCCGTCTGGAATGTTGTATTCTTGCGGCGCTCACTTAATAAACGTTTTACATCTATCTCTGTATAGATCACTTCATTTGAGAAACGATTGCTGGATGCAAGTGTCGTTCCATTCTCTGCAATAATATTATGTCCTCCAAATACCAGATCTGTCGTAGACTCTCCTTCTCCGGCATTGGCATAAATGTATCCACAGATCAATCTTGCCGACTGCCCTTCGATCAGGCTCTCGCGATAAGCCGCCTTACCGATTGTCTCATCGCTTGCCGAACAGTTAACGATTACTGTAGCACCTTCTCTTGCTGCAAGTGTACTTGGCGGGATCGGAGACCACACATCTTCACAGATCTCTGCCGAAACGACCAGTTCCTCCATCTGTTCTGCCACAAATAGGAGCTGTGGCCCGAATGGAATTTTCTTTCCATCTAATGTAATCCACCTTGCCGTATCCGGTCCCGGACGGAATTGACGCATCTCATAAAATTCCCCATAATTCGGAAGAAATGTCTTTGTCGTAAGTCCCAGAATATTTCCACGATTTAACGCAGCCGCAACATTATAAAGTTCTCCGTCTACAGCAAGCGGGACACCTATAAATATGAGTGCATCCTTTTCTTTTGTATAATCTGCAATCTTAAATAAAGCTTCTTTTGCCTCTTTCAGTAATATATCCTGCATAAAAAGATCACTACAGGTATATCCCGTCACACACAACTCCGGAAATACAATGACTTTTGCCCCGTTTGCAACTGTCTCGTCGATCATTTTACAGATATTTTCTGTATTATAAGCAACATCTGCCACTCTGATATCCGGGGTCGCAGCCGCTGCTTTTACAAATCCGTCTTTCATGACTCTTTCTCCTTATCGTTTACAACGTTTTAAGATATCTTTCAGTTCATCTACCGTATATTTGTATGCGGTATTACAGAAATGACATTTTACTTCGATATCCTTCCCTTCATCGATCATATCCTGGATTTCTTTCTTTCCAACACTGATCACGGCTTTTTCTACACGTTCTTTTGAACAGTTACAATAGAATCTTGTCGGCATAGTGTCTGTAATTTCCAGGCCCAGATTTCCCAGCAGAATCTCCAGGATCTGCTCCGGTGTTTCTCCTTTTTTCAGATGATCTGTTACTGATGTTATGTTTTTTAAATTTTCTTCAATCTGACTGATCGTCTCTTCTTTGGCAAATGGCATCATCTGAATGATAAAGCCACCGGCACATTCTACCGTATTATCTTTTTCCATCAGTACACCAAGGCCTACCGAAGATGGTACCTGTTCTGAATTGGCAAAATAATACGTCAGATCTTCTGCTATCTCACTGGATACAAGAATTGTCTGTCCGGAATATGGTTCCTTTAATCCCATGTCTTTTATAACCTGTAAAAGACCGATTCCAACAGCACCTCCCACATCAAGCTTTCCATTCTTTGGCGGCAGCATAACATCCGGATTATTAACATATCCTTTGACATCACCTTTACTGTCTGCAGTAACAGTGATACCACCGAGCGGTCCGTCTCCTCTTACCTGCAGTGTCAGCATATCTGTCTCATTTTTCATCATGCTTCCCATCATCGCTCCTGCTGTCAGTAATCTTCCCAGTGCCGCTGTCGCAACCGGGCTGGTATTATGATGTTCTCTGGCCGTTTCTACCAGCTCTTTTGTTGTCGCAGCAAAGGCTCTTACCTGCCCTTCCGCTGCTGTTGCTCTTACAATATAATCTTTCATGTGTGTATTCCCTTCTTTATTATTTCTGTCTATTTTCCATATTCTCTTGCGATCACTGTAATCCGTTCGCTTGTATACATCGGTGCTTTCTTCGTATACGCATCATATGCTGCAACGAATTTCAGTCCTGCTTTTTCTAAGAATCCGCGCATTTCCCGCAATGTATATGCCTTTTGGAAATGGCTCTCCTGATATTTTCTGTACAGAGACGCCTCTTCATCCTCACGTACAAATAAAGTCAGTTCATATTCATTGATCATTGATGTATGATTGTAATAATTTTCCCAGATAAAACTGCATTCATCCCTGTCTTCCGCGATTACCTGATTTCCCAGCACTTCTCTGTACTTATATTCTGTATTAAAATCAAAAATAAAAATACCTTGCGGATCCAGATAATTATTGACCAGACGGAATACTTCCTGCAGTTCATTCTTTTCTGTCACATAATTGACACAATCACAGACACTGACTATTGCTCTCACAGTTCCGTACAGTTCAAACTCCTGCATATTCTGCAACAGATAAAGGATATCATGGCCACTCTCAATCCTTTTCTCCATGGCAATCTCCAGCATATCTTCGGAATTATCTACTCCGATCATATCATACCCTTTTTCAGCCAGGAGTTCTGTCATACTTCCGGTCCCGCATCCCAGTTCCAGAACCAGTCCGTCTTTTACTCCGTATTCTTTTAATCTGTCTTCCAGATAATCCGCCCATTCTTCATACGGCACATTATCCATAAATGTATCATAAACCTCGGCAAAACTTGTATATGCCTCCATGTATAATCTCCTTTTTCATACGTATTTAACATTTCTATTATATCGGTATTCTATTAAAAAGGCAATACAAAGAAAATATGACCAACAGTCAATTTTATTTGACTTCTTATTTCTGATTTGCTATACTTATTATGTTGAGATATTTATTTCAGTATCTGTACAAAACTACTCTAAGCAATTTGTACAAAAAGTTATAAAAGGAAGTCTGATTACTCATGGGAAGAGTCGAGGAAAATAAAAAAAAGAAAAAGGAAGCACTCTTTCGCACTGCATATGAATTATTTACCACCAAAGGGATCAATTCAACCGCCATTTCTGACATTGTTGAAAAAGCAGGTGTAGCGAAAGGAACTTTCTATCTGTATTTTAAAGATAAGTATGATATCAAAAATAAGCTGATCGCTCACAAAACCAAAGAATTATTTGATCATGCGGCAATTGCTCTGGAGCACTCCGGCATCACCGGACTTGAAGACCAGCTGATTTTTATCATTGATGACATCATTAATATTTTAGTAAATAATAAGCCTTTGCTGAACTTTATTTCAAAAAATCTTGTAATGGGTGCATTAAAATCTGCTTTCTGGGCCGAAGACGAAGGTGACAAAATCTTCTATGAACGATACCTGGAGCTGGTAGAAGCCGATGAACACGAATATCAGGATATTGACATTATGCTATTCACTATTCTGGAATTGGCTGGTTCCACCGGATACAATTCTATACTGTTTGAAGAACCTGTATCTATCGAAAAGTACAAGCCATTTCTTTATCGAACCGTCCGTCTGATCATTCAAAGTCATAGAAAATAGTGCGCATAGTCTGAGCCGTTTCTTACGAGTGCATGACAATTTATAAAGCAGAATCCGCAGTGTAGTATGTAACATAAATATCTTTTTATGTTCCTGCAAACAAATTTGTGTTACATACTACACTGCGGATTTTATTGTCTGGTAGTTTCTTTATGATTCACACGATTACTTATACTGCATAAGCAATTCCTTCATAGCCTTACCGGTTCCCTTCACAGATCCCTGAACCATCTCCGGCTTTCCACCACCACGTCCTTCAAACGCGACGTTTAATGCTTTGCTGATCGGGCGTACATCCTCACTCCTGCTTCCGATTACATATCGATAACCGTCCGTATCTGTTCCGGCAAATACCGCACAGATCACTGCGCCTTTATCAAGCAGCCTGTTCATCATTTCTCTTGGAAGATTACCGGACAATGCGCTGTCGAATACAGTCACAATCTTCTCTTCTACCGGAATCTCTGCCACACGAAATTCCAGGAGTTTCTGCTGTAATTCTGCGATCTGGCTCTTCATACGTGTCTGCTCATCTTTAAGCTTACCAACCGCATCTGCCACTTCATATTCTTTTGCACATAACAGTGCCGAGATTTCTTTTGTCATGGCATCTTTTTTCTCATAATCCCGCATTGCACGTCTTCCGCAGAGCATTGTGATACGCTCACCGCCTTTATAATTGGCCATGCTTACCAGCTTGACAGCTCCGATCTCACCGGTCGTCTTCACATGTGGCGCACAGCATGCACACACATCATAACCTGGGATCTTTACAATACGTACCTGACCCTCAATCTCGATCTTGCTGCGATAATCCATATCTTTCAGCTCATCCTTCGACGGATAAAGAATCTCGATTTCAAGATCCTGATATACTGCCTCATTTGCCGCTGCCTCAATCTCTTTCAACTGTTCTTTACTGATCGTACCATCAAAATCCATTGTACAGTAATCGGCCCCCAGATGAAAACCGACATTGTTATATCCAAATCTTTCATGCACGATACCGGATACAATATGCTCCCCGGTATGCTGCTGCATCTTTTCAAAACGTTCTTCCCAGTTGATCTTTCCGGTCACAATACTTCCCACTTCCAATGGTTCAGTCGTATAATGATAGATCACATCGTCTTTTTCATGCACATCTGTAACGTTCACGGTTCCCAGAACTCCTGTATCTGCATACTGACCGCCGCCTTCCGGGAAGAATACCGTCTGGTCCAGTACCACACGGTAGCCATCCTTTGCTTCTTCACAGGAAATTACTTTTGCTGTAAATTCGGTTCTGTGACTGTCCTCATAAAATAATTTCTCTGTCATCCTACTTACATCCTTTCCGGTGCTTCAAATCCAAGTACGTCAATACATCCTTCCAGTACATCTTTTGTTACTTTCAGAAGTGCAATATAACTCTTCTGTTTCTCAGCGTTTTCTTCACCCAGAATCTTTGTCTCATGGTAGAAACGGTTAAATGCATTTGCAAGATCATAAATATATGCACAGATCTTATGCGGTGCAAGGTCCTGGAACGCATTTGCGATCACATCGTTATATTTAGCTGCTTCAAGCATCAGTGCTTTCTCGCAGTCCGCATGTGCTTCCTGTACCTTTAATCCATCCAGGCTGTTTCCCTGTGCCTGATATTTATGCAGGATTGATTTAATACGAACGATCGTATAGAGAATATACGGACCTGTATTACCTTCAAATGAAATAAATCTGTCCACATCAAAAACATAATCTTTTGATGCCTGATTTGAAAGATCTCCGTATTTAAGTGCAGCTACTCCGATCATATTAGCTGTCTTTCTTGCTTCTTCTTCTTCAATCGCATGATTTTCAGAAATTTTCTTATACATCTTCTCCGCAGTTTCCGAAATCAGTGTCTCCAGGCGCATAACTCCGCCTTCTCTTGTCTTAAACGGCTTACCATCTTTTCCATTCATAGTGCCAAATCCAAGGAATTTCAATTCAGTCTCTGCCGGAACGATTCCTGTCTTTTTCGCAGAACGGAATACCTGTGTAAAATGAAGTTCCTGACGTTTATCAACAACATAGATAACCTTATCCGGATGATAATCTTCGACACGCTGTACCAGTGTAGCAAGATCGGTTGTCCCATACAGTGAAGCTCCATCTGATTTCTGAATCATACATGGAGGGATCTCTTTTGTGTCAGTCTCCTCCTGCACATCAATAACCAGAGCCCCCTGATCTTCATGCGCAAATCCGTCTTTTTTCAACTTATCGATCATGTCAGGAATATATGCCTGTGCATCAGACTCTCCCTTCCAGAGATCAAAACTTACATTTAGATTTGCATAATTTCTTTTCAGATCAGATACAGATACATTGATAATATGATTCCAGATTGCACGATATCCTCTATGTCCATTCTGTAACAGATATGTTGCATGTAATGCATTCTCTCTGTAAGCATCATCTTCTTTCGCCTTACCACTTGCTGTTGGATAGATCTCTTCCAACTCGCTGATAGTAAACGGTGCTTCTTTTGGATATTCTCCTTCAAAAGATTCATCAAAATATGGCAGCTCTGGTTTTCTTTCTTTTAACTCTGTGATGATCAGTCCCATCTGATATCCCCAGTCGCCAAGATGGATATCTCCAAGAACCTCATGTCCCATTTTTCTCGCAATTCGTTTAACGCTTTCCCCGATAATTGCAGAACGCAGATGTCCTACATGCAGTGGTTTTGCCACATTCGGTCCGCCGTAATCCACAACGATCATCTCAGGGTTCTCTGCCTTCTGAATACCAAGATCTTCTGCTTCTTCCATCTGGTTCAGATAATCTGCAACAAATGCTTTTTTCAGTCTGATATTGATAAATCCCGGCTTTACAACCTCTACCTCTTCCATACATGCGCTGTCCTTTAACAGGGCAACTACATCCTCTGCGATCATGAACGGTGCCTTTTTATAAGCTTTTGCTCCCGCCATTGCACCGTTACACTGGTATTCACAAAGATCCGGACGATTTGATAATGTTACTTTTCCGTAAGCTCTGTCATAACCTGCTTTTTCAAATGCATCCGCAAGTTCTTCTGCAATATAATCAATGATTTTCTTCACTTTGTATCTCCTCCATTCATCCTTTTATGATATCTGATATTTCCAGAGTTTTCTAATTTCCTATGGAATTCTCATATGCATCCTTCAGCTCATCCAGCGCCTCCTTCAAAAGTGCGTCTGAACCAACTGCTTTCTGATAAGACTCCTGCGTCTGATTCATCAGAGCCTGTACGTCTTCATGTTCTGCGATCCGGTTAATATATTCCCGGATTTCTTTTTTCTTTACTTGCTGAGTTATCTGGTAATTTCCCTGAGAATCCTTTTTGACATACAATGTTCCAAGTCCGGGAACCTCTGTATATATATCTTTGATCTTCATATCATATCTGACGAACGCCACATATGTATCTTTGTACTTTCCGGATTTTGTATAGATTTTAAAATGATCATACATCTCCACAAATTCCGTATCGGCCTTCTTTTCTGTATAGTAATCTTTTACTGCCTTTATCATC
>OGRN01001991.1_pt1 | contig 16403 bp, 14 predicted proteins | sample 1553401 | NCBI WGS metagenome assembly OGRN01 (sample SAMEA2580096, study PRJEB22360) | human gut metagenome | biome: human gut; feature: human-associated habitat; material: faeces | place: Denmark | collected 2008/2010 | reverse complement strand
CCAGGTGCTTGGCAACCGGGAAGGCAATGGCCAGGCCGACGCCGCCGCCGATGACGGCGCAGGGGCCCTCGGCCATCTCGGTGGGCATGCCCAGAGGACCGGTGACGTCCTTGATGGAGTCTCCGGCCTCGTAGGTGGACAGCATCTCGGTGGTCTTGCCGATCACCATGAAGATGAACTCGACCCAACCCTCCTCGGGGTTCCAGCCCGCCAGGGTGAACGGCACGCGCTCGCCCGTCTCGTTGGCGCGGACCATGAGGAACTGGCCAGCGTGAGCGTGCTTGGCCATCTCGGGCGCCTCGATGCGGAACTTGAACACCTTCTCCGAGAACTGCGTCTTTTCGAGGATCTTGTACATTAAGCGAACTCCTCTCCTGCAATCTCTCTTTTCTTTGAAGGCCGCTTACCGAGTCCCCCACAGACTTACCCGACGGCTGTTGCCGCACGGCCTTCTCCAATCTGCAATTGTACCCTCAGCGCAGCGCTGCGATGAGCACCGCCGTTCGGGGACACCAGCTACCGCTCGCCGAAAAGGCGCAGGTACTTAAGGCGGCTACTTGGCGCCTTCCGTGAGGACGCGCTCCACGAGGTCGGCGGCGCGCTCCGCCGTGATGTTGAACTCGTCGAGGAAGCCGCCCTTGAGCTCGCGCAGGACATAGTCCGCCACCTGCATCTTTCCAGGCGGGCGGCCAATGCCAAACTGCACGCGGGCAAAGTCGCGGCTGCCCAGCTTGTCGGCGATGGAGCGCAGGCCATTGTGGGCGTTGAGGCCTCCGCCCAGCTTGAGGCGCACCTCGCCCGCAGCGAGGTCGACCTCGTCGTGGACCACCAGGATCTGCTGGGGCGCCACGCGGTGGGCGCGCGCCAGCTTTGAGAGCGGCCCCCCGCTGGTGTTCATGTAGCTCATGGGCTTGGCGAGAAGCACCTCCCGCTGCTCGCCGTCGGCCCCGCGCCAGGTCAGAGACGCCACCTGGGCCCCAGCCTCGCTTTTCCAGTAGCGGACGCCGTGGCGGGCGGCCAGGACGTCGACGGTGGCGAAGCCCGCGTTGTGGCGGGTGCGCTCGTAGTCCGCGTCGGGGTTTCCCAGGCCGCAGACGATGGCTATGGTCGCGGGCGCGGCAGACGCCTTTGCCATGCGCTTCTCCCCTCTTGAAGAAACGGGGCCGCCACTAGGACGGCCCCGCGGACTTGCTGGTGCGAACGAGAAAGTTGACAAAGGGACTGTCCCTTTGTCAACTTTTGGCGGGCTACAGGTTGAGGCCGCCACCGAAGATGTTGGAGACGGGCTCGTTCATGTAGACGCTGTAGATGGCCTCGGCGAGCTCATTGGCAATGCTGATGGACTTGATCTTGGAGCCCTCGGCGTTGGCGACCTCACAGGGGATGACGTCGGTGACGACGCACTCCTCGATGGGGGCCGTCTCCAGGCGCTCGATGGCGGGGCCGGAGAAGATGCCGTGGGTGGCGCACACGTAGATGTCGCCCGCGCCCATCTCCTTGAGCTTCCTGACGGAGCCGCACAGGGTGCCGGCGGTGTCGATCATGTCGTCGTTGACGATGCAGGTCTTGCCCTTGATGTCGCCGATGATGCCCATGACCTCGGAGACGTTGTGCTTGGGGCGACCCTTGTGGGCGATGGCAAGGTCGCAGCCCAGGTAGTCGGAGAGCTTCTTGGCGGCCTTGGCGCGGCCCATGTCCGGGGAGACCACGACGGTGTTGTCCCAGTCGAGGTCCTTGTTCTTCTTGAAGTAGTCGCCCAGCAGGAAGAGGGCGGTGAGGTGGGTCACAGGCACGTCGAAGAAGCCCTGAATCTGGCCCTGGTGCAGGTCGACGGTGATGACCTGGTCCACGCCGGCGGCCTCCAGCAGGTTGGCCACCAGACGGGCGGTGATGGGCTCGCGGGCGGCAGCCTTGCGGTCCTGGCGGGCATAGCCGTAGTGCGGGATGACCGCGATGAACTTGCTGCAGCTGGCGCGCTTGGCGGCGTCGCAGACGATGAGGGTCTCCATCAGCAGGTCGTTAACGTTGGAGCCGGCGAGGGTCTGGATGAAGTAGACGTCGTCGCCGCGGACGGACTCGGTGAAGCGGGCGTAGATCTCGCCGTTGGCGAACTTCTCGATGTTCAGGCCCTGCAGCTCAAGGTGCAGGATGTCGGCGATCTTCTCGGCCAGGGCCGGATTGCCGGTGCCCGTGTAGAGCTTGATCTCCTTGTTGACGGGCATGGGGTCACTCAGATTCTCGTACATCTTAGGCCTGGTCCTTCCTCAGTCGCTCGAGCCTCTTGCTGGCAAAACCTTCAACTATATGCTGCTCGCTGCGCTCGATGGCAAGGGCGTCAGCGGGAACATCGCGGGTGATGCAGGAGCTGGCGCCGGTGATGGCGCCCTCCCCAATGGTGACGGGCGCGACCATCATGGTGTCGGAGCCAATGAAGACGTTGTCTCCGATGGTGGTGCGGCTCTTGTGGACGCCGTCGTAGTTGCACGTGATGGAGCCGCCGCCAATGTTGACGTGGTCTCCCATGGTGCAGTCGCCGATGTAGGAGAGGTGGGGCACCTTGGAGGCGCGGCCCACCACGGTGTTCTTGAGCTCGACGTGGGTGCCGATGTGGGCACCCTCGAGCACGTGGGCGCCGCCGCGAAGGTAGGCGCGCGGGCCGCAGGTGACGCCGTCGTCGATGGTGACATCGGTGCCGACGGTCTCCTCGAGCGTGACGTCGTTGGCAACGGCGCAGTTGGTGAGGCGCGTGTTGGGGCCGACGACGCAGCCCTCGCCCACCGATGTGCTGCCCCAGAGCATGGTCATGGGGAGAAGCTCGGTGTCCCTGCCGACGGTGACGTCCGGGCCGACCCAGACGGTCTTGGGGTCCAGCATGGTGACGCCGGAGGCCATGAGGCCCTCGTTGATCTTGGCCTGCGCCAGGGCCGAGAGCTCGGCCAGTTGGATGCGGGAGTTCACGCCGAGGCCCTCGCGGTAGTCCTCGCAGTGCGTGATGGTGGTGGCGTAGCCGTGGCCGCGCAGAATCTCGACCATGTCGGGCAGGTAGTACTCGCTCTGGGCGTTCTGGTTGCCCACCTCGCCGATGTACTTGGCAAGAAGGGCGCCGTCAAAGGCATAGCAGCCGGCGTTGCACTCAAGGAGGCCGGCGGCCTGCTCGGGCGTGCAGTCCTTCTGCTCGATGATGCGCGTGACGGAGCCGTCCTCGGCAAGCTCGATGCGGCCATAGCCAAACGGGTCGGGCGGCGTCATGGTGAGGATGGCAGCCGCATGCTGGCCACCGGAGACGCTCTGGGCAAAGGCGCGGATGGTCTCGGGCTCAATGAGCGGCAGGTCGCCGTTGAGGACCACGACGGGGCCCTCGCCGATGCCAGCGGCCTCGATGGCCACGCGAGTGGCGTGGGCGGTGCCCAGGCGCTCGGCCTGCTCGACGCACTCCACGTCAGTCTCCGCGGCCAGGTGGGCGCGAACCTCCTCGGCGCCGTTGCCCACGACGACCACGATGCGGTCCGCACCGGCGACGCGCGCGGCACGCGTGACCCAGCTGACCAGAGGCCTGTCGAGCAACTTGTGCATTACCTTGGGGTGAAGGGACTTCATACGCGTTCCCTCGCCGGCAGCGAGGATGATCGCGGTCATTGCCATGGGTTGTAGGCCTCCAATGTGCATTGTCCCAGCAAAACGTTTTCAGTCTAGCGCAACAGGCGTCCCGAAGGCGCGAAGCGGCGGCAGCCGGTAAGCCCTGCGTAAAAACCGCAGGATTATAGGGGTGGGAGTAACGTTTTACCTCACACGCGGACAGACGCCGGGCGCGTGCGCCGCACGGCCGCGCGCCTTCTTGCTACAATGGGTCTTTGCCCAGGGGTATCGTCCAATGGTTAGGACAGTGGTTTTTGGTGCCATCAATGTGGGTTCGAATCCTACTACCCCTGCCACTTGGTGCAGCAAAAGGCGAGAAGCGCGCGCTTCTCGCCTTTTTTGTTGCGCCGAGGAAGGCCCGAACCCAAAACGGAGGGAATGCCGCCGCGCGAGGCCCCTTTCTGGACGTTTTGGGTTCGCTACTCCAGCGGGGGCATGGGCTCCCAGGTGGGGTCGCGCAGAATGCGGCGGCTCTCCTTGTAGCCAGCCCACAGACGCGCCCAGCCGCTGCCTAGGTGCTCGCGGTCCACCAGCAAGATGCGAATGAGCTCCTTTGAGAAGTTGGCCAGCGTGCCCAGGGCATAGCCCACGGGGTTGTAGTCGCCGTACAGGCGATAATAGCGGGCCAGGTAGGCGCGGTTGCGCGTGATGTAGTAGCGCGTCATGTCCGACGTGGAGTTGAGCTGGCGGACGCGGCCGACCTCCTTGTTGGCCACCTCGCGGCGTCGCGAGAGCACGTAGTCCGGCACGTAGTAGACCTTGCCCGCCTTGCTGGCCAGGTAGCCGTAGCAGGCGTCGTCCAGGTAGATGAAGAAGCGCGGGTCGGGCAGGCCGATCTTCTTCACCAGGCTGCGGCTGAAGAAGCTGCCCTCAAAGCAGAGGGCGTTTGCCAGCTTGTAGCGCTCGCCGGGCCTCCAGCCGTCACGCGAGAACGGGTTGTAGATGGCAAGGCCCGTCCAGAAGCGGTGCTGCCAGAAGAAGTGCCCGCCGTCGAAGTCCCGGCGCTGGCCCATGATGGCGTCGGCCTCCTCGGACCAGCGGGCCAGCGTGGCCAGGCCGTCGGGCTCCACGGCCACGTCGTCGTCCATGACCCAGAACCACTCGGCGCCCAGCTCAAAGGCCCGCCCGACGCCCGCAGAGAAGCCGCCGGCACCGCCGGTGTTCTCCCCCATGGGCACGTACTCCAGCCGAGAAGTGCCTCCCTCGGCGTCCGGGTCGTCAGTCGTGGGACCCCAGGCGGCGTCAAGCTCGGCGGCAAACGAGGTCGCCATCTGCGCCGTGCGCGGGGAGTTCTCGTTGTCCACCACCACGACGCGCCATGCGGGAACGGTTAGTTTCTTGATGGACTCGAAGAGCTGGGCCAGGAGCTCCTGGCGCTTGAAGGTCACGATGACTATGGCTGGTCTTCTCATCAGCTCTCCCAGTTGGCGTGCGTATGGCCGCGGTCGGGCAGGACGCCCCGCGCGGCTGGTCTAGTATATAAGGTTACGGCAACACGGGCTTCTCGCCGGCCAGAGCGCGGGAGCACCCGAGGGAGGACACATGAGCACCACCAAGCCAGAGCCCGGACTCGTGAGCGTCATCGTGCCAACGTACAACGTGGCGGCCACGCTCGACCAGTGCCTGGCCAGCATAGAGGGGCAGACGCACCAGCAGGTGGAGGTCATCGTGGTAAACGATGGCTCGACCGACGAGTCGTCGGCCATCGCGCACGCACACGCCACCCGCGACCAGCGCGTCGTTGTGGTAGACAAGCCCAACGAGGGCTATGGTGCCTCCTGCAACCGCGGCATTGCCATGGCCCGCGGCGAGTGGGTGAGCATCGTGGAGCCGGACGACTACCTTGACCCCGGCGCGTTTGCCGGCATGATCGCCCAGGCCACGCGCGTGGGCGGCGCAGACATGGTCAAGTGCGCCTACTGGCGCGTCTTTGAGGGTGCGGACGGGCGGCAGACCCGCGTGACCTGCCCGTACAAGGGGCGCGTCCGCCCGGCCCGCCAGCCCTTTGCCGTGGGGGAGGGCATCGAGCTCATGCTACATCACCCGGCCATCTGGGCTGCCTTGTACCGAACGGAGTTCCTGCGCGAGCGCGGCATCCGCTTCCTGGAGATTCCGGGCGCTGGCTGGGCCGACAACCCCTTCCTGGTTGAGACCCTCTGCGCCACGGACCGCATTGCCTACGTGGACGAGCCGTACTACTTCTACCGCGAGCACGACCTCAACGACGCCGAGGGGCTGGCGCGCAGGAGCCCGCTCACGCCGCTCGCGCGCTGGAACGACATGATGGACGCCGCCGACCGCCTTGGCGAGAAGGACCCGCGCGTCCGGGCGGCCCTTGCCCTGCGAGGAATCAACTACGCAACCATTACCGTGAGCGCCGCGGGCATGGACGCCCCTGGCCTGAAGGACCTGCTGCGCCGCTCCATGGAGCGGCTGGACCCCGCCGACGTCATGGGAAACCCCGCCGTCGGCCCTGCGGGAAGACAGCTCTTTGCGCAGGTCATGGGCTTGCCCGAGCCGCAAGGCGGCAAGCTCGCGCACATGGGCTACCTGGCGCGCGAGGGCGTCTGGCGCGTCCGCCAGAACGGCCTGGGCTTCACGCTGCGCAACGCGGCGAGCCGCGTGAACAGGCTCTTCTCGCGGTAGACGGCCCTGGGGTTGGGAAAAAGGGACCGTCCCCTTTTCTCACACGTAGGCGTCGGGAGAGGTACCGGCGGGCATGCCGTGGCGCAGGAGCCCCCAGAGCTTTGCCTGGGAGTATGCCTTGCGCGCGTTGCCGTTGCGGATTGACGGCGTCATGGCGCGCGTGAAGCCGTCGCGCGGCTGGGCCACGCTGGCCGCGAGCTGCGCGTGCTCGGTGGAAATCATGCGAGAAACGCTCTCCAGGTCCTCGGCCTTGGGCGCGATGGGGCCACGGCCCGCCACGCCGTCTATGCAGGCGACGAGAATCTCCACGTAGCGGCGCTGCAGCATCTCCATGCTGGCGGCGTCGCCCTCCATGCCCCAGTGGCGCAGCAGCGCGAGCGTGGCCGCGTACTCGGTTTCGAGGCGCTGATAGGTCTGGGGGCCCGGCGCGGGAAGGCCCAGGTCTCCCGCGGAGAGAGCAACGTGGTAGCGGGTGGCGGAGACCATTCCGACGCGCTCCACGTCACGCAGGAAGCCCAGCGTGAAGCCGTGGATGGACCCCATCTGGTCTGCGTCTGCGCTGGCGTCTGCGCCGGCGGCGGCCTGGGACGTAAACCCCACGCCGGCCGCAAGGGCCGCCTGGCGGTCAAAGAGCTTTGCGCAGAGCGGCGCCATGAGGCCGCGGTCAAACAGGGACCACGCGGCGGCGCGAAAGTCGTGCTGGGTCAGGAAGACGCGGTCCTCGGACTCCGCCACAAGCGAGAGCTCGCGGGAGCCCACGGCAACGTTGACCGTGAAGCCGCCCATGACGAGCTCGAGGTCGGACTTCTGGGCGGCATCCAGGAGCTCCGCCAGAAACGCGGGCTCGGCCCAGGCGCTCTGGCGCATCATCAGCACGTACTCTCCCCTGGCACGCGACAGCGCCAGGTCAAGCGCCGAGAAGACGCTCTTGTCCTCAACGTGCGTCACCGAGATGCGCATGTCACGCTCGGACATGGTGTCAAGGATGCGGGCCGTGCCATCGGTGGAGCCGGCGTCCACGGCAACGACCTCAAAGTTGGTGAACGTCTGGGCCTGCAGGCTCTCTAGCGCTCGGCGCACCGCGGGCTCTCCGTCATGGACTGCCATAAGAACGGAAACCACGGGCGATGTTGGCGAGAAACCCGTCATTGCCAGTTGCGCTCCTAACACCCTTGCCTGGGAACTCCAGGGCGAGGCTCTTCTCGCCCAGTCATGGTAAGGGTAGCAGCAGCCTCAAAGCAGAAATGCCCTCCACCAGGGGCGGAGGGCAAATCAAGCAGAATCAACAGAGGTGTGGAGGAGGCGTTGAGCCCGGCAGCCGCACGGCCTACGACGCCGCGACGATGGTCCCCAGGGTCAGGCAGAGGGCCGTCTTGTCGATGGCCTGGAGGCCCGCCTCGGCCTGGTCGGGGTCCGCCACGAGAGAGGCCTCGGTGCGCTGGATGTTGCCAAGGCCAACGCCCGAGACCGTCTCCGCAAAGGCCAGGAGGTCGGAGGCGTCCATGTCGGTGCGCATGAGGCCAAGGAGGTCGGAGGCCTCGCCCACGAGGTTGACCTTGCTCGCGCCCACGATCTGGGCAGCCTTCTCGAGGACATCCTCCGTTGCCACCACGACGTGCTTGAAGCGCACGCCGGATGCCGCCGAGAGCGGCGCCACGCAGGCATCCGCGCCGGACTGCGCGCAGAGGTCCGCCAGCGTCGTGACCGTCTCGCCGGACGTGACCTCGGCGCTTACGGGAACGGTGGCCAGGACGGCGGTGCCCTGCGTCTTGTTGACGGTGAGGATGCGCGCGTCGGAGAGCTGCGTGCCGCCCGCGTCGGCGGCGGCCGAGGACACGGTGAGGAACAGCGTGCTCTCGAGCTCGTCAGACGAGGCCACGTAGCCATCGGCAGCGCTGGCCTTGGCTTGGGCAGAGAGCGAGTCGGTGAGGTCGTTGGCGCCGAGGCGGCTCTCGAGGGTCACGCGGTTCCACACGGCCATGACCGTGATGGCAAGGGCGACAAACACGACGACGAGCACGACGACACCTATGACGTTTGTGTACGGCGTCTCGCGTGGAACGTCACTGCGCTCAAAGCGCTCGCGCTTTCTGAACATGCGGCCTCGCCCCTCCTCCTCTTTAGTGCGCGGCTGGGTGGCCGCGCGTTAGAACATCATACCCGTAGCGCCCACCAGAAGGCCAACAGCCACGCCCACGGCATAGACGACGCCGGTGACCGCGGCGTTCTGCCGCAGGTCGGCATTTGTGCGCCACAGGACGAGCAGGCCGACGCCGCCGGATACCAGAAGGCCCGCGACCATGGGACCGGCCGCCAGGGTGCCGTCGAGGAAGAGCTCGGTCAGTGCCACGCTGGCGCCGCAGTTGGGGATAAGCCCCACCAGGGCGGCGATGAAGGTGGCGCGAACGGGGTGGTCCGCCAGCAGCTCGCCGATGGCGTCCTCGCCCACTCCCTCAATGAGCAGGCCAAAGACAAACGTGACCAGGAAGATGAAGACGGTCACCTGGACGGTGTGGACCAGGGCAGAGCGCACGATGGGCCACAGGCCGTGGCCGTGGTGGCTATGGCCGTGAGCGTGCTCGTGGGCGTGGTGGGCGGCGCCATCGTACTCGTCCGCGGTCGCGGCCTGGGCCTCGGACTCGGCCTCGGCAGTGCCGTTCTCGTCCTCGGCGTCCTCGCAGTGGCAGTGCGCGCGCTCGCACAGCTCGTGGATGTGGGGATGGCCGTCACCCGTGCGGTGAAGCATGCGCAGGGCCACGTCTACCAGCAGACCGGCAATGATGCCCACGATGACCTTGAGCGCCAGGATGCCAAAGAGCCTGGTCGGAGACTCCTGGTGCGCAACAAAGACCGGAATCATCTCGTCAGAGGTGGAGAGGATCACGGCGACCAAGGTGCCGGCGGTGACGACGCGGCCGGCATACAGCGTGGCCGCCATGGCAGAGAAGCCGCACTGGGGCAGGGCGCCCAGGATGGCGCCCACCACGGGGCCGGCCTTGCCGGACTTCTCCACGGCGGCACGGACGTGGTGGCTTGCGGAGTGCTCCAGGGCCTCCATGGCAAGGTAGGTCAGAAACAGGAACGGGATGAGCTTGAGCGTGTCAATGACGCTGTCTGTCAGTACGTCTACGAGAAAATCCACAGGTAGATGCCCTTTCTGTTGGCTAGTTCCACGGCGCGAGCGCGCCCGCGGGGTATTCTACCCTCACAAAGGTCAGGCCTTTCGCGGGAGCGCAGGGGCCCGCGGAACGCCTGTCGCAGGCCGCAAGGACCTCAGACATCCACTCCGGGCGCCTGTGACCGCGGCCGACCTCCACCAGGCTCCCTGCAATGGTGCGGACCATGTTGTGGAGGAAGGCGTTGCCCGTGATGTCTATGGCCACGAGGCTCTCGCCTGCCTCCTCGAGGGCTTTGACGTCGAGCGCGCCCACGTAGCGGCACGTGGGCTTGTCCACGGCGCTCGTCGCCTTGCAGAAGCTCTTGAAGTCATGCTCCCCCAACAGGAGCTGGGCGCCCTCGTTCATGGCGTCCACGTCAAGAGAGCCCTTGAACCACCAGGCATGGTCCCACGCCAGTACGGGCCTCGCGTCCCCGGCGCAGATGCGATACCTGTAGCTCCTGCTCTGCGCGTCAAACCTAGCCGAAAAGGACTCTGGGGCCCTGTACAGGGCGCTCACGGAGAGGTCGTCCGGCGTGAGCGCAACGAGGCTGCGCATAAGACGGGTGCCTGGCAGGCAAAGCTCCTCCTCGCTCACCGGCACGCTCACGTACTGGGCGATGGCATGAACCCCCGCGTCCGTGCGACCGGCACAGGTGAGCTCGCAGGGGCGCCTCAGCGTGGTCTCAAGGGCCCGCCTGAGCTCTCCTGCCACCGTGCGCTGCGCGGGCTGCTCGGCAAAGCCGCTGAAGGCCTCTCCGCGATATCCCAGCTTGATGACGAGGCTTCCGCCCGCCTTGGGGCCTCCCTCGTAGAGACAGACGGGCTCGGGGCTCTGCTCGCTCACGAAACTCCTCCTCTGGGTACAGAAAGGGCCCCGGCTTGTGGCCAGGGCCCTTTTGAAGTGCATGGAGCTGATGCTACTCAGCGGTCTCCTCAGCCTTGGGCTCCTCGACGGGGGCCTCCTCGACCTTGGTGACCTTGGCGGCCTTGGCCTTGGGCTGGACGGGCTCGGTGACGAGCTCCATCACGACGACCTCGGCGCAGTCGCCCTTGCGGGGACCAAGCTTCATGATGCGGGTGTAGCCGCCGTTGCGGTCAGCCCACATGCCCTGAGCGGCCTTCTCGAAGACCTCGCGCACGACCTCCTTGTCACCGACCTTGGCGATGGCAAGACGGCGGGAGTGCAGGTCGCCCTTCTTGGCCCACGTGATGACCTTGTCCACGTCGCCGCGGATGGCCTTGGCGCGGGAGTCAAGGGTCTTGATACGATCGTTCTGGAGCAGGGCGAGAACCAGGCTCTTCTTCATAGCCTTGGTGTGGCTGGCGTCAGTGCCGAGCTTCATGCCCCTCTTCTTGTTGTGACGCATTCTTGCTTCTCCTTATTTCAGGCGGCACCTAGGCCTTGAGGGACAGGCCCATGCTCTCGAGCTTGTCCTTGACTTCCTCGATGGACTTGACGCCGAAGTTTCTGATGTTCAGAAGGTCGTTCTCAGAGAACTCGACGAGCTGGCGGACGGAGTGGATACCGGCGCGCTTCAGGCAGTTATAGGAGCGGACGGAAAGGTCCAGGTCCTCGATCTGCTTGTCAAGCTCGACGTTTTCCTCAACCCTGTTCTGGGCAAAGATTGAGGCGTCCTCGGGCTGCTCGTCCTCCTCGGCCAGCGTCATGAACGCCGACATGTGCTGGTTGATGATGTTGGCGGCCTCGACGACGGCATCACGCGGGGTGATGGAGCCGTTGGTCTCAACCTCAAGAACCAGACGGTCGTAGTTGGTGTGACGACCAACACGGCAGGGCTCGACGACCTTGGCGCAGCGGCGAACGGGCGAGAAGAGAGAATCCACGTGGATGATGCCAATGGGATCGCTCTCGCGCTCGTTGTCCTCACCAGAGACGTAGCCGCGGCCAGTGCCGATGCGCATCTTCATGGTGAGATGAGAGCCAGCGCCGAGGGTGCAGATGACCTGCTCGGGGTTGACGAGCTCGAACTCGGCCGGGACGTTGAAGTCCCCACCGGTGACGGTCATGGGACCGTCGACGGAGATAGAGGCCTCAGCCTCGTCGCCAGTGCCCATGGAGCGGAAGACAAGGCCCTTGACGTTGAGCACGATGTCGGTGATGTCCTCGTAGACGCCCTCGACAGTCGTGAACTCGTGCTGGACGCCATCAATCTGAATGGCCTCCACGGCCGCCCCCTCGAGAGAGGACAGCAGGACACGACGCAGAGAGTTGCCGAGCGTGTCACCATAGCCACGCTCAAGCGGCTCGGCGCTGACGCGCGCGAGGTTCTCGCTGATCTCCTCTACCGACACCTGGGGTCGGATGAATTCGGACATTGCTACCTCCAAACGGGTCGGGCTTACTTGGAGTAAAGCTCGACGATCAGCTGCGCGTCGATATCAAGGTCGATCTGATCGCGCGAGGGGACCTGGAGGACGTTGCCGGAAAGCTTCTCGATGTCAACCTCGAGCCAGCTGGGAACAGCCATGTGCTCGGTGGAGATCAGGGCCTCCTTGATGGGGAGAAGGTCCTTGAACTTGGGGGCGACAGCCACGACGTCGCCAGCCTTGACCTGGTAGGAGGGGATGTCGACGCGCTTGCCGTTCACGGTGATGTGACCGTGACGGACGGTCTGGCGGGCCTCCTTGCGGGTGCGGGCGAAGCCAAGACGGAAGACAACGTTGTCAAGACGGCACTCGAGGATGCTCATCAGGTTGTCACCGGTGATGCCCGGGCGCTTCTTGGCCAGGTCGTAGTACTTGTGGAACTGGTCCTCCAGAACGCCATAGATGAACTTGGCCTTCTGCTTCTCCTTGAGCTGGACGCCGTACTCGCTCTGCTGGCGACGACGACGCTGCGGCTCGCGGTTGGAAGTCTTGTTAATGCCCATCACAACGGGGTCGATGCCGAGCTGGCGGCACCTCTTAAGGACGGGAGTCCTATCAACAGCCATTATTAAATCCTCCTAGAGCTACACGCGGCGACGCTTGCTCAGACGGCAACCGTTGTGCGCGATGGGGGTCTTGTCCTGGATGCCCGAAACCTCGAGGCCGGCGGCCTGGAGGGAACGGATGGCGGTCTCGCGACCAGAGCCGGGGCCCTTCACGAAGACGGCGACCTTGTGCAGGCCGTGCTCCATGGCAGCCTTGGCAGCGGCCTCGGCAGTGCCTGCGCCGGGGACCTTGTCGCCCTTGGCGGCGGAGGTGAACGGAGCGGTGAAGAACAGCTCTGCGCCCTCGGCCATGATGCAGACATCTGCGTTGGCAGCGCTCAGAGCACTGGTGCCGCCGCAGACACCCAGAACAACGGCCACCTGCGGAACAACACCGGAGACCTTTGCGATCTGTGCATTCAGCTTTGCGCTGGCGGTCAGCACGTCCAGACCCTCGGCCAGCTTTGCGCCAACCGAGTTATAGAAGGTGACCACCGGGCAGCCGGTCTGTGCAGCCATTTCCAGAACCTTGATGTTCTTTTCAACATCCTTTACGGTGACAGCCTCGCCATTCTGATAAACGGCGTAAGCCTGCTGACCTGCAGCATAGCCGCAGGCAGCGCTCACTGCACCATCAGCAAACAGCGCAGTGTACTCCCCGTCATCGAAGAACTTGGCGAGGATTTCTCCCTTATTGATCTTTGAAGCCATAATTAGACCTCCTGGTTGTCTGTGTGAGCTTTCAAAATTATATTCATTATACAGAAGCTGGCAAAAAAATGCAAGGGATTCTATAAAATTCCATGCGATTCAACATCCGTCACTTATAGATACTCAAATTTTTAACGATTCATCGTTTTGCACGTTTTATCTGGACAAATGCTATCACACGCCCATTTTGTGGATGTAGAAATTTTCCCGGTTTTTTTGGCAAAACTGCACCCGTCTGCTGCGTTTTCTTTCCGTTGCGTTTATGTTACACTATATTAAAAAATCATATATTTCCGGGCAATCTGCCAAACTGTACCTATACAGCGCACACGAAAAGCCCGTCAAATATGCAAAAGAGGTTGAAGCTATCTTGAAGCGAATTTCCGTAAAGTTCCAGCAGCAGGAGCAGACCTACCGCTCTCTGCACGCTGCCGCTCGTTCCCTGCTTTCGTCAAAGGGGCGGGTGTTTCTGCTTTTTCTGTTGTTTTATAAGGTGCTGACAAACTTCTTGTTCGTACCGGCGCTGCAGCTGATCTGGGCGCTGACACTGCGGTTTGCGCCCATACAATATCTCAACAACAAGACCGCTTCCCGCATCTTTGCCTCCCCTGCCATCATCGGGTGCATCGTCGTGCTTGCGGTGCTGGCAGCCTTTTGGAGCCTGTACGAGGTTGCCGCGATGCTGCAGCTATTGACGCGGGTGCGGCACGGTGAGCCGCTGCGGGTGGGTGCGGTGTTCCGGGATGCCTTTTGCAGCCTTGTGCGGGTGTTTCTGCCGCAGAATCTTCCACTGCTGCTGTATGGCGCTGCCCTGATCCCGTTGATGAACTTTTTTCTTGCCGCGAATCATCTGACCCAGTTTGCCGTGCCGGAATATCTCTGGGGGCTGCTGAAAGCGCGCGCTGCCAACCGCTTGCTGTTTGCATTGGCGGTGCTTTTTGTGCTGGCACTGCTGTTGGACGGGCTTGTGGTGCTGCCAAAATTCCTGCTGGAGCGCAAAAGCTTTGGCTGTGCATTTGCGGAGAGCCTGCGGATTTTGCGCAGCCGCACCGGGCAGTTGCTTGCACTGGCACTGCGCTGGATGCTGACCGCTGCTGCGCGCACCGGGCTGATGCTGCTGTGCGGGGCTTTGCTGTTCTATTGTGTCATCCTTGGTGTCGGCTTTGCCAGCACTGCTGCCCTGCTGGCGCTTTCTCGCGCGGCACTGCTGATCGAACTGCCGTTCCTTTGTCTGCTCATGGACTGCGCCATGACGGCGGCGCAAAGCACCCTTACAGAGGCACTGTATGAAGTGACCAGACAGTCCGATGCAGCGCAGCCGACCATTTCCGGAGTGCTCCCTGCCCTGCCCCGTGAGCAGACGGTGTTGGCCGGGATGATGGCCTGCGCCGCACTGGTCACCTGCGGCGTAGCAGCGGTGTATCTGCTGTTCCCGCAAACGCAGCCGCTGCAAAGCGTGCTGGGTCTTTCTGACCCGGTGATCACCTACCACCGGGGCTATTCTTCCCGTGCGCCGGAGAACACCATGGCCTCCTTCGAGGCCGCGCTGGAAGATGGCTGCCCCCGCATTGAGCTGGATGTGCAGATGACTGCTGACGGCGTAGCCGTAGTGACCCATGATACCAGCCTGCGCCGGTGTACCGGCTGCAACGCCAACATCTATGACCTGCCCTATGCACAGGTGCAGCAGCTGGATGCCGGGCGCTGGTTCCATCGGCAGTTTACGGGCTCCTATATTCCTACGCTGGAAGAGGTTCTGGCGCTGTGCAAGGGCAAGACTGAGCTGAACATCGAGATCAAGCCCAGCACCTTTACGCCGACATTGGAAGCTGAAACGGTGCGGCTGATCCACGCATACGACTACGGCGCGGACTGCGTGGTCACCTCTCAAAGCTACGAGACCCTGTGCAAGGTGAAGGAGCTGGACCCGGACATTACCACAGGGTATATTCTGGCGCTGGGCGTGGGCACCTACTACGACCTGCCTGCCGCAGACTTTTTCAGCGTAGAATCCACTTTTATCACCGCCGGCATGGTGCAGCAGATCCATCTGCGCGGCAAGACCATCTCGGCATGGACCATCAACCGCCAGCAGGATGCCGAAAAGCTGCTGCAGCTGGGTGTGGATGACCTGATCACCGACAAGCCCGAGATCATTGCGCCGCTGCTGGCACGGGATAAGGCTTTGGACAACCGTCTGCTCTGGCTGCGGGATCAGATTCAGGAGTTGCTTGCCGCCCCGGACGCTGAAGAAGCGATGGAGGTGGAGGAAACCATCGAGGATGCTATTGAGGATCCCGAAGAGGTTTTGGACGAAGCGTAAGAAGATTTATACAGTAATACCGGGCAGGCTGCGGGCTGCCCGGTATTTGCATTTTCATAAACATAAAAAGGGAGCCGCAGCACCCTGTTACAGGTACTGCGGCTCCCCTTTTGTCTTTGGAAGTTTAAATTACTTCACCATGCTTGCAACTTCAGATGCGAAGTCGTCAGCACGCTTCTCCAGACCCTCGCCCTTGACAAAGCGGGCAAACTTGACGATCTTGATCTCGCCGCCCAGATCCTTAGCGACCTTAGCGGTGTACTGAGCAACGGTCAGGTCGCCGTCCTTGACGAACTCCTGATCGACCAGGCAGTTCTCCTTGAAGAACTTCTTGATCTTGCCCTCGATCATCTTCACCTTCACAGCCTCAGGCTTGTTAGCGGTCTTGGGATCCTGAGCCATCTGAGCCAGCATGATCTCCTTCTCCTTAGCCACGACCTCGGCGGGGACAGAAGCCTCGTCAACGTAGCCGGGGTTAGCAGCAGCGACCTGCATAGCGATGTCCTTGCCGTAAGCAACGAACTCGTCCTTAGCATCGATGTCGTTGGTGGTCTCGAAGTTGACCAGAATGCCGTGGGTGCCGCCGCCGTGGACGTATGCAGAGCAGACGCCCTCGTAACGGGTGAAGCGGCGAACCTTGATGTTCTCCTTGATGACCAGGATCAGGCTCTTCAGAGCCTCGTCAACAGTCTCACCAGCCTCGGTCTTGCATGCCATCAGAGCCTCGACATCAGCGGGGTTCTGCTTCATGATGACCTTGGTGGCCTCCTTGACGAAGTCAACGAACTTGTCGTTCTTGGCAACGAAGTCGGTCTCAGCGTTGACCTCGATGACAACACCGACCTTGCAGGCGGGGCAGTAGTCAGCGTAGACCATACCCTCGGCAGCAACGCGGCTTGCCTTCTTGGCAGCAGTAGCCAGACCACGCTCGCGCAGGATCTCAATAGCCTTCTCGAAGTTGCCGTCAGCCTCGGTCAGAGCCTTCTTGCACTCC
>OGRN01001989.1_pt1 | contig 16416 bp, 8 predicted proteins | sample 1553401 | NCBI WGS metagenome assembly OGRN01 (sample SAMEA2580096, study PRJEB22360) | human gut metagenome | biome: human gut; feature: human-associated habitat; material: faeces | place: Denmark | collected 2008/2010 | reverse complement strand
TGCTGTAAGCATTGCAGTGTTGCCTGTTATCTCTTTTCCGTCTACCTTTATTACAACATTTTTCAGATCAGCAGGTGTTACTTCAAAATCAACTGCATATTCCTTAGTTGGCAGGACAGGCGTTTTTCCCTCAACATACTGATACTTTGCACCGCCAGCTGTCAGCTCGTCATAAAATTCTTTTGTTGTCATATAGTCATATGCTTTAGCCTTGCCTGCTTCTTTATTTGAACCGCAAGCTTCAACATCTTCTGTTTCTGTGAAATAGTTGTTTTTAAAGTCAGGTGTAGACGAGGAATCTTTTCCCACTATTCCGCCGAAACGTGTATATGGCTTTCTGGCTGAATACTGTGAAAGGTCAATTTCTCCTGCAAAATAGCAATCACTTACAGAACCGCCGGCTACTGAACCAACGATACCGCCTACATCTGTGGTTCCGTTGCCAACCGGCGTGAGTTTTCCTGTAACATAGCTGTTTATGACCTTGGAATCGCCATACAAACATCCTACGATACCGCCGGCGTCTGGTGCAGCATATACCATATCGCCTGTGCTTGAACAATAGCGGACTTCCGTTCCATTCTGTGCATATCCAACTATACCGCCCACATAAAGACTTCCGCTGTCGCCTGAGATAGTTATGTCTGCTGTGTTCTCACAATACTCAAAAGTTGTGGCGTCTGCCTGACCTACCATGCCCATTAAGCCATAAACATATTTGCCGTTATTGTTGAAAGATACGTTTGACACACAATCAGTAATAGTACAATCACCTGCAAATCCTGCAATAGTGCCATAAAAAGTATAGTCGTTATCAGTATTTGTCACATCAATACTTCCCTCTATAGTCAGACCTGATACCTCTGCTTCCTCAATATCGCCAAAGAAACCGACCAACACGTCTTTACCATAAATAGACGTAAAATCAATGTTTGAAATAGTATGACCATTTCCGTAAAATTTGCCGCTGAAATAATGTTCAAGTTCGCCTTTTTCATTGAAAACACTTCCGATAGGCGTCCATACAACACCTGTCAAGTCAAGGTCATTTTCAAGAACAACAACTGCGTCTTTATTCTTGTCATAATCTCCGTTGTTTACCGCTTTTGAAAACGCCAACAGGTCGTCAACAGTTTTTATTACCGTCTTATTATCGTCTGCAAATGCCGTTGTCGGCACAAACAAAAGACAGCCCGTCACCAAAAGACTTAAAATTTTCTTTTTCATTCTAATTCCTCCATAATATTTTTTGTTGCTGATATTTCTTTTTTACTCAGAACATAATTTTACTCGATTATTTTAACACGGCCTACACACTTTGTCAATAGATTTGGCACAAACGGTCAAAAATCTGCACAAGCGGTAACAAAATAAATGAATAATGCTTGAATTTTGCTTTGATGTGTGTTATTATATATTAAGAAATCATGTATAAGAAAGGATTTTTACAGTATGAGAGTGGCATTGGTAGACGATAATAAAAACGACCTTGCACTTCTTCATGAATATATTTCCGAACAAACCGCTCACAGCTGTCAGATAGATACGTTTTCAAGCGGAGAAAGCTTTTTGTCATGTTGGCAGATGGGAGCTTATGATCTGGTGGTGCTTGATATATTCATGGGGAAAATGACAGGGATAGAGGTGGCAGAAAAGCTTCGTGAATCAGACAAAAACGTGCATATCGCATTCGGCACTTCAAGCAACGAGTTTGCAAGCGAAAGCTACGACCTCAACGCCTGCTACTATCTTTGCAAGCCCTTTCAGGCTGACAAAGTAAAAGCCATGCTTGACCGGATCGGTTCTGATGAAATTGATCGTATGCGTTCCGTTAAGCTTCCCGACGGTCAGAACGTGATACTCAGAAATGTTATCTACATAGACTGTGCGTCACATATCGTGACAATCCATTGCACAGACGGTGAAAGCATAGTTTCAAGAAATTCTTTCGCTGAGATCGAGAACATTTTTTGCAGTCATTCATACTTTTACACCTCCACCAAAGGCGTCATCGTGAATTTCTATGAGATAGCCCAGCAAAAAAGCGACCTTTTCATAATGAGCGACGGCACACATATCCCCATAAGTCGCCGAAAATCCAGAGAAACACTAGACGCCTTCGCTCAGTTTCGCTTCAGTGATCTGCGAAAAGGCGGTGAGCAGTAATGCCTCCTTTATACCGCCTTGTGGAAGTGGGCATATATTCCCTTCTGAATTTTCTGCCACTTATGGTGCTTGCCCTTTATCCCTTCCGGCATAGGCTTCGCTTTTCCAAAACAGCTACTGTGGGACTTGTTGTGGCTCTTTCACTGGTGCAGATCTTCTTAGGCTGGCAGGCGGCATTTTTCAGCACAAATGCAGGTCTGCTAAGTGCAGTCAGCACCCTGCTCTATGCGGCTTTTTACTTTTTCGCTGTGAAGGTCAAGGTCGGCAAAACAGGCTTCACACTGCTTCTGCTTTCAAATAACGCAAGCTTTATCGTCATTACCTCAAAATGTCTGGAGGGCATTCTGTTCCCGTCACTTGCCTATGAATCATACCGCTGGTCGTTTTCCCTTTGTATGCTTATGACAGAAGCCGTGATATGGGGACCGCTTTTTATCTACATGAAAAATGTCTACACACCTGCGGTGGAAAGAGAGCCGTCAGGTCTGGAGTGGCGCTATCTTTGGCTTATCCCATTTACGTTCTATATAATATGGTACTATACTCTCTACGGCAACTCTACGAAAAGCAGCTTAGAGCTTGCTCTGGAGCCAAAGAACACCATAGCTCTTTTCTTTATAAACGCAGGAGCATTTCTGGTGTATTACATCGTGGCACGGCTGGTCAGCGAACAGCAGAAAAATCTGCGGCTTCAGGAAAATAACCACCTGCTTGAAATGCAGAACCTGCAATATGACTATTTGCAGGATAAGATAAAAGAAACAAGACGCTATAAGCATGATGTCAGACATCATATCGCTCTTATGCAAGAGCTTCTGAAAAAGGGCGAATACGATAAGCTTTCGGAATATCTCAATTCTTTCAGGGATTCTATGCCCGATATATCAGAACGCATTTACTGCAAAAACACATCTGTAAGCGCACTTCTTGCATATTTTGCTCAAATAGCGGAAAGCAGCGGCATTGAATACAAGGTGAGCGCTGACATACCAGATGATATAAAAATAGACGTCACCGACCTCTCTGTGCTTTTCGGAAATCTTATAGAAAACGCCATTCACAGCTGCGTGGCTGACAGTGCAAAGGATAAGAAAATAATAATCAGAGCAAAAGCTGACAGCTATTCCCTATGTCTGGCGGTGGACAACACCTTCACAGGAACTATCCTCACTGACCCGGAAGGCGGTTTCCTTTCCTCAAAACGCAAAGGCAAAGGGATCGGCACAGAGTCTGTCAAGAACATTGCCGCCAAATACAACGGCGTAGCTAAATTTGAATACGGTGACGGAATGTTTTACGCTTCCGTAATGCTGAACATATGAAAAAGGCGGAAAGCTCGCAAAGAGCCTCCGCCTTTTCTGTTATATATAGTATATCCGTTTTGCTGTTCTTAATTGTCGCTTATATCACACACTGCCACGCTTGTAACAGGGTCAATGTCAGAGATGTCAACGCCGTATTGATATGGGTTGAGTTCAAAAGTCTCGCTGTCCGTCTGAGCCTGCATTCTTTTATATGTTTCATCAAGCTGTTCGTCAGTGAGGTCAAAGCCGAACCACCATGTTCTGCCGTTTATTGTCGCTGATACGATTCGGTTTCTGTCTGTATTTGAAAGATACATAAGTGGCTTTTCACCCAGAGCGTTGCAAAGCTCGTTGTATGTCATGCCCACATAGATATTCTTTGTGATGTATGCACCATTGTAAAGCTCCACCCTTGTGACAGGCAGGCTTTCGTCAACATAGCCCTTGCCTGTTTCGGTATTCAAAGCCGCCCTGCCGAAGTGATACTGCGGAAAAGCCGAGCACTGATACATAGAATCATAGCCGTTTTGAACGAATGTTGGATAAACAAACTCATAGTTGTTGTCTGCCATTTTGAGCATATCCCCCACTGTATTTGAAAACAGCTCCTCGCCTGGGTTGTCTGCACTTGGGAGGACAGCGCTTGTATTTTCGCCTTGCGTATCTGTAACAGGAGTATCGGTTTGCACAGGTGCAGGTGCAGTTGTCACGGCGGTGTCTGTTACCCTTTCAGGCTCGCTTGACGGCTCAGATATGCTGTCTGTTTCAGCTTTTGACGAACTGATTTCAGGTATCTTCTCTGATGAAACGTCTGCCATACTGCTGTCAGAAAGGTCAAGGCTATCGTCATTTAAGCTGTCTGAAACACTGCTGTCATCGTGAACGCCGAAGCCGTTGTTGTTCACTCCACGGAGAGCCAATGGTATGCTCACTGCCACCACCACAGCCGCCGCAGTTCCCACTATCTTTATAGCAGCGGAAGAGGTTTTCAACGCTGTAACAGGTGAAGCCGCTGCCATTGCATACTTTTTCGGCAGAGCCGCTCTCATCATTGCGCTCATAGGCACAGCCGCAAATGCGCCGCCCTCAAAGATACGCTCTATCTCTTTCTTTATCTTTGCCCTCGCCTTAAAAAGCTTCTGCTTGGCGGCATTCTCGCTTATCTCCAAAATCTCGGACACTTTTTTCAGCGGCATGCCGTCATAATAATAAAGTATCACCGCCGACCTCTGCTCAGGCTTCAGCCCCTCTATGACCTTTTTCAGACAGCGTTTAAGCTCCTTGCTGTCGGCATAATCCTCAGGGAGCATAACAGTATCGTCAGCATGGATATCCTCGCTGAGGTTTTCGTCATCAAGGCTTATGTTATCCTCTCTGCCCTTTTGTCTGAAATACATTCTGCACTTGTTGAAAGCGATAGAGTGAAGCCACGTTTCATAATGCTCAGGCTCTTTCAGCGACCCTATCCCCTCCATTGAAGCCAAAAAGCTGTCCTCGGTGATATCCTCTGCGGTATGCTTATCCCCAACGTTTTTCAGCACGAAGAAATAAAGCTTCTCGTGGAACTCTTTGTACAGCTTCTCAAAAGCTGTCTTTTCGCCATTCTGAGCCTTTTCTACAACGGCTCTCAATTCATTCTTGTTCATTCACATATCCCTCCAAGACAAGTATGCGTATCAACCTTTTCATCTGCGCCTCTGCCTCCTCGTCTGTCTGACGAGTTTCCTCGTTCATGGACCTTAGGACAAAGGCGATGACATCTCCAAGCTTTGCATTTTTCATTTTTATCTCCGTTTCATGCTCTCTCGTTTTTGCCCTTTCATATACTTAGTTGCAGTTATCCCGATATGGTTATCATAACATCACACTTTTGTATATCTGCACAAAAACGCACCCCACAGCCTATGAAAAATACACAACCTTATGACGCATACTGTCTTAATACTCATTATACTATATTTATGTATATTAAGCAACTATTTTTCAAAACTTGCCACAACAAATAATTCACATATCATTTATAAAATGTTTCTTGTATCTTTTGTGCAAAGTGCTATAATCTAGTTGAAAATACGGAGAGAATTCCGTATAAAGTTAATAAATCAAACAAATCGGAGGTAATTCATTATGATGGGAAGACTCAGAGCAATGCGTGAGCCGCTCAAATATGTTCAGGGCAGAGATGCTACACTTAAGTTTCATGAAGAAATGGGCTATATGGGCAAAAGGTGGCTGTTTGTATGTTCAAACAGTGGCTACAAAGCCTGTCATGACAAGATAGAGAAAAGCTTTGGCGAACTTGACGATTACAGACGCTATGAAGTATTTGGTGGTATATCAAGCAAGGGCGAGATAGCCAAAATGGAAGAGATAGTAAAGGCTGACAACATCGACACAGTAGTTGCAGTTGGCGGCGGAAGCGCAGTTGATACTGCAAAAGCTACAGCATACTACACAGGCAAGCACATTGTTATCGTGCCTACAGTTGCGGCAACAGATGCGCCATGCACAGGTCTGTCAGTAATATACAACGATGACCACAGCTTTGACAAATATCTTTTCTACCCTACCAATCCAGACGCAGTAATGGTAGACACAACAGTTATCGCAAACGCACCTGTAAAGTTCCTTATTGCAGGCATGGGCGATGCACTTGGTACATATTTTGAGGGCAGAGCTTCCATAAGAACAGAGTCTGCAAGCCTTGAAGGCACAGGCATCACAAGAGCAGGACAGGCACTTGCAAGACTTTGCTATGACACGCTGAAAACATACGGCAAGCAGGCAGTTGAGGCTTGCAAGGTACACGCAGTTACACCTGCCCTTGAAGCTATCTGCGAGGCTAACGTATATCTTTCAGGCGTTGGAGCAGACAACGTAAACTGTGCGGCTGCACACTCGTTCTACAATGGCGTAACATCATTGGGAATCAAGCACGCAGACCACGGCTGTTGTGTAGCCCTTGGTACACTGGTTCAGCTTGTACTTGAGGGTGCGCCAAAGGAAGAGTTTGAAGAGGTACAGAACTTCTGCCTTGAAGTGGGACTTCCTGTCACACTTGAGGAGATAGGTGTAACTACACCTGAGCAGGTAGAAACTATTGCAAAGAACGCTTGTATCCCAGGCGAAACTATCCACAATCTTGCAGGCGACGTACAGCCTATCGAGCTTTATGACGCTATCATGCAGGCTGACGCAATGGGCAAGATAGCATTGAACAAATAAGGGATAGTGTTAATTTAAAATGATATTGCCACCCACGGCTGATTTTGGCTGTGGGTGGTTTTTTGTGCGAAAAAAAACAGAGAAACCCGATCAATGGGTTTCCCTGTTTGGATCAACTTATTAAATCATAATATCTTAGTAAAGTATATCTTCCTGCGAAGCTCAGTTGTCTGCAACGTCCATAAGCTCAACAGCAATATCGTCAGACCCGGTATCATCTGCATCAGCCTGAATATCGTCCGGCTTATCGTCCTCTATGAAAGCTCCTGTAAAATCAATACAAACATTCTCGCTTTTACCAAAACGAGCCATTGTCAGCAGATCGGTGACAGTCGAGCGTGTGACATGAGCGCCTGTGAAATCCATCACCACATTTGCAGAATTATCCTCGCTGTTTTTGCTGTTGATCTCATCACGAAGCTGGTCAAAATTCGTATCCTCAAGGTCTGCATAAGCTGAAAACTCTTTTGGCGCATAAAGCGTTGCAACAGCGTGCATAGCAATGAATACAAACCTGAAATCTTCGCAATCAAAGGTGCTGAAAGGTATCTCAAAAAGCCTCAGCATACCCTCATCGGTCTTTTTGCATAAAACAGGCTTATATCTGTTCTGAGCCAGATCGTAGGTGTATCTGTCTTCGTAAGCTTCATCGGTAAAACTGCCGTCTGGCATAGGCACGATCTCAAAACGAGAAGTTTCATTGCACGTATTGCAATAGCCTCCGACTATCACAAATCTGAAAACATAGTCGGTATTTTTCTCAAGCTTTTTGTCACAGCATATCTGCGTCCAATCCCAATTCCAGTTTCCAATAGAATAGGCAATAACGTTTTCGCCGTCCTTATCGGTCACAAAATATTTAGCTATGACATTGTTTTCGCAGGACTTATCTGCCTTAAAATCTCTAGGATCAAAATCTATTACTTTACCCATATTATTTACCTCCGTAACATCCACGGTCGGCTTATGAGTATCCAACATTCTTATAGTACATTTTTCACAGTCGCTTGCATACTCTGCCCGACCGTTCTTAACAAGCCCCTTAGCCCTTTTGGGATAGGTAGCTCCGATTTGTTTTCCGTTCACGTCTGTAACAATAACGTTTTTTTCTATGGGTATCTCCCCCTTGCACAGCTATATTAAATTAGCACCTGTATTACACAGGCTTGCGTTTAGCTCCGACGCTGTTATTTTCTATGGGTGTCGTCCCCAGTCTTTGCTTAGGATAAGTTTAACAGACGTTCAGCCTTTTGTCAAGACTATATGCACCTTTTCGACATTACATACAATTGCAATCTTGCGTGCTTAGCACATATGCACAAGGGGCATGAGTACATAAAATGCCCGTCACGGCGAGTGATTTCAAACTTTATCATCACGCAATTCTATCCCAGCGGGAACAAAAAAATCCGCCCTACCCAAAGTAAGACGGAAATTGGGTGCAGGGTCGAAACTTTCGGAAAAAGGCAAGCGATTGATGCTTGAAGTTTCTGAAAGACTAGGGAAAGAATAATTTTTGAGGCCTCGAACTGCAATATCAAAGTAAAAATAAAACAGCGTACCGCAGCCCCCTGCGATACGCTGTTCTCATATAAAATTACTTCTTTGTAGTAACACTCTTTGAAGCCGACCAAGCGCCGTAGTATTTCGTACCCTTTACAGTAGTATACGAGCGAACACGAACATAGTACTTCTTTTTGCCCGAAAGCTTTGAAACAGTGGTCTTGTCTGTCTTGTTGCTTGTTATAGTAACTTTCTTTGCACTTGTAAACTTAGAGTTTGTAGCATACTGAATTTCATATCCAGAAGCAGAGCCTTTCTGCGCCCAATCCACAAAGAAAGCCTTGCTCTTAGCTGTGAGCTTCTGTATCTCTTGCTTGGCAGGATTTATCTTGAACGTCTTTGTGATAGTGCCTGTGTAAGAGCCTTTTCCTGCAATTTTTACTGTGGCAGTACCTATTTTCTTGTTGCTTGAATAGGAAACTGTATAGTCAGTGCCATTTTTCAGCGTTTTGCCGTTGTATTTAACAGTAATGCTCTGTGTAATATTCTTGCCCGTGTATGACTTATTTGAAATGCCCGAAACTGTGGCTTTCTTGAAGTTATTTTTGATTTTGAAGGTCTTTGAAACAGAACCTGTGTAGTTGCCCTTGCCCGTGATCTTTACAGTAGCTGTTCCGACCTTGGTGTTGTTTGAATAGGAAACTGTGTAATCTGTACTATTCTTCAAAGTTTTGCCGTTTAGCTTGACCGTTACACCAGGCTTCTTTGCCTTGCCATCATATGCGTAGGTCGAAGTTGAAAGTGTCACGCTTGCCTTTGAAATGCTAATTCTTGAAAGTGCAGGGATCTCGGCAGTTTCAAGCACCTTTTTGCAAACAGTACACTCTCTGTGCTTTGAGCCTTTAACTCCGATAGAAGCCGTTTTGTCGACTATCCAACCGCTTGACTTGTGACCTGTGGCATTTATCACTGTCTGAACCTTGATAACAGTATTGCAAACTGAGCAATGTGAGCCGTCTGTTTTGCCTGCGGTGGTGCAAGTAGCAGGGTAGCCCTTGTCGGTAACTGCGGTGTGACCCTTTGCAGGAAGCTTTTCTGTAACTGTCGCATTGCACTTTGTGCAAGTCTTTATAGCAGTACCCTCTGATGTGCAGGTAGGCTGTTTTGTTACAACAGAATTTCCGTAGCTGTGACCTGTTGCCTTAGTTGTGTTGTCCTTGTATGAAGTACCGCAAACAGAACACTTGTGGAGAGTATAGCCGTTAGTAGTGCAAGTAGGTGCAACAACTGTGGTTGTGTAGCTGTGGGAAAGCTTTGCAATTGTTTCTGTTACTGTCGCATTGCACTTTGTGCAAGTCTTTATAGCAGTACCCTCTGATGTGCAAGTTGGTTGTTTTGTTACAACAGAATTTCCGTAGCTGTGACCTGTTGCCTTAGTTGTGCTGTCCTTGTATGAAGTACCGCAAACAGAACACTTGTGGAGAGTGTAGCCGTTAGCAGTGCAAGTAGGTGCAACAACCGTGGTTGTGTAGCTGTGGGAAAGCTTTGCAATTGTTTCTGTTACTGTTGCTCCGCACTGTGTACAAGTTTTTGTTTTTGTACCCTCTGATGTGCAGGTCGGCTGTTTTGTGATAACAGCACTGCCATATGTGTGGCTCGTGCATCCGCAGGTGAATTTGTATGTCTTTGCTACAGACGGATTGTATGTAGGATAAATTTTTACAGTGAGTGAACCGCCGTTTTTGAATGTGATACGTCTGATATCATTAGCATAGTTTTCAAGCTTATTTACACTTACCATGCTGCGATCAGAAAATTCAACTGTGTAGTCTGTATCGTCATAAAGCCAGAAATCAATGCTGTCGCCCACACTGAACTGAGTTTTGCTCAATACGCTTGAAAAGGACGTATTCGAAAGGTCTGTGCGCCAATAAACAGTGGTAGAGGTCGGAACTGTGAACTTATTCACATAACCGCAAGACTTGCAGGTCTGTGTTACAGTGCCGTCAGTTTTTGATGCGTACTTTGTTTCGTAGTCATGACCTGTTTTGACGTCAACCGTCTTTATATCGTCAAGATTTGAAAGGTTCAGGGAGTTGAATGTCACGTTATTTTTATCGTAAACATACCAAACTGCTCTGCCGTTTTTGATAACAGGCTGGCAATCTGAAAGGCTTCCCTCAAAGGTGTGTATACTGCCGTTTACTGTGCCGTCAGCGTTTAGCTTCGCACAGCTTACCTTTGTATCTCTGGCCCACAATAGCAAAAAGCTGTTATTATTTATCTTCACAAGCTGTGGAGCAGAAGCTGAAGCTGTACCCTCTGCATAAGAAGTTATCTTATTGAGCTTGTTTGTGGAAAGGTCCTTTGAAACAGCGGAAACGTAGACGTTTCGTGTTTCTGACGTATTGATATAATCAAGGTCAACTGTACTCTGTGCCACGATATAGCTTGATGATGACACATCAAAGCCGCCTATAGCCGCACCTGTATAGTTATAGTGACCGGCGGTATATTCAGGGTATGTTACAACGTCGATATTGCTGACCTGTTCAAAATAGCTTGGGAAGAATTTGCCTGTAGTAAAATCAGAATTATACTTCACCAGAACGGCAGAACGTGGATGAGCGTCACCATGGTCGAGGGCGACTATATGGTTGCCGTCGGTTTTTATAAACTGATTGAAGGAGTGGCTAACATAGCCATAATCAACGTTCATGATGCCGGTATACGAATCAGTGATAGTCATTGAAGGCATATCCACTTCAATGGTAACATTAGCCTGATGATTATTGCCGTCGCTTGATTTATACATTTTGTGACAGGTTCTCACAAGCAGGTGGTCACCGCTATGGGTCATTCTTGCCGAGCCTGCATCGAATGGAACTGTAGTGTTAGCTCCATACAGACCGCAGGACTTTATTTTGTTCCAATTCTTATCATACTTCGTGATACGGAAAACCTCGAGGGAGTCGTTTTGTTTCGGATTTTCCTGACCGCTAAGGACATAATAATTATTGCCGGAGTCATAGAAAGCACCAAAGATCGGCAGTTCATTGTCGATAAGCTTAGTGCTGAGCGGTTCAAAATCAGAGCTGTAATATTCCACAAGGAGCTTGCCCTCGATAGCGCCTGACTGGACACGCATATAATTGCCGTTGTCGCACACTGTTAGGTAAGATTTCACTGTGTCAGACCATTGCACATAGTCCTGATCATTCACATTAGAGCCTGAATACGCAACACATTGCGCCACGGCAAATGCACTGAACGATCCAGCAGACACAACAGTAGAAACAGCCATTGCGCCAGACAGGACAATGCTCAACATTCTTTTCTTCATATTCATCAATTTCATCACCTCATACAAAAACTTTCAAACGATAACACCTTTATATATATAATATCACAACGCAAGGCGTATGTCAATGAAAATAAGTTACAATGAGAATGATTTCAATAAATTCGTCATACACCAAAGGTCAACGCAGTAAAAAAGAGCAAAGAGGATACAAAACAGAAAAAAACGCCTTGACAAGGTTTGATGGGTTTGATATAATATTACAGTGGTATTTCGAGGTGTGGCTCAGTTTGGTAGAGCGCTGCGTTCGGGACGCAGAGGCCGTGGGTTCAAGTCCCGTCACCTCGACCAGTAAAAAGGGTTATGCTTTGAGGAACCGAAAAGCGTAACCCTTTTTATTTTGGTCGAAACGCAGGCTTGAACCCACTGTTCAACGTCCCGTCACCTTGACCAGTCACTCGCCGTGACGGGCATTGTCCGTCATGGCTTTTTTATTATCAGAACTTAACGCCGCAGGGAAAGTTTTTGTATTACCTAAACAAGTAGGGTTATGCTTTGTGGAACCGAAAAGCGTAACTCTTTTTTTGTATGCTCCACATAGCAAAAGTGCCTTATGACTAGCATTAAGGCACTTTATCGATTCAATCTTTCCCCAACCTCTCCGAAATCTCCAGGACAAGCTTCTGATCCTTCTCAGAAAGCCTCGATACGCTGTCCACGATCTTCTGTGTGAGAGCAGGATTTTTGCTGCCATCGTCGAAAAACTGCTGATGATAAAGATATAGAGCAGATAAAACGAACCATGCTTGAACGTGTCGAAAGTATCGAGCCTAGAATAAGAGATTATGCAGAAGAATGGCATATCAACATATTCAGACAAAAAGATCTCCGTTGGAGATATGAGAAAAACTCAGCTTATCACTACATATGGTGTTGGCGCTATAGTTGACTTTAAGAACGATACTGTTGTTATCTCTTCTACAGACGATTGGGCCTATTCCCCTAATGACGCTGGTGAGGTAGAAAATCGAAAAATATTCAATTTTTTAAGGAGCTTCATCAGCTTTATGCTGCTAAGCGTTTGTAGATATCCGCACCACATTGCATACAGCGCTCTGATTTTCACTTGTCCTACTTCTTCTTTCCAAAAAACAAATCAAGCAGAATATCCACCACGTCTTTTACAAGAATGAATATCACCGCCGCCTCCTGTCCCCCAAGAGAGCGGCGGTATCTACAATACGCTATTTTTCAGTAAGATATTCATTTCTGTCAAACAACTGCTCAATTGAAAGATTTTTAAACCTCGGAATGTTGTATCCAAACGGCGAGTTGAGAGCCTTTACAAAATCTTTCGTATAGCCGTGATTTTTTAAAAGATTGTCCTCATACTTTATTTTCTCTTCTTGCTTTGTGTCATTTTCCCTTTTCGTGATACAGCGCTGCATAACATAATGATAAATGGAGAAGTAAGAATCCACCGCATAAATATCTCCTATGTATTCCTTCAGTTCACGAACTACAGTAAGATGAGCAATACAGTTGCGGTATTTTCTTGTCATGCTGCTGTCTGCATTATTGATATCAACTTCAACGCACTTGCGCAGCCGCTTGTTCTTTTTCAAAAACAAATTCGGCGACTTATCACGATCATCACAAAGTTCACAAAGCATCTGTGAAAGTATTCTGTAGTCATTTTTCAAGTTCTTTGAAGCCAACTCAGGAATTATCTCCTTATACAGCCCAAAATCACGTTCAAGGCAGTGTATCGCAATAACATACCTTGCATTGACATTCACAAGATTTTTCACCAGCAGATACATGACCGTAAGATAAAGCCCGATAACAGCCTTTGCCCTCTCCTTAGCCACGTTTTCTCTGCCCTTTGCCTGCTGTTTCACATCTTTGAAATCCTCAAAGCTGATGTTCTTTATCATTCTCGCAAGCTCACTGCGCTTTGCTTTCAAAGAACTGTTCATGTCAGGAAATTCCACACAGCTCTTGTAATAACGCTCTATCTGCGTGTCGGGGATACCCCCAAGAACAAACATGACAACTTTCTCATTCTTAGCCACTTCTCTTATCTTCTGAGCGTTCGCATACTTGATAAGGTATACAAACCGAGAGGACTCGATAACATTGTTTGTTATGAAATTCCTCAGACCATGTATGCCCTTGCCTTTTTCTTTAAGTTTTAAAATCTCGCTTATCCTATCGTCCGTGATATTGTCGTCTATACCGAGTATAGTCAGTGCGTCACGGAACATCGTAAGCTTCGCCGAAGCCGCAGGCTTTCTCATGGAAGCAATGTTCTTTACGATAAAAAGCTCGTTGGTTATCCTCTGGCTGTCATTGAACAGCTTGTAGCCCGCCGTAAGCTCACACTCAACATTAACAGCAGAGCTTTTCATTATCTTCAAAAACTCCTTGATGTTATCAAACTTGCTGATAAGCGTTGTAAGAAGATCGTTTATCTCCTTGCCGTCAAGAAAATATGTGAGCATATATATCATTTTGGAGAAATACAAAAGGTCAGACGCATTCTTCTTTTCACTGTCAAGAATTTTCTCATCAAAATCCATGTCAGCCTTGCCAAGCTCCTTGATAACGTCACCGTTCATGTGGTCGGCGATATTTTCAAAATCATTCCTGAATTTGCCCCAAAGCTTTGACGCTTCATCAGCATATATCCCCTCTTTTTCATCATCGGTCATTGAAAAACGCAGTTTGCGCACAAGAGATTCGCCTGCGACAACGTCATTTCTGTAGTAGTTGCAGAAAAGCAGGAAATCCATAAGCTTGTACATCTTTGAGCGCACAGAGTCATATTGCTTGTCCTTAAATCTATAGCCGTATTCGTCCAGCATTTTCTCACGAAGCTTTTTGATAGAAAAACCGAGATTTTTCTGAGATTTAAGCACAATGAAATCGTAATAAAGGCGTATGATATCATCAGCCTCATAGTCTTTCATCATATCAATAAGCAAGCTGATATTGACCTTGTTGTCCTCGATAAAGTCCTTGTTTATGGACTTTAAGCGTTCCTCAACAAGATAGTCAAGAGTGTCTCTGTATTCGGGATCAATATTGTTAATAAAACTGTAAAGGTCAAATCTTTTTGCACCCGATTTATCATGAAAAACACACTGTCTTATCTGACCCACAATTGCAAGCATATGATAAACACGCTTTTTGTAAGCTTGCGAAACTCTATTATCTTTCGTCTTTGGCTCTTCAAGACCGAAATAGCCAAGGCGCTTAGTTTTCAGCAGGGCATTGAACTTGCTAAGGCTTTTTCTGACATTCGCTTTCTTATCATCAGATAAACTGCTGTTATCAGGGTCAATAAAAACATCATAAATATTATTTGTGGAAAGATACCCAATAAAATCGTCATGACTTTCTGAACCCTTTACACCGAGCATATTGTTCAGCGCATAAACGATATTCGTTACATACACCGCAAGTATCTTTTCGATATCCAGAATGTTGTAAATAAGCTGGATATGTATATTATCATCAAAAGTTTTGCCGAAAAAGCGCTTTTCAAGCTCCGATTTAAGCCCCAGCATATCCCCTCTTACAGGCGAGCTTTCACCGCTTCTGTGAGTAGGGTTTGAAGTGTTTATTTCCACTCCGCTCTCAAAGCCATGCTTGCTTGAAAAAGTGATGTTTACTTCATTTACATCACCAAGCTCGATATTGCTGTTGTCCTTTGAAGAAAGCTGAGTTTGGTTGTAGTCATTATCATCCACCTTATCCACCTCATATTCAAGCACAGCAGAATTGCCCTTGCCGAAAGAGGTTATGTACATTTTATTTTCGCTGACAAGAATAGACTTCATTCCTGCCGCCTTTACGGAGGATTTTTTCTTCTCTGCCGCAGGTGCAATGACCTCTGCAGCAGGCATGGCAGCGATCGCAGGAGCAGCGTTATTATTTATCTCAGCCGCTTTGAGCTGTCTGGCTTTTTTCTGAGCCTCACGCAGCTCTCTAGGCTTCATTTTATTCTTTTTTGCCATAAATATCACTCCTTATATTAGTTATCCCTTAGCGCATTGAGCGTTAAGGGATTTTTTTATTTGTTGTTTTTGATGTTAGGCTTTGCCAATTGGTGCAAAATCGCACCAGTATAGTAGAAAGAAGAAATAAAGGACATTATAGGTCCTGTTTTAGACTAGTGCAAAATTGCACCAGTGTAGTAGACATTAAAATGCTTTCACATTCATTTGTGGGTTTTAGACTAGTGCAAATTCGCACCAGTGTAGTAGTGGTTTGGAATAATTCAAAGAATACTTCAGTTTTAGACTAGTGCAAATTCGCACCAGTATAGTAGAGATGCTTTGATGACGGATGCGTCGGTTGGGTTTTAGACTAGTGCAAAATCGCACCAGTATAGTAGCAGCCGCATTAATAAGTACGTCAATCGTTAGTTTTAGACTAGTGCAAAATCGCACCAGTATAGTAGTAATGCCATAATCTCGATAATAATGTCGAAGTTTTAGACTAGTGCAAAATCGCACCAGTATAGTAGAGAATATTTATGACAACTATTCCGAGAACTAGTTTTAGACTAGTGCAAAATCGCACCAGTATAGTAGAAAATAATAGGTCGCAGCGCATTCAGCAATGTTTTAGACTAGTGCAAAATCGCACCAGTATAGTAGGTCAAAGTAGACAAAATAATCAATGATATTTTGTAATAAAACACCAAACTTATTTTATCGACGCTTTGATGTATACATTATACCATTTTCAGGCATGAATGTCAATAGAAAGTATCTATTTTACATAAAACATTTTTATCACCTCCCGTCTGTTGTAAATTCATCTCAGTCCCCAAGCTCCTTGACAGCTGCGATAGCGCAGTCAAGTACAGCTACGATGATAGCCGTAAGGATCGTCTTTCCCATTTTC